>Ga0302127_10000302_pt1 | contig 26166 bp, 24 predicted proteins | sample CB4_SCM_MG_FD_204452 | JGI IMG/M metagenome (GOLD analysis project Ga0302127, IMG submission 204452) | Marine microbial communities from Western Arctic Ocean, Canada - CB4_SCM | ecosystem: Environmental > Aquatic > Marine > Oceanic | place: Canada: Western Arctic Ocean | collected 2017-09-24
TTTATGAGTATCGAAAACTGATCGCCTTTGGCAAAGTCGAGTGTGCTCGCCATAATCCAATCTGCGGCATTATGGGAAGATTCATCTTGGCCGATATGGGCTAAACCTTTTTGCCACCCCATCACTAAATAGCGACGCGCTATATCCCGAACATATTGAAGTTCCAGCAAGCGTTGACCGTCACTTTTTCTATAGAAACTCGCGTGATAGATGTCTATTCCAAAAGGGTCGATCTCCACAAGCTCTTTACCAACGAAAGAAAAACCTTGAGTATTTAGATCAGAAGCGTATGTCTTGGTTGCCAAAAATATCCAAATCAGGATTAAAACTAAATCGCGAATCACCATTTTAGACAGTGTGAAAGCAAGTGATCCACAAACTAACGTTGCTCAAGGCGCGTCACTGGTTTTAAGTATTTGGTTGTAGCTGCAACTTGGCAGTGTTCCAACCGGGAAAATCTATAGTCGGCAAACTTCTGGTAAAGAAACTCAGCACTCTGATAAATACCCGGTACTCGTATGATCTGACTCAGAATTCGCCAGCGAGGTAATGCATTCCAGATTGTTCGAAACGCATTGACTCCAATCATCAAATCACCATTGGCATCAAGCACATGCAAAATTCTTAAGCCCTCAGCTTGAGAAATGCTTAGAGCGAAAAGCGGTGCAGGATTAGCAGCAATATCTATCCATTCAAAAACGTCAGGCGGAGCAATGCTTTGATAGTATCGGATTTCGGCACTGCATAGACCACACATGCCATCGAAATAGACCTTTATCATGTTTATCTCGTTTTTTGCTGCCTCAACCGACATTTCAATAAAATCCTATCTCTTTAATACTGACCATCGCATCGTGATCGCGCCCAAAAGCCACGAGACCAAGTGACTTAAGAGCCGATCTGTTGACCGTACTGGGAAGTATGCGACTAGATGGTTTAAAAGCGGAGAACGGCAATTGAATTTCTTGCCACAACTCTGATGTTTCAAATCTCGCTTGGTAGTACTGCCACGGGAGAAGGGTCCATCGGGTACGTAGGTGAAGAAAATATGGTTGACCATTTCCTTTTACTGTAATTGTTATCCCAGTAATTCTGCTGGAGGAGTCATCCTCTATTTCCCGTCGCACCTGGATAAAGCCACCGTTGTTTTCAGTGCTTACTCGACCAGTCATTTCAATATAGAGTTCTCCATCATGGGTTTTGACTTCGAACCCACCACTCGAAACCCCCCCCATCACTTGGTCTGAAATGAAAGACCATCGAGAGTCGCTTACAGAGACAAGATCATCCACTACGAACTCTTGCGCCGTCGCAAGAACCGGAAGCGCTGTGGCCGCAAACGAAAAGAGTATTCCGATTGATATATTTTTCATGTCCTTAATTTAATCCGGGGTAGGTACAACAAGTACACGCGATGGTTTACGAGATTAGTCTTACCTAAAGTATGGCGTTAATAACTCTATAACCTGAGGTGAGTGGTGTTTCTCAATTGTTTTGCCAACTCGTTGATGACCGGCAGGAAGCTAAAGTCAGATCAATTCAGTATCTGATACGTTAGGCTGTTGCGCATAGCGGATACTATGGTCAGTAGCAAAGTTGTGGCTCCGGCGGCTATTACGATAATGATAAACAGTGCTATGAATGACTTCTTGTGTTGGTTGGTACATAACTGTTGATAATCATATAAGCTGTGATGTGAACCTAATGTCGATGGAAAACGGTATTGCTTGCCAGTCATGTACTGATTGGGCCTAACTGACAATATCATCAGGTAGGTCTTTGACACCAACAGTTGGGGGTTTGCTGTCGCTGGGGTTATTTATCTTGGCGTAAGTGGGAGGTCTGACGGGCCACTTTCCAGCACAGACGGTTTTCGTCAGGCACGACGCCACTACCGATAATTTTCGACCACAGCCTAAACGACTTCCCAAAGCTCCTAGGCAGCAACGCCGGCAGCATCTACTTCCCAGATGTGTACGACAACCTTGCCGTTGAACGCAGATAACAATGGTGCTTGTGACTGAAAATAGGCAACGCCTCGAAAAGAGGTCCCATCATCTGCAGTGAATGAGCCAGCACCTGTAGCTCGGAATGTGCCTACACCATCGGCTGCCATCACTACTCCCGCATCAGGGCGCTCCCCCCATAAAGGCTCCCATCAGCTTGCATCTTGGCAACATAGCTTGCCATTGAGGGCACTTCCGCCCCACAAAGGGTGCCCGCGCCTTGCGCAGAAACTTCAAAAACCAGTCTACCGTCTTCTGCCGACCTGTTTTAAATGAATCAGGGTGGTTTCTGTCACTGCTCTCCTTGGTCCGAACGAACTCTCCTTGAGTGATGGGGGCAATGGGGGGATATTTAACTCCACCCTCGAGCGCGCCGATACAGTCATTCCTGTATTGCCGATGAGGGAACATCGTCAAACGACGCGTAATTTAGCCGGCAAAGTCGCGCATACAAACCATCTAACTCCATCAATTCTTGATGGCTCCCTTCCTCCACCAACCGCCCATGATTTAAAACCAGAATACGGTCACAGTCGCGAATAGTCGCCAATCGATGGGCAATCACTATCGCCGTTCGACCCTTCAGCAAAATCTTCAAAGCCCGTTGAATTTTTCGCTCCGAATAACTGTCAACATTCGCGGTCGCCTCATCCAGCACAAGAATCCGAGTATCCGCTACCAGTGCACGAGCAAAACTTATGAGTTGGCGCTGACCCAACGATAGGTTACCCCCGCCTTGATCCAGAACAAATTGATAATCGCCAGGAAGTCGTGCAATAAAGTCATGCGCGCCTACCGCCTGCGCAGCACGTTCGACGTCAGCGGCATCCTTGGTTACGCTGGCATAGCGAATGTTCTCAAATATAGTGCCTGAGAACAAAAACGGCTCCTGTAACACCATCGAGACATGGCGACCAATGGAGCCCTGCGACAGGCTTCGCAAGTCATGACCATCAATACAAACCTGACCTGATAGTGGGTCATAGAATCGGCGTAACAAGGCTGCTGTTGTCGATTTTCCAGAACCTGTAGGTCCGACGATCGCTATTTTCTCCCCCGGAGAGACAGAAAAAGAAACACTTTCTAAAACTGAAATCTCAGGCGTGTATTGAAAACTGACCTGATCAAATGAAATGGCACCATTACAATTCACCAGATCCAAAGCGTTGGGAATATCGGTCACCGTTTCAGGCACGTCCAGCACTTCCAGAATCCTCTGGCCCGACACCGTTGCCCGCTGCATCATGCTGTACTGAATGGTCAGTGAACGAATGGGGTCGAAAAATCGCTGCACATAGAAAAGAAAGGCGACCATCACCCCCAATTCAAGCGCACCAGAAAAAACCATGCGGCCCCCGACAACGACAATGATTGCCATTGCTCCACCCGTTAACCCATCAACAATCGGCACATTGACCTGAGCCAGTTTGGCAGCCCGCAAGTGCGTTTTCAGATTGAGGTTCGCAAGATCAGAATAAAGTTTATGGTTATCCTTTCCTCGTACCATTGCTTTGACTGTTCTGACGCTATGGATCGCTTCTGCCAACGCGCCGTTGGCCATCGAATTGGTTTCTCGCGCTCTTCGAAACGCGGCTCGGGCATGGGGTAACCAGAAATACCGTACGACCAGGAGAATCGGCACAATCGAAAGCGTCAACAGACCGAGTTCAGCGTCAAGCACCAATAATGTAATGACGATGCCGAACAACAGCACCACATCGCCAATCGCAAAGACTGATGTCTCCAGAAACTCCTGCAACGTGCCGGTATCACTTTGCAACCTCGACATCACTCGACCGACCTCTGTTTTATCCATGAACGACAAAGAAACTCTTTGCAGATGGGCAAACATGGCACGTCGCAAATCAACCACTACATTCTCAGCGATCCTCCCCACCAGAGCTTCCTGGGAATAATTCGCGAGGTAATTGATCAGCACCACCACAGCGAGAAAAATAATGACACTGCTCAACGCAACCTCGGCTGCCGCCCCCGGTTGGATAACATGATCAATGGCATAAAGAATAACTAAGGGAATAGCCAGCTGCGTGGCGACAAAAATCAACACGGCGATCAACGCGAGCGCCAGCAGGCGCTGATAAGGCCACACAAAGGAAAAGAATCGACGCATAACCCGGCCGTCGAAGACACGCCCAAACATCTCCTCATCGTGGCTGACCTGTGCTCCGATGACGCCCCGGGGCGGCCGCACTCCTGGGCTCATACTCGACTCTTCAGCGGGTAACTTCATCCTGGCGACAACTGCGCGAGAGTGGGTTCAACTGAGTTCGCTGTCCTCATCTGCAGGGAATGCAATTCAGCATATCGCCCTCCCAGATCCAGAAGTCCCTCATGGGTTCCGCGCTCAACAATCTTTCCTTCTTCAAGAAAAAGGATTTCATCTGCATGCATGACGCTGACCAACCGATGGGAAATGACAATGCTGGTACGGTTATCATGACGGGCTATTACCGCATCATGAATGCGGCGTTCAGTATCTGCATCGATGGCCGCTGTTGCATCGTCTAATATGCAAATGGGCGCGTTAATCAAGTTACCGCGCGCGATAGATATCCGTTGACGCTGTCCACCGGAAAGCGATACCCCTCGCTCGCCCACTAATGTTTGATAATTACCGGGCAGTTGGCTAATGAAATCGTGCAGCTGCGCATCGCGCCCTGCTTGTATGACGCCTGCATCATCTGACCACGGATTTCCGTATGCAATGTTGTTGTCGACGGACGCAGTGAACACAAACGAATCCTGTTGCACACCACCCACTGATCCTCGCAAAGAATGCAGTGAAACGTCTCTGACATTCTGGCCATCGATTAGAATTCGACCAGCAGTGACTTCATACAGACGTGGAATCAAACGGGCAATGGTTGATTTACCACTGCCCGGTGGGCCGACGATACCCAACGTCTTCCCGGCTTGGACATTAAAAGTAATATCCGACAGGACGTTGACCCGGGTTTCACCCTCCCCATAACCGAAGTGGACATCTTCAAAGCGAACTTCACCCTTTGTGATTTTTAGGTCAGGCAGAGATTTTCCACTTTCTATAGGGTTCGGATAATCAAGGATTTCAAAAAATCGTGCACCACAGGTTGACGCACGTGCGTACGAATTCACCGTCATACCGATCTGCCGCACCGGCATCTGAAGGATCATCATAAACGCAAGAAATTCTGTGAGTATCCCTACAGTAATCTCACCCGCGAGTACCTTGTTGCCACCGACCCAAAGTGCAAGCGTTAGTGAAGCAAAAAAGGAAAACCCCATAAATGTCATGCTTCGGACACGTGCCATCAGCCTCTCAAATGCAACTTGACGAACGGCAGATGAGTGTTTGTCGAAACTAAGCAATTCATATGCTTGTGCACCAAACGCCCGGACGATGCGAATACCGGTGAGATTTTCCTCCATGGCATTGGTCAGCACCGTCAATCGCTCCTGCTGCTTTAACCAAAGATAACGTAGCTGAATGCGAGCAATCGTTGATCGGACTGCAATGACCGGCACGAAACTAAGCGAAATCAACCCAAGGACTGCATCGGTTGAAATCAAGAGGATGCCACCGCCAGTCACAAGAACCAACAGCATGACCGTTCGAACCAAACCAGTACTCGGAAAATGACGAATACCCTCCAGATCCAACATGCCCCTGGTAATCAGATCTCCAGTGTGGGCGCTGTCATGAAAACTCGCATCGAGCTGCTGGACGCGGTAGTAAAACGCTTTGCGAAGATCTGCCGCGATGCAGTCATTCAATGATTCCCCAAAATAATTCTGCACCATGGCAAACAACCCGCGAAGAATGCTAAGGACAAGAATCATCCAAGCGGATAACCACAGCGCTGCTTCGATTTCCGTTACGCTCGCCGCCGTCCCTTGCAAAAGGCCTTGTGCGCTATCGACTGCATTACCTAAATAGCGGGGGATAAAGAGCTGAAACCCGGACGACAACAGCGTCGCAAGCGTCACGATACCAACTCTCATCGGGTGCTTAAAAACCAGCCTACAGATTCGCCCCAGGATATTTGGGTCTAACTTGCGACCACTTTTGTATTGGTCAGAACGAGACAGATTGTTAGAAAGCAAATTTTGTACTCAATACTCTTCTGGCAAACGATACCCCGGCCCATCGACTCGAAAGGTAAACAACGGGTAACCCTGTCGATATATCTGGAATCAACCACACGACTGCTGCCGCTTGGGCAATCGAGCCCGCTCACCGCGCCACAGTCCGAAAAAGCCCTGACAGTCGAGTTATTGGCGGGGGCTCGTAGTGTAAACCAAGTGCTGAGAAACCTCGATGACCAAAGCTCTAGCAAAGCCTGTCAGGCAATAACCTGCATCGACACTGCCAATAGAAAAAACACTGGAAGTCTGCGACCAAAGTATTGGCCTCCTTAATGCTTGCCTCGATAGAGGCATTGGGAGGCATGGTTCATTTTGTGGTACTACACTGCCTGCCACGGCGCCGAACCTGATTCCCCAAAGGCTGGACTACTTAACAAGTGATCGTGTGCCACATCAAATAAGGCTACGTAGTTCGGTATACGCATACAAGCTCCTGAAAAAGGGGTCGCCAGACGACACCCAATAAGTAACTGGTCGACTCAAACTTCGAAGAGCGCAGGCGGATATGCTCGGTATCAAAAAGATTTCCGGGGCCATGATCAGATCGTTAATGCAATGGTGAAGGAGGCCGGCTGTCAGGGCCAAACCACCTTAACCACGTTGGTTCTGGCTGCGAAGTTATTCCTTTTTCCACTACGTGCCAGAGCTGAAACCATGAAATAGAGGGTTTCACCCGATCTTGGCCGCCAACTGGTAAGAGGGGAAACTTTGATATGGTCCCCTGCTACAGCCTTTTTGTTCTTACAAACTTTTCCAGGGGCCATCCACTCCCAGGTGCCGCCGTACCATTTGCCGCCCCTTTTCACGAACACCCATGGATTCGCATTGACTTTCACTTTGTACTTTCCGGACGTATGAAGAATCGAGATCGACGGCCACGATCTAGTATCTTTGAATGCCAAGCAAATGGATCCAGCCTTAATTGTCACCTTGAGAGTGGAGGTCTGTGGCCACTTGGCGACCTTTGTGTGAAGCCAGGTCACCTTACTGAGGTCGAGACTGCTGGCGTCAGGCTTAATAGGCGAAGATAGCGTACCAGCACAGGCAAAGAGTGGTTGTATACCGCTTTAAACTACACATAACGCTGAAACGCAACTTTAAGATCATGCCAGTAATTAGGCGGCGAAAGTTTTTTCTGTAACCAGTCTCAGATCAGGGGGAACACCTGGTGTGTTATTACGACTGGTAAATCAACTGCAGTCGGAGAGAATGAAAGACAATGGAGTCGGTCTCGAAACTGGCGCGTTCTGAGCAAATCGTTCAATCAGATAACGGAGTCGGCCAGAGCGCCCGCAGCGCCAACAAAAAGTCGGCGAAGTGAGCCTAGTCCTTTGCCCCGCTGTGGTTGGGATGCGTTTCCTGATGGTTATCAGGTGGCCTGGTGGGCCATCTAGGGGTGTGCAATAAACTGATACAATGAATTTGACTGGTCAAAGGGGCCGGGCCATCCCTGACAGTGCCGACTACCTTAACCCTGATTATTAGAATACGGAAAGAGCTCCATGTGGACCCCCTCTGAGTTTGATCAGGCGCTTTCGGTAGTTTCAGAAAAATACAAGACTCTGGAGCGCCAAATGAGCTGGCTTAAGCCCTATGATCGAGATCAGGCCTATGCGCTCTATAGGAATGCCAACGACTCGGTTTTCGGGTTTCTAGTTGTGGGCGGACCCGTATCAATTCTAAAAGAGACCGCTTTAAAGGTAGTTCAATTGAGGAAATCGATCTGTACAACCTCGGTGCCACCTATCACAGCACCCAAAAGCAGGACGTAAGGGCATCACTCACAGGTAAAGGCAGCATCCTTCATTACAACAAGGACTGGCATTTCCTGCTAAATGACTCTTGGCTACTCGGTGGAGTTCACGCTGAAGCCGAGTTTCATCTTGCGTCTCCAAGACATCGAGACAATATTGTCGATCCAGCCGGAGGGTATCTTACTGTTACCGGACGCGAGCTCACGGGGCTTAAGGAGTTTGGTTACTGATTTGTGTCAGCCGGTTACCTGGATCAAGAAATTGCGATTTGTTCTAACAAGGCGGCAGCCCGAACAGCAGACTTTGCCAAAATTTGGGCAGCTGTAGAAAGGCAAGATAATGGAGCGAGGATCGATCAGTCTCTGATCGATCCGGCCACCAACTTAGTCGACCCCGGCCAAGGTAACGTGGACAAATGGCAGAAAACCGTACCTTTTGGCCCACAACAAAATTTCTGAGTGCCCGAGTCTTGTAAATATCACGGGCAACGATTTAGGCCAGATCTTCCTTTATAGCGGGGAACTCTGGTAACGAAATCGAATCTGGACACCATTGCCGCAAACGACGGGGTTACGCAAGGGAGCCACTACCAGGTTGGAGGAGCGGACTTACGCGCGCTGAGATCAGGCCTGCCTTTTGGGGCTCTGTTGACGCTCGGGAACTGGAAGGAATTCAATTCTGTAGGGTTTTTCAGCACGCAAAAGCCACGGTTTCTGTTTTCGAGGCGGACCAAAGAGACCAAGCAACTGGATCTGGCATTTACCCAGTTTGAGGCAGCCTATGGAAGCAGTATTTGGAAGTCCGGTGAGATTGGGGACCGCATCAGCACAGCGTCGGAGAAGAAAGCGTCACAGGGCAGTTATGATGGCAGGCGACATGATCAGATCCGCCGCGGGGTGAAATTTGAGTCAGAGAAAGCCGTTCGCGAGGGCATTAATAAGGAAAAGTACGCCTTGCGTGACATCATGATCGTAGGCCAGGATGCGTTGAATATCGGTTTGAAGGTCTTGCACCAACTGATTGGTAGTGTCGATCAATGGTTGACGGTAAAAGAGAAAACAGAAATTTCAACCAGGACGGCGTCGATCTTTTTTTTGAGAAATCTCTTGAATGTTGAAACTGACGCCCTGTCTGAGGAGATAAAGCACCCTGGGGTCTTCTAGCCTTCCCTGACGGAAAGTTAGAATCTGCGTCCCAACGGGCGACACTATCAGTCGGGGTCGGGTGCATTCAGAAAATAGAGTTAGCGGCAATCGGTCGTTGACTGCTTTGTATCCTCCGCTTTTGGCCGACACGCGCTGTACTGTCGAAGGCCATACTTTGTTTTCAGACTCAGAATCACAAATCTGGGATCGTACAGGTGATGTTCAATATCGGGTCTTGTCTTAAAACATAGGATTCGGTTCGATACCCGCGGTTTTTGCAAAAAGAAGGTTGTACCCCCGTCAGTGGAGAAATTACCGTACACACTCACTGGGTGCATTAACTGCGGCCCGCCCAGGTAGGTCTGTTGGGAGGCATTGTCTGATTTATCGGTTTTCTCTTCTGTTGCATCGATGATCGAAAAATAAGCGCAGTGATTTTCAATTGCGACCTCAGCAGAACGCAGCAGGGCAAAGTCAATGACTTGTTCACGAGAGCTAAAGGCGTTTCCTCGAAATCGGATTTCAAAGATATTGCTTTCGATGGATTTGTCCGAATAGCCGCCCAGCAGATATTTATGCTGGCTGACATAGGGGGTTGCCACGCAAGCCGACACCAGCAAGCTCAATGCGATAAGCGTACCGCTGGAGATCATGCGTAGGAGCGGCCAGGAGATGATTGTCATGGTGTCAATTGGCTGCGTTGGGCTGCAGCGATCTTTCGCGCAAGAGCCGAACGGAAACCCCCAGATGTGTAGATACCGTCGCGTTGGCGCACTCGTGTGCAGTTATCCAAAAACCTCCAAAATCCGACCGACAGGGCCGGAAACCCGCCGGATGACAATGATGGCGCGTGGGATGCTGTGGCGACACCGATGCTATTAGGAAGGCAAAGAGGCTTCTTCTTCTCATCTCGGGCTTGCGGGCTGAGTGTGAATTATATCCACCGGACTGTCGGGAACTCCCGAGGGAGTTCTGAACGACTGCGTTAGTGCAAAAGACTTGGAGATTTTGCATAATCAGGTGCAATGAAGGTAGGCGGGCCAGGTCCACACTGTTATTGTGCAACGCTGTGTGGTCTAAAATCAAACCAGCGATCCTGTTAGTGTTTCAGAATCCTCTGTATTAGTATCGGAGTCCGATGAAAATCTCGATTCAAGTCGTAGAGCAACCCGACGAATCTCCTGCTCCGAAAAGAGTCGTCGATATATCCGAAGACGGGGGATCGATAGGCCGCGCATTCGACTGCAGCCTTCAGTTACCCGGAGTTAGTATCTCCAGACTTCAGGCGCGGATCGAAAAAGTGGACAACGGCTTTACCCTTACGGATTGTGGAAAGAACCCGATCAGCGTCAATTTGCAACCGGCGCCCCGGGAAATGCCACAGGCCCTTTATGATGGTGATATGATCTCAATTGCTGGATTCTCCCTGCTAGTGACGGACATCCAACGCGGCGCAGAGACAAGGCAGCGCGGCCATTCCACAGAAGTTGATCGCCATGATATTGAGGATAAGCCGGATGAGTGTTTGTTCTCGGACCCAATGCAGATCAGTAACGAAGATATTGTTGCGTCTCTGGATCCGGATCCGCAATCAGCACCAAGTGCGAGCCTGGACTACGTGGGCGAACAGCTTCTTCAGGAGTTCTCCGAGCACATGGTTGGTGTTGCACAAGACCGTCAACAGGGGCAGCCCTTCGGCGAGGATCCATTTGAAATTACCCCTGATATTTCTGTATTAGCTGGTACTGATGAAAGCGAGTTGGCCTCTGGCGAGGTGTCGGTAATCTCTCGGCCCGAAAATACCCCAAATGCTGGGGTGGGCGGCGATGATCGATACAGGCGAATTTTCGATGCGACAGATGGATCCTCGTCACTGATGCGAACTGCAAGCCAGCCGCGCCCAGGTCCAACATCGGATCAACTGAACGATGAACTCGATGAAGCGATCGATCAGTTTGTGCTTCAATTTAGCCCCACAGTTCTTCAGGAACAACTATCGAAAGGCCGCCTCAACCGGTTTGGGCGAGAGAAGTCGCTTTGGAAGGCCTATTGTGGTTTTTTCAGGGAAAAATACGAGAAAAAAGAGTTTCACGCCCAATTTAAGGGGTTGGTTCGTAAGCAATACCACGAAGCTGAGCTTAGAAGCCGTTAATGTCTGTGATAAAAAGTCTAGCCGTTTGCTGTTTGGCCATCTTGGTCAGCGCGTGTATGGGTACCGCTCCTGTCGATCCCCTCCTCAAGTTCAAGGTAATTGTGTATGCAGACGATACCATCAATCCTTCCAAGGGAGTTCCCGCAAAACCAGTCTTACTAAGGTTTTATCAGCTGAAAGACCCTGGTAAGTTTATGGGTGAGAAGGGGCCGGGCCTGTTCACCTCTGATGACGCGATATTGGCGGGTAGCCTGCTCGGAAAAGAGGAGCTCACGCCGCTGGTCCCAGGAGAGACCCGGGAAGTAGAGGTATTGATTCACAAGGAGGCAAAGTTCTTTGCCGTGCTGGCTGAGTTCTCTGATTACCAGTCTGCCAACTACCGCTCGGTACTGCCGCTGGGTACGCACAAAACGTCCCAGTCTGCTGATGACACCATCCTCGTAACCTTATCGGGTAATAATGTGGCGGTGTTCAGGCCTGCCGTAAAAAAACCCTGGTGGAAGATCTAAAAAGGAATTATTTCGATGAGTGATTCGACCAAGGTAATCTGGAAGGAGGGTATGTTTGTAACGCCTCAGCACTTCCAGCAGCAGGAGCGATACCTCCGGTGGTATATAGACCATAATGCGGCGGTTTCATCGAGTCTTCGACCCCGGGCGGGACTGATCTCAATGGAAATCAACCACGACCTTGGTAAGGTCGGAAAATTTGCAATTTCAGGTGTCTCCGGAGTGTTTCCCGGTGGGGGGTTTTTCGTTGACGATGAAGAGTTGGTGATACAGATTTCTCCTGGCACGATCGAAAAAAAGGTATTTCTTTGTCTTCCAGTTGCCCGCAAGGGTGGACCAGAGTACCTTGACGATCCGGATGCGGTAACGCAATACACAGGCAAAGAGGTTACCGTTTTTGACAACGCCAGCGATGACAGCAGCTCAGTTCAACTCCTGGTTGGACAGCCTAATCTTCAACTACGACTGGAAGGTGAGGATCTGTCGGGATTTTTGTTAATTCCAGTTGCTCGGGTACTGCAGACCTCTGACACAGGCGAAGTGATTCTGGATGAGAGCTTTCTTCCTATGTGTATGGTATTTGGGGCATCGACACAGATGGTCGATCGCATCAAGGAGATTGAGACGTTGACTCAAAGTCGTGCCAGGAATCAACTGGCGAAGATCACGGCGGAGGTTAATCCCAATACCCAGCATGTTCTGTTCAGGGAGTACATGCTACTGCAAACGCTTTACCGCTGGGCACCATGGTTATGTGCGACTCTGGAAAACTGTCGGCTAGACACCCATGAGCTATACATCAATCTGTGCCGGTTTAACGCAGAACTTGCCAGTCTTGGGCCGGAGAGTTGCCCTGAAATTGAGTACTATGATCCATCAGATTGCTTCGGAGCATTTAACCTTGTACTGAGCAGTCTTCGCGAGCGATTAACCCTCTCGCAACAGGATTCGGTCGTTGAATTCCAGTTCAATCGAGATCTTTTTGAAGAGCACCGGTTACTGCGAGCGTCCATCAGTAATCCTCAAGAGCTATTGCGGTACCGGTTTTTTCTCTCGGTGACCGCTGATGACAGTCGTGAACAGCTACAGGACCTGTTTGCCAATGTCGCGAAGGTCGCGGGCGCCAAAAGCATCAATGAACTTATCCGCAGTTCTTTGTCCGGAGTCGATCTGACACTGCTGCCAGTGGCTCCGCCGGAGCTTAGGCCAGATGCCAACGCGGTTTATTTTCGAATTAATACTGACAGCCCCATCTGGCGTGAACTGGTCAAGAACCGGGATTTGGTTGCTCTGCATGTGGATACCCGGATTCCAAATCCCACGGTTCGGTTTTTTGCTATACGGTAAGGCAGGAAAATGGATAATCTAGATGAACCCACCCTGACCATAGATCAGTCAGATCAAACGGGCAGCAGCGACGCGTCCAGCACGGGCGCGCCGGACGGCAGCGACAAGATTCTAGCGGTCGGAGCCAGTGCCAGCGCTCTTTTCCAGGGTTCTGCCTTTCCGGATAATCAGTTGATGATGATCGCCTCAGAATTGCTGGCGCTTTGTGTCAAGTTGCCGCGTATTCCAGAGCCCGATAATCTTGGCGAATTCCGGCGTCGGGTTTACGGGATGATTCATGCCCTGAAAATCAAGGGTAGTCAGATAGACCTTCCGGTCGAGAAGGTCGATAAAGCGTGTTTCTTGTTTGCGATTGTGATCGATGAATTGGTGTTGTGCAGTAATTGGACAAATGCCGATATCTGGGCCAACGACTCCCTGCTGAGTAGGATTTTCAAGGTTCGAAACGGAGGTGAACTCTTTTTTACACTGACAGACCGAATGCTGCGTCAACCGCGAAACTATGCCGATCTTCTTGAACTGGCATTCTTTTTTCTGGCGATCGGCTTTCGGGGCAAACACCGTGGCGAAAAAACCGATGCGATTCATCGCGTTCAGCACGATATCAAAGTGCAACTCGAAAAATATATCCCGGTGGTCGAGGCCAGTGGGAGCGCAGAGGTTCCAAGAGAAAGATCCAAGTCCAAAGTGATGCGTATCCGCCTTGGGCTGATCGGTATGGTCGGGGCTGCCTTGGCGCTTCTGGTCGTTCTGGGCGGCAATATGTTTCTCAGGGCCAACGCCGTCAGTCGGGGGCAGCAGTTCCAGCAGTTGACTGTAGAGATAGATAAGGTTGTCGTCGGCGCCAAGAGTGTGAATACAAAAACCGAATAACCGCAGGAATTGCCTGAACTGGGCTGCATAAATCATTTGGTGAAACCGTGAACCTGGAGCTCACTGAATGTGGGCTTGATCAGGGAAATTAGACAGGTGTAAACGAAATAATGGAGAGTCTTAGTTGAGTGTTCGCTTAATCGTCTGCCTTGTGATCAGTACGCTGGTAACCGTGTTGGCGGCCGTGTTTTTCCATCTGGCGGCTATTCCTTCACAGCTCTGGCAGCAACTGTTGCTTCTCCTGATGTTGTTTGGCTTGGTTTTTGTTGTGTCCTACTATGGTGGCTCGCTGGCTCGACGCTCAGGTCGGCAGATTCGAAACTGGTGGCACCGTCCGAATCTCAGGCGACAGCTCATGATTCTGTGGGCGAGTATTCGACGTTTATATCGGCCCCGATCCAAATACGAGTTGCCGTTGTTTCTCCTGTTGACTGATGACCTGGGTCGGGAGAAACCAATACTGGGTAAGATGGGTCTCAAGCCAATCGAGAAAATCGGCAGTGATTCGCCGGTGCAATATTGGTTGGGAGAGGAGTCAGCGTTTATTACATTGGACCGGGGCTCCACCTTTGCTTACCCACATTTGGCGCGCGATCTGGGCCGCGCCCTGCGGCGGTTTCGACACCGCCAGCCACTTAACGGCATCATCGTCAATATTGATTGTGAGCTGTTGTTGGATGATTCAGAAGCGCCGGCCCATGATTTTGCCTCGGCGACCCGGGAGGCATTGATCCGTTTTTCTCGTGCGGCGGGCATCAGTGCGCCCGTCTATACGCTCTTGTCAGGTATGTCCTCGCTCGCGGATTTCTGCCAGTTTTTCTCTACAGCGACGGAAGAGTTCTGTGATGCCCCGTTAGGTGCCTTAATCAAGGCGGATCACGCTGGCCAGTTCGATGAAGATCAGTTTAACGTCGCCTATGCGCAGATACTTCAGATGCTGTCCGATCGGCGAGTGTCCAGCCTAGCGAGTCAGCTGGATGCGGACTACCGCACCAGTATTGCCGCTGCGCCACTGCAGGCGGTCATGCTGAAACCGGCACTGACGCGCATTTTCCACCAGCTAACGCGCTCAGCCCGCAATGACCCACCGGTGTGGATGAGAGGGCTCTTTCTGATCAATACGGTGTCTGGGCGAACCCCGAAAGACCTTCTGGCTGGCGCCGTCGCCGGAGCAGTGGGATTGCGCTTTACTCTGCCGGGATTGCAGGTACCAAGCACCCGGTCTTTGTTTGTCCGGAATCTGATCAATCAAGCTCTGCACCCGGATTCACAGGTAATTGGTGTGCGTCGCGGTGCCAATCTGCGCGCCAAGCTGGCCGCGCTAGCGCTGGCAATCGGGTGCGTTGCGATCCTAGGTTTTATGATCTGGTCTTTGCGGGTTGAATTCATTTTCAAAAACGAGCAATTTCAACAGGCAATCGATGGCATAAATACCTATCGTGAGCACGTTAAGGCCAATCCCCAAGCGATGTTTGAGGCAACTCACGGTATCGATGAGTTAAGCGCATTGCGGGCCGAGACTTATGCGATTTACCAGAAGAAAAGACCTCAAACCAGTTTCTGGATTCCTAATGACAACAGTTTGGCCAATGTAACCAATATGTACAGTGCTGAGCTATCGCGCTTTGCGTTACCGATGCTGGCCAAGGCGGAAACGGACGAAATCCATCAATATAGGCTTAAACCAAGCAGGTTCACATTAGCGCCGGCCGTTCGGGCTGCGGCTATTTATGTGCACCTGGCGCAGAAAAGTAAGGCCGGCAATATTGAATGGCGTCTTGCGTATCAAGACTTCTTCTTGCAAGCGTTCTCCGAACTGGATCAAGCAAGAAGGGCGAAACTTGCAACGCTTTTGCAGGACATCGATTCGTTCCCTTTGGGAGAAGTTAAAGCGGCAACAAAAATGCAAAAGATTGCTGTTGCCGAGTTGAGCAAGTACAGCCTGGCGCAGGTGGTCTATCAGCTGATCCGAACTGAACGGGCGAATATGGGACCGGTTGAATTGATTTCAGTGTTGGGTACTGGCTTTCAAGATGTGTTTGAGATTACCGGAGGTACGGAACTTTTTAGTATCAGTGACGATCCGATGCCGTCATTGACTGTGCCGGTGTTCTTTACCCACGACGGCTTTAGTGCTTTGGATCTTTCCACCGATTCAAAACAACTCCGAACTGCACTTGAATGGGTGAAGGCCCTGGATCCGAGCTTGCATGGGTCGTTGGCGTTTAACGGCTACGACGTGTTGGCAGCCCAGGTTCAACAACTTTATATAAGAGACTACATCGACGTCTGGAACGGCATTCTGGAATCTATTCATACGAAGCCGGTCACCAGCAAGTCGGGGTTAGGGCAAAGTCTGGCCATTGCTGGGTCTGCCAGCTCATCGCCTCTGGCCAAGATCATCAATCTGGTGAATGCGCATACCCGGCTTGCGGTAACCCTGCCAGTGTCGACAGGCGCCACGCCGAAGGCGCCGACCCTGTTGAGTAAGGTGGAAAAGGCAGAGAAGGTGGTTGCGGGCACGGGCAGAGCCGATATCGGCGTCGGCCTTAAACAGGCGGCGGCCAAGGATATTACCGATGCATTCTCGGCGTATCACAAACTGGCCGAACCGGCCACTAAGAAAACCCAGGTCGCGATCTTGCTTCAGTCCATTCATATGCTCAATCAGTGGGTTCAGCCCTTTATCGGGGCAGACGGTAATGCCGGCGAGATTTTTTCACAGTGGGCCGACGTCGAAGCGGCCAAGGTTAATCCGCTGGCCAAGATGCGTCTGTCAGCAGACAATTTCCCACCGGTAGTCAAGCAATGGCTGGTGACAATCTCGAACGATGCCAATGTGGTCTTGATGGCGGCTGCGAAGGACTGGTTATCCAGCTACTGGCAAGCGACTGTGTATCGACGCTTTCAGCAACGCTTGGCGGGCAAGTACCCTTTTGATCCAGACAGCAAAGTCGATGCGAAACTTGATGATGTAGTGAGGTTTTTTGGCAAAAAAGGTGTGATCGACTCGTTTGTTACGAACTGGATCGCGCCTTTTCGGTACGGGGCACAGGTTAAAGGAGTTCCGACCAGTTTTCTTTGGGCAAGCAACATAGAACTCAGCCCGACTGTGCAATCAGATATCGAAAGGGCCACGCAGATTCGTCAGGCTCTGTTTGACCCTACCGGTAAGAAACTTGAGGTGGGTTTCGATCTTCAGGTCAGTAAGATGAGTGCGTCATTAACGGCGTTCAGCATCGAAGCGGATACTCCACTGCTTCTGTATCGTCATGGTCCCGTGCTGTGGTTACCGCAGCACTGGCCAGTGCACGGTGAGCGCTTGCAGCTGCAGACGAATCGGGGCGTTGCCGTTGCCGGTAAACGGGAACTTAACTCGCCGTGGTCGTGGTTTAAGTTGCTGTCGGGCGCTAGAGTAACAAACCAGGATCGGGAGTTGACCACACAGCTTGCTGTGGATTCCGAGCGCATCGGGGTGCAGATCAGACTTCACGATCTCGAGAATCCCTTTGATTCGTCACTGCTCCCTGGTTATGTCCCGCCTGAGAAACTCTAGCATTTTCTGCTCGGTGCACAGCGAGAGATGCGGGACTGGCCATACGAGTCGCTTAATCGACCTCGACCGTCTTCGGCGAAACGAAAAATGGACCCTTGTCGATGGATCAGTAATTCGAAAATTTGCCCGATCGCAGGTGCAGCGTGGTGTACTTCGGAATGAAGCGCACGTTCTTGAAGATCTTCGCCATCAATCGATTCCCAAGCTTGTTGAGCTTAAGGAATCAACAACCAGCACGGAGCTGGTTCTCCAGACCTTGCCCGGCCGCCCGCTGGCAGAATTGGTGCAACAGGGGGTACTGATTAAAGTCGACTGGTATCATATTGTCCGTGGGGTTCTTGCCTGCCTCCGTGAGAATGGCCTGAGTCACGGGGACATCAAACCGGCCAATATTCTGATTTCCTCGCACGGTGTGTACCTGATCGACTTCGGTGCGTCCAGCCCGCTTGGCGCCAGATATGATTCAATTCCCTATCGCTGTTTTAGTCCGCCATACGCGGCTTGGGGGCAGGTTACCGGTCGTAGTGCGGTATCGGCTGAAGACGACTTGTATTCTCTGGCGTGCACCGATTTCGTTGCGACCCATCGACGCCATCCATTCGAGATGGAGTCTATTGCTGAGTATTTTTCTCGTGGCGCGCCAACTCCGGTGAACCTTACTTCACGCTTTGGGGAGAGATTAGCAAGGCGTATCCTGCAACAGTGGCGAAAAGCCTGTCAGACAGATATCCAGGAGTATTCGACGAAAATTCAACACTACCAGGCAACTCACATGTAACGGGGTATGGATTATGGACGCAGATTTTAATCCCGACAGCAGCCGTCTACGTGCAGTAGATAGTGACGGAAAGCAATATCTTGTGGGACGCCTTACGGTGCAAGAGGCGCTTTCCGAGGTTGGTCATATTACCGTCCAACTGGTTGCTAAGAGCCTAAAACCAGATACTCTGATCGGAAAGAAGTTAACCTGTTCTGTATACGATGCATCGGGGAGTAGCGCAAAAAAGCAAAGAGAGTTCGAGGGTTATATTGAGAAAGTGCGCGCTGGTATTGCCGTTGAAATCAGTGGGATGCGGACTTATGAAGTGACTCTGTGCCCGTGGTTTTGGTTGCTCAGTTTTACCCGGAATTATCGGGTATTTCAGAGTCAAAATACGCAGGCCATTGTCTCAAGCATTTTTGAGGATGCGGGCTTTAGCGGTGAGTTCAAGTTTCTTGCGGTGCCAGGCTTAGTTCGACCTTACTGTTTGCAATATGGCGAGAGTGACTATGAGTTCGTTCGGCGGTTACTGGCTGAGGTTGGTGTGAATTTCTATTTCGAACAAGAAATCAGCGGTCACAAAATGGTAATGCAGGATGCGGCGACCACATCGCAGAAGTTAAGTGGATCCGGCTTTGTCTATCAGACCGATCCGGAGGAAGGAAAAAACACTATTTTTGAGTGGCAGCCAGAGCATAGTTTTCACGATGCGTCTGTTCAGTTGGCAAATTACGATTATGAACAGACTAAATATGCGCAGACCGCCAAACAGAAAACAGCAGATAAACTTGCCAACGCCAGCTCACTAACGAGTGCGTCATTTACCGAGCCCACCGTATCTGGAAAAACAGAGACGCTCTCAGACACTCTTTTGAAACGTAGATCAGAGCAGAGTGGACGAAACTATGAAGTCATCAAGGGAGAGAGCGCGAGCAGCAATTTGACACTTAACAAGACATTTAGTCTCTTGGCTCATTTTGACAGCGCCCAACTGGGTGACTATCTTCTGGTTGCTATTACCCACGATTTTATCAACGAGGCAGATGAGACATTTCGCTGCTCGAATCGCTTCAGCTGTATAGATTCTGTGAGATCGTTTTATCCGCCTCTGCATCGAAAACCGATCCCCCCTGGCATCACCAGTGGGGTTGTGGAAGGTAAGGATTCGGGGAAACCGCAGCAGGATAATCAGGCCCGTGTAAGAGTTCGCTTTCACTGGGACAGTACCAGTGGTGACTCGCCCAGTTGCTGGATCCGGGTGGCACAGACGATGGCGGGCAAAACAAGGGGCGCACAGTTTGTTCCTAGAGCGGGTGATGAAGTTCTGGTTGGCTTTATTGATGAGGATATAGACCGCCCGGTGGTGATCGCCAGTGTGTATAACAGTGTAAATACCGCCATCTTTCCGGAGGCTAATTCGACTAAGACCGGCTTCAGTACAAAGCTTTCAGGTAAGAGTAATGAGCTTTATTTTGATGATAAATCCGGAGAGGAACTGGTGTATATGCACGCAGCAGCGGACATGACTGTCGATGTCGAAAAAGATCTAAACGAGACCATCAAGGGAGAACTGAACCAGAAAATCGAAAAGAAAGCTGAGGTTAATGCCGATGATACCTATCTTCTTGAAGCACAGAACAGCCTTACTGAGAAGTCCAAGGAGATCACTATTGAAGGAAAAGAGAGAGTCGTAATCAAGGTCGCGGATAATTCCATCACACTGGACAAAAGTGGCATCACCATAAAAGCGGGAACTCTTAATACATCAACGACAAAAGATACCAGTATCTCTGCAGCGGCAGGGTTGACCTGCAAATCCAGTACTAGCGCCGAATTTACGGGAACATCGGGAGTCAAGATAAACAGCCCGACTACGGTTGATATTCAGGGCGATAGTGGAGCGACAATCAAGTCGTCGGCACAGACACAGCTATCAGGGACGATTACCGAGATCAAAGGCGCTTTGGTGAAAATTAATTGACCCCATTAAGAAAAATTATCGATAAGACGAGCGCGGACATTCTGTCTCGATACGAACCTTCCGACATTTGCGTGGGGCTGGCGCTAGACGATCTTGCACCCAGTGAGACGATCCAGCGTTTACATAATGATCAGCAATATTCTGATCTTGTCCAGTTTTTGTGTTTTGCGTTCCCGATCCGGGATAGCATCTGGTACGGGGTACAGTGCCTTGACTTTCGACAAGGTCATTGGACGCCAGCGGAAGAACAAGCTTTGGAGGCGGCCCGGATGTGGGCTTGGGATCCAGGTGAGATTCACCGTATCCGGGCGCAAAAAACCGCTGCGAGGGTCGGCCTCAGATCAGGGCCCGGCTGGCTTGCGCAGGCGGTTTTCTGGAACGGATCGGGCAGTATCAGCGAGCCTGGTGAGGAGGCGCTGGCGCCGCCGGCTTACTTGTACGCGCATGCGGTGGTAGCCGCTATCAATTCGGCGGCCGTGATACCCCCGTGGCCTCCCAGTGCATTGGGTAAAGAGGCCTACTATGGCCATGCCGGCGACGTTGGTATAGCCCTCGCACACGGGCAAAGTGCCAGTGCGGTTGGGCACCACAACGAGAAGATAAATGACGGTGTTGAAGACAAGTGACGGTGTTGTATGAGATGCGGAGAGATTCCCGATTTTTTCGGATCATGATTGATCTGGCCCGAAATGTAGCCTATATTTAGGAATTCCTGGCGGTATCAAGCAAGATCTGCACGGATCAATGTAAATAATTCTGAGGAGTAAGATTTATGGCAACGTTGTTCATGCGAATTGATAAGAACGACAAGATTAAAGGGGGCGCTTCGGTCGAGAAGATTGGCGGCAAAGAGGGATGGTTTGCATTGCAGTCAGCCGGTTGGTCTGGTGCCCGCGGCGTTAATATTGAAATCGGCAATGCCGAAAACCGTGACTCCGGTATCGTGCATATGGGCGAACTCTCCTGTAGCAAATCTTTTGATGGGGCATCTGCGTATATCGCCACATTTTTGTTTATGCCGGGCGATAAAGGTAAAACGGTTTATATTGCCAACACCAAGCCAAACCGCCAAGGCGACGGCGTCGTACCTTATCTCGAATTTGAACTTGAGAGTAGCCGGATCTCGAACTATTCATTGCAAACGACCGATGGGGGAGAGCCTTCTGAGAGTTTCAGTCTTGCTTATACCAAGGTGACGATCACCTACTATATCGAAACAGAAGGCGGCAAGATCGAAAAGACAGCAACCGTGGCGTACGATACACCCACGGCGAAACTTGTCTCAAAAGCCGACTTAAAATAACCAAGTGATCAAGGACAAGGAGCCGAGTAATGGCATTGAATGAACAACACAAACGAGTATCCAAAAATCGCGTCAGCATCACCTATGATGTAGAGACTGGTGGCGCAGTCGAGACCATCGAACTCCCGTTCATTATCGGGGTTTTGGGAGACTTTTCAGCCGATAAAGAAGAGCGCGCCCCACTAGAGGAGCGTACTTTTGTCGATCTCAATAAAGACAACTTTGATCAGGTTATGGAAAGAGTCGCCCCACGACTGCAGATGAAGGTGGAGAACACACTTGAAGGTGACGATAGCGTCATTGAAGCAGATCTGACTTTTTCGTCGATGAAGGATTTTGAACCCGAAGCATTAATCGAGAAGGTCGAACCGCTTGCCAAGTTAATGGAAACGCGCACCCAGCTTAAGGATTTGCTGGCCAAAGCCGACAGATCAAGAGATTTGGAGGCGTTGCTGAAAGAGGTGCTTCAGGACGCCGATACTGTTGCAGCGTTATCTAAAGAACTCGGCGTTAGTGCTGAGCCCAAGTCTGAGTAGTTAAGGGAGATAGAAATGGCAGAAAAAAAACAGGTAAGTAAGGGCGCAGCAGGCGAGGCTAAAGAGGCTCCGGCAAGTTATCTCGAACGGGCGCTTCAGGCGACTGAGAGAACGCCGGCAGAAACAACCAAACAACTGCTCTCGGTCATCACACAAGAGGCGCTTAAGGGCGTGGTTACATGGGACAAGAATGTCACCAAGACGATCGAGACCGCGATCGAGAAGATTGACCAGGAGGCATCGAAACAACTGGCCGCGGTTATGCAGCAGGATAAATTTCGGCGACTTGAGGGGTCTTGGCGTGGCCTGCAAAAACTGGTTCGAGAGAGCGACCTTGGCCCTGGACTCAAGATCAAACTGAACGACTTTAATCAACGGGAACTGTTACAACAGTTTCAGGACGCGCCGGCCACTGATCGTAGTCCGTTATTCAACCTGATTTATCAGGAAGAGTACGGCACTGCAGGGGGCTCGCCTTTCGGAGCGCTTCTGGGCGATTATGAATTCGGGCCAAGCACGGACGATATGGCCTTGCTCACCGATATGTCACAGGTGGCGGCTGCGAGTCACGCGCCGTTTTTTGCCGCAGCCTCACCAGCGATGTTCGACTACGAAACATTTGAATCATTTAACGATAACAAACCGGTCGCCGCTTCTTTTGATTTACCTACGTACGCTGCTTGGAGCGGATTTCGTGCAACTGATGAATCCCGGTATGTTGCTCTGACTTTGCCCAGGACGATGGCCCGTATGCCCTATGGTGCTAAGGGCGCATTTACCGATGCCTTTCAGTACGAGGAACTCGGGACCGATGTCGACGGTAATCCCAACCCGAAGAGTGATGCGCAGTTGGTCTGGTCAAATGCGGCCTATGAAATGGGCCTGAACATGTCCCAGGCCTTTACGGCCAGTGGCTGGTGTACGGCGATCAGAGGTGTGGAGAATGGTGGCAAGGTCGAAGGTCTGCCCAATCTTGTGCGGCGCACGGAAGAAGGTGATCTTCAGCAGGTGTGCCCGGTTGTAGTCAATCTAACCGATGAGCGGGAAAAAGAGCTGGGCGACCTTGGGTTTTTACCTTTGGTGCATTTCAAAGACAGCAACTATGCGGCATTCATCGGCAGCCAGACTTGTCAGAAGCCAAAGACTTATACTGAACCAGAAGCAACCAGCAACGCTGCTATTTCTGCACGGCTGTCGTACATTATGGCAAGCAGTCGAATTGCCCACTACCTCAAGATTATGGGTAGAAACTGGCTTGGTTCTGCCTATGAGGCTCCGGATATTACGCGCATGTACACCGACTGGATCAATACCTTTACCAACTCAGGCGCTATTGGCAATGCATCCCGAGCAAAGACTCCCCTAGCGGCGTCAGCGGTGACCGTCGAACCGCAGCCGGGTCGACCGGGGTCGTATCAGGCAGTCGCATATCTGAGACCATGGCTGCAGTTGGAGGAGCTCACAACCTCCATTCGAATGGTTGCCAACATCCCCGGGGGTTGATACTGGCTTCGGTTTCAATATAGACAGGCTTGACTAACGCTACCAACTGGTAGCGTTAGTCACCAGCGGATGAAATCTCAGCTCACAGAACTCAGCGCGCTGGCACCGGATGTAAAAGACTATTTGCCACAGGTGGCGCGGATTCTGGCTGACATTGACCCGAGAGCCTTTGAGTCCCGCGATTATCTGCTTGCGTTGCTGAACAGGCTCATCGCTGAGATTGACAGCAGTGTGTCGCGCCAACTAGAGAAAATTCTCGCCGACACTCGGTTCATATCCCTAAAAACCAGCTGGCTGGATGTTGCGAGCCTGATAGAAATGCCAGTGTCGCGGCGGCGAACCGGGGTTCGTATACTGGATGTCTCGGCTCAAGAGCTTACGGGAGATCTCGACGTTTTTGAGGATGTCTCTCGCACTGCGCTATACAATCTGGTAGCCAACCGGGAATTCAACACGGCCGGCGGGCAACCCTTTGGGCTGTTGCTGAGCTCATTTTTTCTCGCGATAGATGCAGATACCGAAACTGCCTATTTAGATCTGGAAACCGCCTCGCGTCTGGGCCAACTTGGCCAAGCGTGTCTTTGCCCAGTCATCTTGGCACCGGCACCGACGTTCTTTGGAGAAACCGACGCCGGGTGGTTCGCAGATACGGCGAGAATGCACAAACTGTTATCGGGTCCGTACTTCTCGTCGTGGCGGGAGTTTCGCCAACGCCCATCAGCGAAATACGTTGCTGTGGTTATGTCATCTTTTCGTCTGCACGGGCGGTATCACAATTACCAGGCAGGTGTTCTGTTCGATCAGAATCCGTCGCATTCGACGGATCTGTGGTGTAACCCGGTATTCGTCTTTGCCGCCGTCGTAATGCGGGAGTTTTCCAGAACCTCCTGGTTTGGATTTCTGCGCAGTGTCTGGCCTGGAAAGTATCAAGGGTCGATGATCAACCTCGCCCCCCAGAGCCACGCACCCGAGTTCCTGGTTGAGCCGGTCGCCAAGTATAGTTTCTCCAAGAACTTGGCCGAGTTCTACGGCCGATGGGGTTTTATCGCGGCAACACGAAACCGTATTACCGGTAAGTACCTTTTTCTTGATAATCCGTCCGTGTCTGACGCCGCCAAATTACCCCAGCACAGGATTGATTCACGGATTGAAACGACACTCGCGATCTGTCGTGTCGCACATTATGTTAAAAAGCGGATTCGTCACTTACTGGGGCGACTGCTCACCCCGGCGGAATGCGAGAGTGAGTTGAGAGCCTGGCTGTCGCGTTACACGACCGAGTTGGATTCAGGCGATGAGAGCCTTCTTTGTCGTTATCCGTTGAGGACGTTTTCTTTGAGTCTCGATGAGGTCGAAGATACTCGAGTACTGCACTGCGTTCTCAAAGTCGTACCGCAGTGGCAGTTGGATGATATCGGCGGAGAGATTACCGTCGCGATAGAGCGTGAGCAATGAAAGCGACCGAACTATCCACCAGTCTTTTGGGCCGACTCCTTGCGGGGTCAGCTACATCTTTTGACCTGGTCGAAGATCTTCAGCGCAACCTCTCGCTGATGCTCGGATCTTTGCCTGTTCTGATAGAGCAACATGGCACGCAAGTATTGGACGGTTCAATACTTTCCTTTGGTAGTTACCCGGTAAACTACCATGGTGATCGCCAGGAGTTGGCCCGACATCTGGAAGACGCTATCGTTTCATTTGAGCCACGACTGCGGGAGGTGACTGTTAAAATTTACCCGGACCAGACCAGTGGGGCGTATCTTCGAATCGGGATTTCAGGTGTCGCTAAAGTCCGCGAGCGATGGACCGATATTTTTTTTGGTGCCAATTTACAACGGAATGGAACCTGGATTGAGGTGACGGAGTCAGAACTTGACTGAAGACTTTCTGAAATACTTTGAGTTCGAGTTGTCTTTGATCAGAAACGCCTATCGGGAATTTCTGGCAGGGGAGTCGATGCAGGATGATGGGGAATCTCCTGCAGTTTACGATGATCCGCATATGCAACGTCTGCTCGAGGGCGTGGCGTTCCTGACGGCCAAGACCGAACATTCGTTGGATCAGCAGTTTCCAGAACTGACACGCTCGTTACTGCAACTTAATTACCCCGGCCTGGACGATATCGTGCCGGCTGCAACGTTACTGGCATTAAGGCCAGATCGTGAATCACTGGGCGCCATTAAGCCAATTCAAAAAGGTGCGCGTCTTTCGCCGCAGGGAAAAGAAGCATCGTCCATTATTTGTAGTGTGGCAGCGGACACCTGTCTGTACCCATTTGTGGTACACGCCGTTCAGGCCCAGGTATCGCCTTTTGAGTTCATGGGTGAAGAGTTTGATTCCAGCGCTGATGTTGTGATCCGCGTTGCTCTGGAGATGAACGACCCTTCAGCCACATTCGCCTCTTTGGATCTGAATGAACTGGACTTTTTGATTGAAGGGGATCGCGCAGCGTCTGGTCGGATGCAGGAGATTCTGTTCTCCCGATTAACCAATATTCATCTGGGGCAAGGGGATGGCACTTCTTTAGGCTTTCTTGATCTGGACAGTCTTAAGCCAAGGGCGTTTGATGAAGACTTTTGCTTTTTGGAGAAGTCA
>Ga0302127_10000309_pt1 | contig 25769 bp, 19 predicted proteins | sample CB4_SCM_MG_FD_204452 | JGI IMG/M metagenome (GOLD analysis project Ga0302127, IMG submission 204452) | Marine microbial communities from Western Arctic Ocean, Canada - CB4_SCM | ecosystem: Environmental > Aquatic > Marine > Oceanic | place: Canada: Western Arctic Ocean | collected 2017-09-24
AAAAAAAGTGATTTCTTGCGTATACAGTGATGGAGGATTAGGCCGTATGGATGCAGGAGATGTCGTTGGTTTATTAAGTGGAATTCAAGACAGAAAAGATGAAGTTCCTCATGTATGGTCATGGTAATAATGTAGATTATTAATTATGAGTCAAACTACCCCCAGAAGAAAACTCGTCGCCATCCTCGCCGCAGACGTGGTGGGCTTCAGTAAGAAAATGGGAGAAAATGAGGATCGCACACTACACAACCTCAAGGCCTGCCGTACTATCACAGACGAGTCCATTGTGACTTACCACGGGCGCGTCTTCGGTAGCGCCGGGGATTCCGTAATCGCAGAGTTCGGTAGTCCAGTGGACGCGGTCGTGGCGGCGGTAGAGTTTCAGAAGAATCTGCGGGACCGCAACAACGAGGTGGATCCTGAGGACCAGATGCAGTTCCGCGTTGGTCTCAACATCGGCGACGTGATCGTGGAGGGGGACAACCTATACGGAGACGGGGTGAACGTCGCGGCACGGCTGGAACCCTTAGCAGAGCCGGGGGGCATCTGTGTTTCCGGAAAGTTCCACGACGAGGTGCGGCGAAAGCTCGACCTGGGCTTTGTAAGTTCGGGACCGCAGGAGATGAAAAACATAGAGGAGCCGGTTCACACCTTCATGGTCGAAATAGGCAGTTCCTCAAAGGTGCTTGAAGCCTTCGCCGTACCCACAGTGGTGGAATCACCCCCCGACGAACCCGTACCCGATTCGCAAGCTGCGCCAGTCCCTGCCGCCACCGAGGCCAAGGTTCCCGCAATTGCTGTGCTGCCCTTCACGAACATGGGCGGCGATCCTGAGCAGGAATACTTCGCGGATGGCATAACCGAAGACATCATCACGAACCTCTCACTCTGGCGTACCTTCCCCGTGATCTCTCGAAACTCAAGCTTCACCTTCCGGGGACAGTCGCACAACCTCAAGCAGGTAGCACAGGAACTAGGCGCCCGCTACATTGTGGAGGGCAGTGTCCGCAAAGGTGGCAACCGTGTGCGAATCACTGCGCAGCTCATTGACGCTGAGGAGGACCATCACATCTGGTCAGAGAAGTGGGACCGCACGCTGGAGGACATCTTTGATGTGCAGGACGAGGTCTCCGAGGCTATTGCACGCAGGGTGGCCCCTTCGGTGACGGGTCACGAGCAGAAACGGCTAACCCGCAAGCGCCCAGAAAATCTCAGCGCGTGGGAGGAGTACCTGCAAGGGCTGCGATGTTATTACGAACGCCAGCGCACCGACTACGAAGACCCCGGACTTACGCAGGCACACCAACACTTTGAAAATGCTATAGAGTTGGACCCGACCCTCTCAGATGCACATGCCTATCTTGCCATTTTTGGTGCTTCCCATTTAGTACAACGCATCTCAAAAGACCCAAAAAAGACGCTGGATGAGATGCTATTTCACGGCCGAAAGGCCGAAGCATTGAATCCAGAGAACCCTCTGGCTTTGATGAGCATTGCTACGGCCTACTTCTTTCAGGGAGACCATCCCACAGCATTGGATCATGCCCAGCGTGCGGTGCAGTTCAATCCCAGTTTCGCTATGAGTCTCTTGTGGCTGGGGTTAGCTGAAGTCCATTCTGGAAAGTATCAACAAGGTGAAAGCTCCATCCTCAAGGCATTTGAACTCAGCCCGGCTGATCCAGATTTGATGCACTTTCATGGGGTGCTTTACTTTGCCTGCCTGGGACAGGAGAAGTATGAAGAGGCACTTGAGGCGATTGACAAGGCGTTGATTCGACATCCAGACGTAGGACATCACTTGGGCTTTCGTGCAGCGGTTCTGGGACACTTGGAACGTGGTCCGGAGGCCCAGGAGGCATTGGACCGCTACCTTACTCTGCGTCCCGACCTCAAGGTCCGTGACGACTACCGTCGCATCTTCGTCCCCAACTCTGCACTGGCGGATCCCATCATCGAAGGACTCGTCAAGGCGGGCTGGGAGCCGGAGGGGTGATTCCCAAAAACAACTGCTCCCCAGCTCTAATCATTCCTCGCTGTAGTTTTGGGCACCTGCAAACAATCCAGCTATACCGGGGTTGTTCGTTTCGGATGGGTCCGGCAGTTCTGCATCCATATCGTACTGGATCAAAGGCTTGGACATCATTTCTCGCTGAAGTTTAGAAGCCTCAACGCCCGAAAAATCGCCTTCGGGCATCCCACCGTTCACTTCGGTGAACCCATAGTCGACAGCGAGTTCTGCTGTCTGGACGACCTTCCCGCTCATTCGCGCATGATCCTCGTTTGTGGCTTTGTTGAGGAGCGCCGCGACGGCCCGCCCTGTAAACACAGGCGTCTCTCCGCCAGGGAAAGCTGTAACCTCCGTAACACCGGCTCCGGGGTACAACGTCACAGCATGCACATTGTACGGTTTCAGCTCTGCCGCCATGTCAGTCGTAAGACGGTCGAGTCCGGCCTTTCCAACACCATACCCAACGTCGAATACGTATTTAACTCCCCCAAAGCTCGAAACCTGCACCATCAGCCCGGCTTTGTTCTTGACCATCAGCGGAGCGACAAAGGAGCTCATAACATGGGCACTGCGGAGGCCGATGTTGAGCGAAGCATCAAACACAGAGAGGGGCCTTTCCCAGAAAGGCTTGCCAAAGTGAGGGGCTATGGCAATCAGTCCGGCAAATGCACTGTTCACTAACAGGTCCACCTGATTCTCTTCCGACTTCACCTGCTCCACAAAGTCTTGCACCGCGGCGTCATCTCTCTGATCCAGCGGGCAAACCTTCACAACGCCGCCTTTGGTCCCGGCAGCCGCCTCTTCAGCAAGAGCCTTCAATGCCTCTTCATTCCGTGCAGTCGCGTACACCGTGCAGCCTTCTTCTTGCGCAAGCACCAGGGCAATTCCACGCCCAAGCCCACGAGAGGCTCCTGTGACAATGCAAACTTTTTTGTTTTTCATATAACCTTTTTTGTGTAAATGGTTTCAGTTACTAATAAACTCCTGCACGGAGAATGTAGTAGATCTGGACAATACCGATTGGACGATTTTCCTGATCGGCAACAACGAGACAAGTGATGGAGTGTGTTTCCATTTCATGCAAAGCTTTTGCTGCAAGTTCTTCCGGAGCAATCGTTTTAGGATCCGGATGGGTAAATTCAAGCAGAGGTTTGTCAAGAAAAGACTGCTCATCCTCAAGCAGTCGCATTAAATCTCCTGTCGTAAAAACACCGCTTATTTTTTCATCCCGGTTTACAGCAACCACTATTCCAAGGTTTTTGCTGGAGAGAACATTCAGTGCTTCACGCATTGGCATATTTTCAGGCACTACAGGCAATGGTTCCCCTGACACCATCACATCCTCTATCTTGATGGTCAATTTACGACCGAGACTACCACCAGGATGAAACAAGGCAAAATCATCTTCACTAAACTGACGCTGCTCAAGTAAACACATGGCAAGTGCGTCACCCAAAGCCAGAGTTGCTGTACTGCTTGCTGTGGGAGTCAGTCCCAGCGGACAGGCTTCCTTTTCAACAGCAATGCTCAAATGAACTGTAGCCGCCTGTGCCAGAGTCGAATCCGGTTTTCCGGTCATTGCAATCAGCGGAACTCCAATTGCTTGAATATGACCAATCATCTGCAAAACTTCATCGGTCTCACCGCTGTATGAGAAAGCAATTACTACATCCTGTTTCGTAATGATTCCCAAATCACCGTGAGTACTTTCTCCTGCATGTAAAAAAAGCGCTGGTGTTCCTGTACTGGTAAGCGTCGCAGCAATTTTTTGAGCAATCAAGCCACTTTTACCAATTCCGGCCAGGATCACTTTTCCCCCGCAGGCAAAAAGCAAATTTACTGCTTCCTCAAATTCAGAATCGAGTCGTTTGATCAGCCCTTCCAGACCCGCAATTTCAATTTGTAGCGTCTCGAGTGCACGCTCTAGCAATGGGGACATTTTTGTCATCCGTATAAAATACCCTGCTTCGTAAAATGCCGCATCGTTGCAGAATCCCTCAAATCACCGGCCTTAAGAATAACTGCATCTGTGTTGTGGTTCCCTTTTTTACTTGGCAGTGAACCTCCAACTGCAAGCCGATACGGTGGTATAACCGGCAGCAAAAACTTTTTGTCACCAACAATACACTCTAAGGGAGATACAAAATCGCCCGTATCTTCATCATATATTTTCTTACCGGATGCCATTATTACTCCACTGGCAATAACTGAACCTTCACCAATAATTCCAGTTACCTCACACATCGCACCAATCTTAACGTGATCTTCAACAATTGAAGCTAACCTGCCTGCCGGTTCAAGAATTCCTTCAATTCCGGATCCTGCGCCAAACTTTACGTTCTTACCAATTTGAGCACACGAAGCAACTCGTGCACCTCCGTCAATCATGCAGCCTTCTCCGGAAATATATGCTCCGATGTTGACAAAAGCCAGGTTCATGATAACTGTCTGGGGGCCAATGTAAGCACCCGTGCGTACCATGCAACCGGGTGCATAACGAACTCCGCCCTGTTCAAATTCCTGATCTGTGTAGTTTGCAGTTTTCAGTGGTATTTTATCCCAGTATTTACCCTCCATACGGGCATTCCCATGAGTACCGAAATAGTTTAAAACACCATCAATAATATATGGTTGGGGCTCCCATAAATTATTGACTTTTTCTGCCGCCCGTAATTTACCCTGATTCAATAATTCAATAAAAACCTCACATTCTTCTGCAGAAGCTTTTTGATCATACAGGTTGTTCAACAGGTTTGAACAGGTACTTTCAACAATTTCTATCCGGAGTGTCTCCCTGTTTTTCAATCCCAACAGCAATTCAAGTTTCTGATGTTTTCCTGGATTTTTCTGTGCGTCTTCAACATGTTCGCCAAAAAGCCTCAGTCCCTCTTTTGCTGCTTCAAAGTTAATTTGACCCTTTGCGTCTGCAAGATGCTGAAAGATCCGGATCGAACCCTGTCGACCGGGAATATTAGGGATGATCGAAACCAGTTTTTCTCGCTCATTATAGAGACGCAAAATGACTGTATTTTCGACAGTTGGGATAGTCTTTAAGTTTTCTGCAAATGTGCTCATGTATCATTGTTAGTTAGAGTTCTTTAAATATGTAGTTCGTATATAAACCACCTTTGCATCAGTAAAAACAAGTAAATTTTGGCTTTTTCCTAATTCCATCAAAGATGCTTCAGTGGCATTTTTCCCAGCGGAAAAACATTAAAGCCAATTTCATAAAGTTTTTTGTGATCAAGATGATTTCGTCCATCAAAAATAAAAGCCGGTTTAGCCATTCCTTGAAAGATTCTTTCAAAATCCAGTTCGCGATATTCCTTCCACTGTGTGACAAGGGCCAGTGCGTGAGCACAATCAGCAGCTTCATATACGTCTTCTACAAAACTAATATCACCCTGTATTTCCTTCAGATCCTGACGGGCATTTTCCAGAGCTTTTGGATCATGTACCTTTACGCATGCATGTTCTGCCAGTAATTTTTCACAAAGTGGAATTGCAGGAGAATCCCGTGTATCTCCCGTATCCTGTTTAAAGGCAAAACCAAGCAATGTAATGATTTTACCAGCTAATGTATTGAATTGTTCCTTAAGAATGCTCTGGAAAAATCTATCAGTTTGCCATTCATTGATCCGGACAACACTTTCCCAATAATCTGCAACTTCCGGCAATCCATAATATTCACAAAGATACGATAAATGTAATATATCCTTACGGAAACATGAACCACCAAAACCGATACTGGCTTCTAAAAATTTTGAGCCGATTCGTGTGTCCATACCGATTGCCTTGGAGACTTCCGCAATATCTGCTTCAGTGCGTTCACAAAGTGCGGAAATACTATTAATTGAAGAAATGCGCTGTGCCAACATTGCATTGGCCACCAGTTTTGATAATTCACTGCTCCATACGCTGGTCAGCAGTATGCGTTCCTGCGGAACCCAGTGTGCGTAAAGTGCCGCTACCGTTTCTGCTGCTTTACGGCCATGCTCATTTTCTTCTCCGCCAATCAAAACTCGATCCGGATTTGTTAAATCTTCGATTGCAGTTCCTTCTGCCAAGAATTCCGGATTTGAAACAACGGAAAATTTTGTCAAACTTTTTCCTGATTCTAAAATTTTAGCCATCGCTTCTGCAGTACGTACCGGCAGGGTGCTTTTCTCGACTACAACAACTTCCTGCTTACGGCAATTGGCTAATATTTCATGAGCAGTTTTTTCCCAGAATTGTAGATCTGCGGCTTTACCTGCACCTTCTCCAAACATTTTTGTAGGTGTGTTGACTGAAACAAAAATGATATCTGCATCCGTTGTTGCCGCGGCCACATCGGTCTGAAAAAACAAATTCCTGCCGCGTGCTTCTTTTACAACTTTCAGCAGTCCCGACTCATAAATCGGCAGTTTATCACTGTTCCAACGGTCAATCCGATCCTGGTTGATGTCAACAACCGTTATTTTGTGTTCCGGGCAATATTTGGCAATCATCGCCATCGTTGGCCCACCTACATAACCGGCTCCGATACAAAGTATATTACTCATTTATTTAGTCGTCTGTAAAAATTATTAGTTTATTATCTGCTTCAATCTTCAAAAAGTGAAGGTGCCAAATCGTCCGGAACAGCTTGTCCCAAAAGCAAAAAATTTGTTGCTGCAATGTTACTTAAATTATTATTGTATTCCTGACCAAACGGTTTAAGTCGATAGTCTCCATTATATAAAGGATCATAAATTAAAAACGGGACAGGATTCAGCGAATGTTTTGCACTAATTTCCAATGTTCCGTTTTGATTTGAAATCAACATTTCATCTGCATTACCATGATCTGCGGTAATGACCAGTAAGCCGTTTACTGCATCGATGGCACGTACAATATTGTCCAATGCGGAATCCACAGCTTCGACTGCTCGAACTGTGGCCTGAAAATCTCCCGTGTGGCCAACCATATCTGCATTTGCAAAATTTATCAAACCGTATTGATATTCTCCGGAATTGATAAATTCAACAGCTTTTTTGCTGATTCCCGAAGCTTTCATTGCCGGACGCTCTGCAAAAGAAGGAATTTTGTCTGAGGCAATGAAATGATAATTTTCCTTTAAAGGATCCAGCGGTTCTCGATAACCTCCATTATAGAAAAAAGTCACATGGGCAAATTTTTGCGTTTCAGAGAGTCTAAACTGTTTGAGTCCCAGTTCCAAAATACGCTTGCCGAATGGTTCTTCTACAACAGGTGTTCCAACCAAATAATCCGGCGGGATCTGGTTATCCTGATCGTACTGTGTCATGCCCGCAAACAGCACCTCTGGGCACCTGTAACGCTCAAAATATGGAAATTCGTCTGCCAGAAAAGCCCGAGAAAACTGAGTAGCACGATCACCGCGAAAGTTTGTGAAAATGAGTGCATGCTGATCTTCTATTCTGCCAACTGCTTCCCCATTGCGAATAATCACAAATCCGGGAATGTCCTGATCGATGATCTCCGGATTTTGTTTTCGAAAATGTTCTATTGCATCCCGGATTGAAGGAAACTGGTTTTCAGATTGACCCTGAACATGAATCCGCCAACCGGTTTCTATTTTTTCCCAATTGTTGTCACGATCCATCGTGATTACTTCACGTCCACCGCCACTTGCAAAAGCATAATCGATTCCGGGACGCTGCCCCTTTAATTCCGAAAACAGCTTTTCAAAAGGTTCTGTAAAATCCAAAGCAGATTGAACACCAGCGTCTCTTCCGTCCAGCAAAGCATGCAGATAACAGCGTCTTATACCAGACTGAAAAGCATGTCGAATGATGGCTTCAGTGTGATCAACGTGGCTGTGGATATTTCCATTTGAAAGCAAACCCAGCAAATGCAGTGGGGTGTCGCGTTCCACACAATTTTGGATGATTCTGCTTAACACCGGATTTTCAAAAAACTCACCGGATTGAAGCAGGTCCTGTATCAGTGTCGGTCCCTGTTCCATGACCATTCCGGCTCCCATTGTCATGTGCCCAACTTCTGATCCACCCATATCTTTTTCGTTCGGCAAGCCAACATATTTGCCGTGTGTCCAAAGCTGTGTGTATGGACAACCGTGAATCAGACGACTCATTACTGGTAAATTGGCCCTGTTGACTGCATTAGTTTCATCTGCCGCACCAACCCCCCATCCATCCAAAACAACGTGAATCAATGGTCCGCGTCCAGAAAAATACTGTTGGAGGTTTTTAAGAGACAACATTACCCGTTTAATTAACCTTGTTATTCAAAACGAAGAATACATTCTTCAGGCAAACGTTCACAAAGAAAATTTAAGGCTTTGTCCAAATACACAGAATCCCGACATTCAAGAGTCAACTTTACGTCATAATCAGATCCTGATACTTTTGGATATGAACCCAACATCAGCTGTGGAAATTCTGCCATGGTTGCATCAAGTGAATCTGCGATTTCGCCCTCATCTGCTTTGAGATAAATTTGCTTCAAAACAATTGGAGTTGTCCGGAAACGTTCCTTGATACTGGCAAAACGGATCTTCAAATACTCTGGAATTCCCGGAAAAACAAATATATTGCGAAACTTAAGTTGTGGTCCCCGGCCTTCAGCATACTCAATCAATTCAGAACCTTCCGGAATCATTGCCATTCTGCGGTGTGCGGCAGTCATTTTATCACCATGATAATTTTGGATAGCTTTCATGATCTGAGGGGCTTCAAATAGTTCTATATCAAAACCTTTGGCAATTGAGGCAACGGTTATATCGTCATGAGTCGGTCCGATTCCACCACTTGTAAAAACCCAGGAGAACTGCTCAGAAAAATCCCGTACCGTCTGTCCAATAATTTCCGGAATGTCTGGAATTGTGATGATTTGCCGGACCTCTACACCAAGAATTCTCAGTTCTTTACATAAATATGGTGAATTAATATCCGTCACTTTTCCGGATAAAATTTCGTTACCAATGATGATGATACCTGCAGTTTTCAAGGCTTAACTCAAAACTAATTGTTTATTTAATTCGTTTGATAATGTGGTAGCCAAATTGAGTTTCGACTACTCCACTTACTTCACCCGGTTTCAGGTTAAAAACGGCCTGATCAAACTCCGGAACCATTTGTCCCCGTGTAAAACGCCCTAAATCACCTCCTTTTGGTCCGGAAGGACCATCAGAATGTTTCCGCGCCAATTCTGCAAAATCTTTTCCTCTTTTGAGATCTTTCAGGATTTGTTCCCCTAATATTCTGGCTTCTTTTCGATCCCGCTTTTTAGTGGCACGTAGAGCACCTTCGTAAGTTATAAGGATGTGACTGGCCGTTACAAGCTCAACTAAAACCCGCCGAAAAATTAAATAGCCAAAAGGAGAGTCTACCGGATCACTTATTTGTCCTATACCCAATTTAAGTGCGGGCTTGAGAAAGTTCGGTAAGCTCGGCTGTTTAGCAGATAATAAAGGAAGTTTAGACTGTTGAGGCAAGTCCGTAAACTGGTTGATTAAATCAGAAAACTTGATACCTTTTCGACGTGCATAATCTGTCAGTTTTTGTGCAATTTTTTCTGCACCAGACTTGTCATAGAATATATTTTGTTTGGGTGTCTTCGCACCTTGATAAGCAACCACCAGCATATCAACACTAACTTCGCCTGCTTCTGCATTATCAGAGTCTGGAATTTTTGCAGGATCTAATTCAGTTGTTGCGTGAGGAATATTTTTTATATTATTTTCAGCAAGTTTTTTGTTACGTTCTGCAATTAACTTTTCTGCAATTGCAGGGTCAAAGTCCATGGCTGCTTTACCTTTGCGAATTATTGTCACTGCCTGAATCAGGTCTCCTTTTTCGGTAGCATTGACTACATTCATTCCTTCAACAACTTCACCAAAAACTGAATGCTTGTTGTCTAGATGCGGTGTTGGGACATGTGTAATAAAAAATTGGCTGCCGTTTGTATGCGCTCCAGAGTTAGCCATTGAAAGAATTCCAGGCTTATTATGTTTCAGTTCCGGATGGAATTCGTCGGCAAATGTGTAACCGGGGCCACCAGTACCGTTAGACAGTGGATCTCCACCTTGAATCATGAAATCTTTGATCACACGATGAAAATTCAAACCATCAAAAAATCGTGTTTTTTTGGCTTTTCCAGTTACAGGGTCTTTCCAATCCTTGCTGCCTTCCGCAAGTCCGACAAAATTGGACACTGTCAGAGGCGCACGTTTAAAATAAAGCCGCAACACTATTTCACCTTTTGGCGTCTTCATTTGTGCGTACAGGCCCTCCTGAAGCGTTACTCCCCAAACCGTTCCCGAAAAAAATATTGCTGCCGCACTTAGATACAGTGTTATCGTGAATGTCTTAATTGAAAGTACTGTATTTATATAAAAAGTGTTCATGTTGAATTTTGTAAACAAATTGTAATAAATTTAAGAGGTCCTGTGATTTAAAGCTTTAAAAAGAGAAAAATAATCTTTAAGGCTAGCCTGTTTACGCTACAGGTCTCAAGTTATTTGTGTTTGTAAAAACTTATTTCTTTAGCAGACATTTTCGAAAAAATTCTATTTTGAATATCAGGAAGCATTTGCCAGCAAAAACTCTACTGAACTCCATAAATCATCCTGCCAATAATCCGGATCTGCTTTTACCTTGCTGTCCTGACCACCATGTCCGGTGTGTACCCCGATTGAAAATATTCCCCATTTCGAAGCTGCTGCAAAATCACTGGTGGAGTCTCCGATTAAAATCGATTCCTCTGCAGAAAATCCATGTTCCACTGCTGCCTGTTCCAGTAGTAGGGTCCCGGGTTTTCGGCAAGCACAATGTGCTGGCACTTCACGACGCTCTCCGTTTTCCCAGTCCGGATGATGCGGACAATAATACTGCCCGTCTAAGTGTGCTCCGGCCTTTTGGAGTTCGTGATGCATTTTGTCGGTTATTGCCTGAAATGCAGACTCACTCAAATCACCCCTGGCAAACGCGGCTTGATTCGTAATAACGAAACACCTAAGGCCCTCAGCATTAAGACGTGCAACTGCAGCAGCGCTTTTTGGAATCATCATGAACTGTTCCGGAGTCAGTATCGGTCCAGGCTCCTCGTTGATTACACCGTCACGGTCCAGCAGAACAACACGTAAATTATTGAACAAAGATTTAGACATTGATTAAATTCAGTTCTGAAGTTCCAATTGTTGATTCCGTTCTTTGTCGGATACTTTTGCAAGTTCCCGAACAGACTCAAAGAACTGTGACCACTTTCGTCCTTGTTTCTCAAAGAGGTTCGCAAATTGTTCTACTCGACTCTGGTAACGTTGCACACCAAGCAAATGTGTATTGTTCAGGTTTTTGGCAAACCAGTTATCGTATGAAAGTACTTTAAATTCTTTTTTACCTATTTCATAATTTTCGCGTAATTGATCATAAAGCACCTGTTTATTGCGGTGCTTTTCTGCAACTGAAAGTCCTGATGCAAACAAGATTTTCATTTTATCATAAGTGATTTTAATCATTTTTTGGAACAACTTACGATCTTTTCTGGCATTCAAATACCACTGGTAAATTTCTATCCCGTCACCATTAAATAATTCCGAATTACTGGGCTGAATAAGAAATTGTCGTAGTCCTTCCTGTTCAACAAAAACTGCAAATGACTCATTAAAGGAAGTGTCATTGTTGATAAACACCACCTGGTGGGCCATCTCATGGATCAGGACTGCTATCAAATCGGCATCACGCTGGTGAATAAAAGTACTAAGAACCGGATCCGAAAAATAACTCGGCAGCCAAGGCTTGTTAAGCCAACCGAGTGTGGAATAGGCTGTTACCGGTCCCACTGAAACATCCAGTTGTTGTTGCTCCATTTCTTCCGCATATAACCTGGCATCACCTTCATCAAAATAGCCTCGATATTCCTGACAGCCAACAAACCAGAAACACCATTTGTGTGCTTTTAATTCCAGCTCAGGAGATGCCGTTACCACCATGGTCACATAAGAACGTCCCAGATCTACATAACCGGTGTAGCCTTCATTTTCAGGAAGTGCCATTTGACTGACTGCAAAAGCCCGCACGTTCTCAACCAATTTCAATTTTCGTTTTAGTTTCGGAGATGTATCAGGAGAATCCAGTAACTCACGAATATCTTGCTTACGGTTCAGCAAGTCGAGGTGTCCGGATGCGGCCTGCCAATAAAATCCTAAGTCTGAGCAACCACTTAAGAAAATGACAGACCCAAGAGCCAACAATAATAAATAGCATGTACGCACAGCAATAATTTGTTTGGGAAAAGTTAGTTCAAGAATTGTAAAAATTCCTTTGCAGGATTTAAAATTCCAGCATGTTTGGCAAGCAAATTGTTATCTGAATCAAGTATTACGTATAACGGAAGGGCAACTGTTTGGAATCTGCTGATCTGCATTTGTTGATTGGCGGCAGCCTTGTCTCCACCATCAGTATAAAGCTGTACAAGTACAAACTCCCGCTGAAAACGAGCCATTACATCAGGATGAGAAAATATTTTTTTCTCCATCCAGCGACAGTTTACGCAGGTATATCCGGTAAAATCAATAAATACCCGTTTGTTTTCAGCTTTTGCCTGGATCAGGGCATCAGTCAAATCATTCTGCCATGGTAAAGAATGTGACGCTGCTTCTCCTGAAGTTCCCGAACTAATTGCAAAACCCTGCCTGCTTTCTGATAATGTTCGCAGAACCGGAGGCAAATATGTATCCACCCACGGATTAAGCGGTACTCCAAACAATCCCCGCAACAGATATATTCCCAAAAATGCAAAAAGGAAAGCTGCAGTAAATCCCGTACCACCTGTTTTTTCAACACGAACATGATGTATTTTAACAGCACCTAACAAAAACAATGCTCCAATCACACAAAGTACAACCCAGGCCGCCAGTACAAAATCTCTATCAAGTATACCCACTTGCCAAACCAAATCCGTGTTACTGAAAAATTTGAATGCCGCAGCTAATTCAAGTAAACCCAAAACAATTTTCAGGTGCTCCATCCAGTTTCCCGACTGTGAACGCATCGTCTGGATAAGCCGTGGGAACAGTCCCAGTAAGAAAAATGGAAAGGCAAATACTGTTGAGAAAACAAGCATTCCAACAATCGGCCAAAACCACATTCCCTGTGAAGCGGCAATCAGCAAAGTTCCTACAAACTGCACGGTACAGGTGAAAGACGTCAATGTGAAAGCCAACCCCATAGCCAGTACACCTACTGTTCCACTCAACTTCCTGGACCAACGGTCTGCAAGGTTTCCAAATCCTCCCGGTACATTCAATTGAATAAATCCCATCAAGCTGAAGGCAAAAAGAGTGAACATTACACCAATTGCCAGATTAACCCAGCCATTTGTGGCAAACTGTACTGCTCCTGCAGCACCTAAAACAACAGAAAACAGCATACCTGTTACTGTATACGTTCCTACGATTCCTGCTCCAAACAGAACCGCTAAACGTAATGTTTCTTTGGTACCTGCTTCGCTCTGTTTAGTAAAAAAGGCAACTGTGACAGGAATCATTGGAAACACACACGGTGTCAGTAATGCTAACAGACCTGCAATGACTGCCAGACCGATAAAACCCCAAAAACCTTCCTTGAGCGCATCTTCGATTTCTGAAACTTCTTCAGGAGGTGAGTCTACTGCAAACTGTGGAATTTTGTATTCAGTACGCACAGTCCCTGTGCCAAGTGGAATTTGGAGTGAAAACAGTTCAGTTTTGGGTGGAAGACAAATGCGTTCGCTGCATGCCTGATATAGCAGTTTCCCGCCTTTGTTCAGGACAGTTCCGCCAGAAATATCATCTGGAATGAAAATATTTTGGAAAAGGGTGGCTTTCATCAGGTGGTAACTCAACACCATATCCAAAACCGGGTCTGCTGCAATAATTGGATTACTTTCGTAAACCGGGCCGATCAAAATCAGCGGGTCAGCCTCAAATGTCAATGAAGTGGGAATAGGGGCAAAATCACCTTCACCTGGAATAACCGAAAAGACGTGCCATCCAGATTCCGGATGAATTTGTAAATCGACAATTATACGGGCATGCTCTCCCGGACGCGGTTTTTCGGGTTCGAGTCGTACCTTGAATGTTACAACTGATTCTGGAATTACTACATCATCATCAAACTGAGCAATCGTGGTATAAGGAAACCAGGAAGTGAACAGCAAAGACAAGCACAGTAACAGCAGGAGTTGACGTAAGGCCCTTAAAATACTTGATTTAAATAAACTGCGGGGGGGCATAATTTGAAGTCAATAGAATTGGCTGTAAATTGTACAGATGAGATTCAGGAAAAGACACCTCTGCAACAATTTTAGAAATATTATTGATGAAAACTTTTGGCAAGCGTTTTACAGCAAGATCCAGCTCAATTTATTCAGCACTTCCAACACGCAACGGCTCCATACGCATCGCAGGGCTTCCGTTCCGTACCCAAAGCCGTACCTGTTCGACTGTTACACCATTCGGTTTTGTGAGACTGGAAAGTTCTTCTGCATAAAGAATGTCTTCAGACCTGAATTCAAAAACATCGCTTCGAGATTCAAGTGGGCTGGACAATAGCAATAGCATTTTCGGATTGTAGTGTGGACGCAACAGCCCACAAAAAGGAGTTGAATCTTTCTCCAAAGTTTTTGAACGTCCACTACGCTTTTGAATTTCGAAAAAATTACCTTCTTCGAGTAGCTTTACCATGCTCATGCATTCTTCAAAAGATGATTATAAATTTTCCGGACGCAACTTACGCAGAACTTTTCCTGCTTGCCACATTTCCTGACTACTAACTTCCTCAAGCTCCTTTTCCAGTTTTTCCCTGTAATCATTTTGAGAGTTTGAGTTTATGGATATTCTTGCTTCAGTTCCATCGAGAACTCTCTGGTAACACTTTTCAACCACAGGCTTAATCGCATCCCGGAAACGCGGTGCCCAATCGAGTGCTCCCCGCTGAGCAGTAGTCGAGCAATTGGCATACATCCAATCCATTCCTTTTTCTGCAACCAGAGGATAAAGACTCTGCAGGGCTTCTTCGATTGTTTCATTGTAGGCTTCAGAAGGAGAATGACCATGTTCTCGCAAGACCTCATATTGTGCGAGAAATGCGCCCTGCAGCAGTCCCATCAAAACGCAGCGCTCACCAGTGAGATCACTGTGAACTTCATTTTCAAATGTAGTTTCAAAAAGGTGTCCTGAACCAATTGCGAATGCTGTGGAAATACATCGTTCACGTGCACGTCCAGTATAATCTTGATGAATTGCAAAAGAAGCATTTATTCCGCGTCCTGCCTGAAAATGTGTACGGACTGTCAGACCGCTCCCCTTTGGAGCTACCAGGATTACATCCACATTTTCGGGTGGTATTATGCTCGTATCCTTGTGAAAGACGATTCCGAAACCATGTGAAAAATAAAGTGTGTTACCTTCATTTAAGCTGGCTTTAACCATTGGCCATGCAGCAATTTGTCCTGCATCTGAGAGCAAATATTGAAGAATTGTCCCTCGCTGAGCCGCTTCTTCGGTTTCAAAAAGTGTTTCTCCTTCTAGCCAGCCATCTGCCAGAGCCTTGTCCCAACTCCTGCCTTTACGCAATCCTAAAACAACTTTGAAACCCTGATCCCGCATATTCAGACCCTGCCCTCGACCCTGGGGACCATACCCCAAAATTGCAGTAACTTCTTTCCCTAGAATTTTTTTGCATTCTTCAATCGGATAGTCAGAGCGCTCAACGATGGTTTCCTTTATTCCATTAATTTCAATATTCTTCATTCTTTCTCCACAAAGTTAGTATTTTATTTAATTATTATCGACAGTCTGACTTAAGTAATTACTATTCACACTATGCTGAATAAAGTAAATAAAGTCAATACAATCAGCTATTGTGCGCTGATACGAGTAAACAACAGAAGACTTGTTTATACTGTCGCTTTAGTCTCAGCAGAAAATTAGGGCAGAACAACCAGGGAGACTTCAGATTCCAAAGCAGAAAGATCTATTGTTCCATGTTCTTTTGAATAGTCATTTAATTCCGTTAGCCGGAGCAGTATTTCTTCACCTGTTGCAGGAAGATTTAGTCGGGGACACACGTCATTTCTGACACATGACAAAGCATGCTTGACTGCAATCCAAACCGACAGGCAGAGCATCAAAGGAGGCTCTCCTACTGCCTTACTGCGACGAATGTTGATTTGATGATGCGGATTATGGATGGTGTCCACATTGAAAATATCTGGAAGATCCTGAATGTTTGGAATTTTATAGGTTGTCGGAGAATATGTCAAAAGTTCACCTTTTTCAGAATAGCGTAAATCTTCATTTGTAACCCAGCCCACACCCTGAATAAATCCTCCTACAATTTGCCCACGGTCAATTCCAGGATTGATCGATTCACCAATATCAAGCAGTAAGTCTGAACGCTCAAGCTTAAGGTGACCAGTTAAACGGTCGATGAGTACCTCTGAAACAGCTGCCCCAGTCGTGTAATAAAAAAATGGTTCACCCTTCTCTGTGTCCCGATTGAAATTTACTTCTGGCGTACTGTAAAATCCTCTCTCGCCCAGACTCACTCTGTCCATAAAAGCCAGTTTTACAAGTTCCCGGAAAGTAAGTCTATTTTCTGGATTCCTGTCATCAAAAACTGAACTACTGTCGCCGGAGTCACCGTTTTCAAAACAAATGTGTTCCGGAGCAGGATCAAATCCCCGCTTCGCCGTAAAGTAACTGCTTGCAAATTTTGTCAAATTCTTCCTGATTTTCCTACATGCGATGACTGCAGCAAATCCGTTCAAGTCAGTTCCAGCGGAAGCAGCAGTTGGTGAAGTATTGTTGTTTTTCTCTGTGGATGTAATCATCACCCTTACATCATCATAAGAAATGGAGAATTCATCGGCCACCAATTGCCTGATTTTGGTGTTCAGTCCCTGCCCCATTTCCGTACCGCCGGTAGAAACCTGAACCGTACCGTCTTTGTAGATATTCACTAGGGCATTCCCCTGATTAAGGAATTTTGTTGTGAAGGAAATTCCAAACTTCATTGGAGTTAAAGCCAGTCCCCGAAGATGCGTTTCCGACTGACGATTGAAATCCTCAACTTCAGTCAAGCGCTTCCGATATTCTGATGTTTCAACCAGTTGATCAATGATTTCTGGTAGAAGATGATTGCGGACAATCTGTCCGTATGGCGTAACGTTGCGTTCATCATGGGAATAGCAATTTAGACGCCGAATATCCAATGCATCTTTTTTCAAAAAAATGGCAATTTCCTGAATTACATTCTCAATATTTGCCATGCCCTGCGGTCCTCCGAATCCACGGAAAGCCGTATTAGGCGGAAAGTTTGTTTTACAAATCGTTCCATTAAAAATCAGATTTGGAATGAAATAGGCGTTTTCTGAGTGGAAAAGGGTGCGCTCCATGATTCCAGTCGACAAATCAGCTCCGGCACCACCGTTGGAAAAAATATCGAATTTCACTCCGGTTATCTTTCCGTCTGCTGTGAAAGCTACTTTGTAATGAATTTTGTATGGATGACGCTTCCCAGTGGAACTCATATCTTCATCTTTTGTGTAAGCAATCCGTGCAGGTCTTTTTGTTTTTGCGACTACCAGTGCAACCATCACTGCAGGAATCACCGCCTGCGTTTCTTTGCCACCAAAAGCACCACCCATACGTTTGCAAACGCAAACCACTTCGTTAAATCCTAATCCTAAAGCCTCAGCGATAACTTCCTGGATTTCCGTTGGATTCTGGCTTGAAGAATGAATCTGTATTTCACCGTGTTCACCAGGCCATGCCAAAGCAGCTTGAGATTCCAGATAAAATTGTTCCTGGCCGTTGCAGATAAATGTTCCTTTCAAAGTGTGTTCTGCCTCACTCCATGCCTTTTCAAAATCACCCTGTTTGAACCGACGTGTCGTGCCTATAAACTGTTTTGCAGAAATTGCTTCCTTGATGGTGAAAACAGGAACAAGTTCCTTAATTTCTAGACGTAGCTTTTTCTTGGCCTGCCGAATTGCCTCCCTGGACTCACCAGCAATAATTGCAATGGGCTGACCCACATATTCAACTACACCTTCCGCCAAAAAACGTTCATCCTGAATGACCGGTCCATAAAGATTATGACCAGGAATATCAGCATGTGTAAAAACTCCCGTAATACCGTCCAATTGGGCCAGTTCTTCAGAATTGAGATTTATAATTTCGCCATGGGCAACAGGACTTCCTATAAAATCAACAACTAGCTCATTTTTCGTGAACGGTAAATCATCAACGAATAAAGCATCTCCTGTAACATGACCTACTGCTGAATCATGTGGAACCTGTTTTCCAACCACTTTCATGCGGTCTCTTTTATGTGCTGCAGCACTTTCGATAAAATCAGATCTCAGTTCGTTTTGTGCAGACGATAAATCATCCACAAACAAATCATCATTTGTTACACTTGACGCCACAGAAACATTCGTAACATGATTCCCATTCTCTTTCATGCAGCCTCTTTTTTGTTCTGGTTGTCAGAGCATTCATGAAAAAACTTCAGCAAAATGTTTTCTGCCAACTGCAACCTGTAATCCGAAGAGGCACGGACATCTGAAATTGGACTTATTTCATCTCGAGCCAGTCTTCCAGCTTCATGGAAAATTCCCTGCAGCATCAGCTTACCCTGCAAAAACTCTTCTGTCTTTGGCAAGCGTAACACAACAGGTCCAACGCCCCCAAAAGCCAGACGGGCATTTTGTATTTTCCCTTTTTTTAACCTCAGCAAAATCCCGGCCGTAAAGGTAGATATATCCAAATCCTTACGTTTGGAAACTTTGTATAGTTTCAGCACAGTCTCTGGTTCAGGTAAATTCCAGCGAATTCTTGTGATAAGTTCATCCGGTTTCATTTCAGTATTTTTATAGCCGTGATAAAACCGGTTAATTTTTACCCAACGTGTACCATGTGATGAAGTCAATTCAATTTCCGCGTCTATTACATGTAGAAATGGCAGGGAGTCCGCAATTGGGGACGCATTTGCAATATTGCCTGCCAGCGTTGCCGTGTTCTTGATTTGTCGTGAGGCAAAAATTGAGATGATTTCGGCAAGCTCAGGCACGTGTTCCTGACAAAATTCACCAAGCTCCGTCCAAGTTACCTTGGCGCCAACTGTCACAGTTTTATTTTCGATCTCAAGAATTTCCAGTCCCGTCAAATGCGTCAGACTCATAATACAATTTGGCTCCAGACGGTCTTTGTTCATCTGTACAGAAATATCCGTTCCGCCGGCAACAACAGTGACATGCTTGTTTTTTTGCTTAAATTCAAGAGCTCCTTCTAAATTCGCAGGCACATAAAACTGTACTTGTTGAACTACTCCATTCCATTTTTTCTCGTACTCACAATAAACAGGCTGGACAACATGTTCCATAAAATCCGCAAGTATTAACTTCGCATCGTAACATTTTGAAGCCTTTGGTATGACTTCCTGATTCAAAGACAAGCCGGCATCAATAATTTGTTCGTAACCTGTACAGCGGCACAAATTCCCGGTTAAGCCTTCTTGCAAGGAATTTCTCGTTAGTGTTTCACCGGTTTCAATCATTGCAGCCAGTGCCATTACAAATCCCGGTGTACAATAACCACATTGTGAGCCCGCGGCATCAACCATTGCTTTTTGTACAGGATGTATTATTTGAGCCTCATCCTTCAAGCCTTCCACTGTAATAACATGAGAACAATCCAGTTGGTATAAATACTGAATGCAACTGTCAATTCCCTCATAGAGCAACTGAGAGTCACGGACTCGCCCAATAAGTACGGTACAGGAACCACAATCTCCTTCTGCACACACCACCTTGGTACCAACCTTACCCAAATCATTACGTAGAAAATCCGACAGTGATTGAAATCCACGCTTTCCGGAAATTTTGTAACGCCGGCCATTCACATAAATTAGAAGATAATCACGCATATTCTTTTTTCTCCATCACGTGTTCCGTGCCGTTTTTGTTCATTCCGGTCATCATCTGACCAATCACATTTACAGAGGCCTCTTCCTGCGAAAGAGTTCCAACAATACATCCGTCAAAAATAACTGCAATGCGATCTGCGACCATCAATAATTCATCCAGATCCTCTGATATCCAAAGCACCGCCAGACCCCGATCTCGTGCCTGGCATATTTGCTCACGGATGAAACTGGTTGCATGAATATCCAGGCCACGGGTGGGTTGTGCAGCAAGCAGTAATTTCAATGGACGCGAAATTTCCCGGGCAAGAATGACTTTCTGCATGTTACCTCCGGATAAAAGTCCAACCAGTGTTTTTTCCGTAGGTGCCCTGATATCAAACTCCTGCATTTTTTTTTGTCCATAGTCGAAGATATTTGAAAGCTTGAGCAGCTGTCTTGAACAAAATTGGGGGTTTTGAAAATCTCGCAGCAAAAAATTGTAGGCGATTGACATTCCGGACGAAACACCAAACCTTTTACGATCCTCCGGAATGTAACCAACTCCCATGTCAATCATTTCATTCACAGTTGGTTTGTTCAAAGGCACATCATCAAACTGATACTTGCCTCTTGTAGGAGACCGCAGCCCGCTCAAAACGTCAGTCAATTCCGGTTGACCATTACCGGAAACCCCGGCCATTCCAAGAATTTCTCCGGCACGAATATCAAGTGAAATCCCTTTCAATGCCGGATACCCCAAATCATTCACCGCATGAATATCCTTTAAAGCCACTGTCAAATTACCAAACTTTTTCTTTTGCTTTTGAGAAACTGAACCATCCCCTTTTTTTCCATCAACAGTTGTATCCCGTAGAAATTCAGAAACTTTTACTAAGTCCTTAGCTTCCAAATTACTAATCATCAAATCAGCTAATTCTTGCGGATTGGTTTCATCTTTCTTCAAAGTTGCCATCACCTTCCCACGACTCAAAACCGTTATTCGATGCGAAAGTGCCATCACTTCCTTCATTTTATGTGTAATAAAAATGATGGAATGTTTTTCACTTACCATCTTCTCCATGATTTCGTACAACGCCTCTGATTCCTGTGGTGTCAAAACTGCGGTTGGCTCGTCAAGAATAAGGATTCGTGCTCCCTTAAACAGAACTTTGACAATTTCCACGCGCTGCTGTTCTCCAACTGAAAGTTCCTGAATTTTCTTTTCTGGATCAACATATAAATCATAGCGTTCGCTTATTTCACGGATTTGTTGATGAACTTCTTTCAACTTAAGCTTCACCACTCCGGGTAAACCAAGGATAATATTTTCGGCTACAGTATGATTTCGAACCAGCATAAAATGCTGAAATACCATGCCAATGCTTTTTTCAATGGCCTGACGAGGATTGGTAAAATTCACTTGCTCCCCAAAGACACGCATCTCTCCAGCATCAGCAGGGTAGAGCCCTGCAATCATATTCATCAAAGTTGATTTGCCTGCACCATTTTCACCGAGTATTGTGTGAATCTCTCCTTCCTCCAATGTAAAATCAACACTATCATTGGCAACGATTCCTGGAAAACTTTTTGTAATTCCACTTAATTGCAAGGTAAGCCGTTGTTCCGAATGAGACTTTTCTATTTCAGATGAATTCATATTGCACACAGAGAATTAATTTTAATGGTTTCGAAAATAGTAAACATCCCCGATCTTGCTTAAAATTATCGTATGAATGTATACCTTTTTCCACTGCATCACAACTCAATGCTAAGCTTTTAACAGGTGCTTAAGCTCAAAGCATATTTTCTTTATTTATTTGTGATATTAGCCTTTTACTAGGGTAAACGGCAAGTCTTTTAAGAGATTAAATAAATGAAAAATTTGGAATAAAGGAGGGATGGATGGTAATCCGGTGTCTGCACTTAAACAGAACCAAACTTTTTCGACTTAACCTCTGTTTTGAATTAATCCAAGAACAGTTTCTGGAACTTGATTAGCCTGAGCTATCATTGCAGTACTAGCCTGAAGCAAGATTTGATCTTTAGTGAGGTTAGACATTTCTGCAGCCATATCTGAGTCACGCAGGGTTGACTCTGCCCGTGTGATATTTTCTTCTGCAATCTTAAGACTGTTCATGTTGCTTTCCAGGGCATTTTTTTGAAATGAACCCAGCTTACCACGCTGGACAGAGATTTCTTCAATTACCCGGTCTACTATAATTGAAGCGTCTTGAGCTCCCTGTGACGAAGTTACGTCAATCTCAGCAAGGCTAGAAAATCTGCTCTTGTTATGAATGCCGTTACCCATAAGACTGGTGCGAACGTTTGCAAATGAGAATGTAGGATTAGATTTTTTATCTAGACCAACCTGGAATTCTTTCGACATTTGGGAAACATGTACGTAGCCTTCTATTTTAGGATTATTTAGACCACCAACAATATCCTCATTTTTCTCCTCAATCTGCTTTGTTCCGATCAGTTCGCCTGACTCATTTAAAATTGGAGTATTTATGAGTCCAATAACTCTATCATACTTGATCGTTATTCCTTCAGCTTCCATCCCTTCCAAAGTAGTCAGCAGTTGACCTTCTCCCAAAGTCACTTCATCGTTGATTGTTCCTTCTATATTTATTCCGCTTTCAGACTTCTGGGCTATATTAGCATCATCAGAAAGTATTCCTGCAACTGAGCTTGTCACTGAAAAAGAGGCAGAGTCCCCAAATTTGTTGTGTCGAACAAGCAATTTGTTGTCTGGTGTCTCAGATATATAAAGATCTAAACCACTCTCTTCAGTTGCCTGACTCAATGCAAAAATGATAAGTTCACGAATTTGTGATGAAATTTCTGCTTGAGGAAACAGAAATCGATCCTGATCAGCATTTTTTATCAATTGCTCAATCTCTTGTCCCAACCGACCGTCCTTTGTGTTTAAGTTCAAATTTCTGCCACCTTCATTCAGAACTATTTGAAGTCCATTACGAATATTGTTGATATTGATTGCAATCGATCCTGTTTTTTTGGCTCTAGTTGCAACTTGCTGAATATCAACTTTCCAGCCTTGTTCCGGGGAGGTTGAAGCTGTAGCCTCAGCTGAGACAAACCGCAGGTAATTCCCTACAGCTGTACCGTTAACACCCATACTGCCGTCAAGCAGTCTCTTACCGCCAAATTCAGTATTTTCCGAAATTCTATCAATAGAACTCAGCAGGTTATCAATTTCCTGTTGATCTGCAGACAACATGTCAGAGCTGTTTATTGCTTCGTTCTGAGCGTGTACAGTCAGCTGTTTTATTTTTATCAGCAGATCACTTACTTCATTTAATGCCCCTTCTGCTGTTTGCAGCATTGATACTGAGGAAGAAGCGTTGTTATATACCTGCTGGAGTCCCACAATATGTCCGCGTAATCTTTCTGAAGAAATCAGAGAGGCTGGACCATCGGCGCCTCTGTTAATCTTTACTCCAGAACTAAGGCGCTCTATTCCTCCCTTCACCTTGTTGAAGTGATTTGAGGCGTGTCTCAAAGTGTTTAATGAGGATGGATTTTGTCTAATTTTCATTGCTGAATAAAAACTTTAAGTTCAGGTAAAAAATATGCTTGAGCTGTTGTTTCAACAAACATGCTCAAGACTTAATTAGTAGAAGACTCTCGTGTCTTTAATCGGCAATAATCAATAAATCTTTAACAATATTTCAGTATTTTTTTAGTTATTTTGTTTTTTACCCATCCCCAGTAAAAAAATTTCCACACTTTCGGCTCTGGAACTTTTCGGTTTACATAATTGCACCTTAGCAAATGAGTTTCTAAAAGCATTACGCAATTCACCCAAGGGTGCACCTTGAAAAGCTTTTACCAGCAACATTCCCTGTGGTCTCAATAATTCCTCTGCCAGCTGCAAAACCTGCTGGTTCAGTGCATAAGATCGCTGGGCATCAGTTGCACGTATTCCGCTAGTTTTTGGTGCCATATCGCTCAGGATAACGTCAACCATCCCACCACTTATTTCCAGATCTTTTGCTGTCAGTTCAAAAATATCAGCTTGAAGCACTCTCACATGTGCAGGCAGCGAATGGTTCACTGGCTGTAAATCCACACCTAGAACCTCTCCCTCTTCACCTACTATCCTGCTCGTGTATTGAAGCCATGAACCTGGACTGCACCCTAGGTCCAGCACAAAATTTCCTTTGCGGATAATCCTGTGCTTTTTATCTATTTCTTCCAGTTTATAGGCAGAACGGGCAACATAACCGTTACGCTTTGCCTTGTGAAAATAATGATCTTTAATTATTTTCACAGCAAACCCTTATCCGCAAAACTGGTATAGTTATCACCACCCACAATCACATGATCAAGCACAGGTATTCCCACCAGTTTCCCAACCTCTACCAGACGTTCCGTTATCCGGAAATCCTCTTGTGAAGGTTCCGGATCTCCGGATGGATGGTTATGAATGCATATCAAAGCAGCAGCACGATGTTCAATTGCCGAAGCAAAAACTTCTCTTGGATGCACCAGGCTTTTATTTAAAATACCTTTGGTAACATCTTCTTCCGCCAAATACCGGTGTTTATTATCAAGTAAAACAATTATAAATTGCTCCTGTTTTTGATTCTCCAACTGTTGATGAAAATGATTAAAAATTTCACGACTGGAATTAAACTGATCCTTCGGCTTCAGCTTTTCAATTCCATAATTTCTGCACATTTCCTTTAGGGCCTTCAGGCGCAAAATCAGATTTGAATCAAGTGGCTGCTGATTTTCCAGTTCCCGCAAACGTTCACGGCTCCAATCTTTGAGCGGTGCCTCCGCATTAAGTGAATTTTGCAATGCTTTTGCTTCTTCCGGATTTGAACTCAGCAGCCATTTCATTAATTCCGGAATATCTGCAGTTGAAATTTTGTTTCTCTGTATTCTTTCTTCAATTGCCATATTTTCTGAGTTCCCATTAGTTGCATACCAATGGCATTCTAAACTCAGTTCACAATTATTACAATCTGGTAAATTACCGCAAACACCTGCCAAACCGGCATGACGCCCTTCACCGGAAAATGCTGCAGCCAGACGATCTGCTTCAAAGGCAGTTTCAAAAACGTTTTGCTCCTCGCATATTTCCAACCATTTTTTTGGATGTAAGTTGGCATTTTTTGCTGATTCTGAATTAGATTCATGTGAAAAACGCCGCCATGCGCGATAACCACTTTGACTGTGAGGGACTGCTATTCCTTGCTGCCATAGCCACTTCAGAGCGTACCATGGTTTAAGGTCCGGATATATTTTCCACCACAAACTCAACGTTTTAATTGATTTCAATTGCATGGGATTTAGGTTGGTTTTCTTCACAATATCCATAAAAACCATAACGGCACTGGTCAGTTGTTCCCGTTGTGAATCATTAAGTCCCGTGCATTTTTCCAGCATTCGCAAAACCTCATCTTTACGGCAATAAACAGGATCAAGAAGTTTAATACCATCGTAAAGCGGTTGCAGCCCCGCAAATCTTGTCAATTCTTCACTCACTTCAAATAGTGGTAGAATTTGATCCAATAGTTTTTCACCAAGATTTTTCCGACTCATCAATCTGATATTGCTTGAGTTAAGTTGGGCCGTTGTCCAAGGGTGCATCCTTAAGGAAGAGCCAATTTTTTTTTGTAGTATCTGAAAAAAGTTCTCGTGTTCCGCCATTTTTAACCCATGCTGAGTTTCCTTTTGAGTACTTTAAATAAACTTTTCATTTCATTCAATTTAACGAAAATGAGTTGTAACTCTTATGCTTTTGATACAGAATGCTCTAAAGAAACAAGAAGTTTGTTTTTATTATTTTTGCTCTGTTTGTCTTTAGCCTATCA
>Ga0302127_10000311_pt1 | contig 25701 bp, 23 predicted proteins | sample CB4_SCM_MG_FD_204452 | JGI IMG/M metagenome (GOLD analysis project Ga0302127, IMG submission 204452) | Marine microbial communities from Western Arctic Ocean, Canada - CB4_SCM | ecosystem: Environmental > Aquatic > Marine > Oceanic | place: Canada: Western Arctic Ocean | collected 2017-09-24
TGATTATCTCCAATACTTCCTGGGAGTACTGGCGCGGTGATGCCTCACTGGTGCATATCAACGAAACAGAAGATCTGGTGGAACATCCGAGCACCCGTATCTACCACATTGCGGGCACCCACCACATTGGCGGCATTCTCATTGACGGAAAACAGCTCACCGAACTGCCAACTGGTTTACATACTGCAATGCCCCTCAATATTGTCAATTCAGCCCCGGTATTTCGGGCACTCTTTATCGCGCTGGATCAATGGGTGACAGAAGGCGAACCACCGCCTGACTCACGACACCCCTCGCTTAAGGATCACACCGCCGTCGCCAGGGAAGTCGTTCTTGAACAGTTCGCCGAACAAACTGAAGTACCAATTCCTGACGCCAACAAACTTCCTCAAATCGATACGTACAGGGCGTATGTCTCTGACGTGGGTCCCGATCTCAATGAAGTCGCTGGTATTCAGCTACCTGATCTCGCCTGTCCCCTTGCCTATCATTCTGGATGGAATCCAAGATCACCTACCATTGGCGCCCCGGATGAGATCGCGATCTTTGCCGGGTTTTCAATATTCTTTCCTAAAGCAGAGATACTGGCGCGTTATCAGGATGAAGCAACGTACCTGAAAAAAGCCGGGGCGTGTATCGATGGCTTGATTCAGGAACGATTTGTATTACAGCAGGATCGCGAGTGGATAATGAACATCGCAGGCTCGCGCTATCGGGCGGCTATCGCCGGTTCTTAATGAATTCTTCGTTGACCAGATTTTCAAGCCGGCCATCACGCAGATAGCGTACGACAGTCCTCGCAGCGAATCCCCGCATGTCCCACATGCTTTGCGGCGTGAAGAACGCCGAATGCGGTGTCACGACTAAGCGGTGACGGATCCAGTCCTCACCCTTATGCCAGGCCGCGATCAGGGGTTTATCAATGTTTGCTGGCTCGTCGGGTAGAACATCAAGGCCGGCAGCCAGTACCGTATCGTCCTTCATGGCATCGTGCAGCGCATCAATGTCAATCACCGGTCCGCGCGCAGTATTGATGATAACCAACCCTTTCTTCGCGGCAGCGAACACATCCGCATCGATTAGATTATGCGTTTCATCATTTAATGGCGTATGTAGGCTCACAATATCGCTTTGACCAAACAGCTCTTCCAGACTGTTTGCACGACGTATGCCCAGAGTCAGATCATAACCGTTAGATTTGTACGGGTCATAGAACACCACATCGAGATCAAACGCTTTTGCACGCAGCGCCACAGCGCTACCGATACGTCCAAGACCAACAATACCCAGGGTACAATTTGCCAGGCGTTGCCCGAACGGGTTTAACGCAGGCATCCAGTTTTTTACTGGCTCCGCCCGCAAACGTTCATCATGAAACGCAATACTCTTGGTGAGAGTGAGCATCAGGGCCATCGCATGGTCAGCAACTTCCCTGGTACCGTAGTCTGGTGTGTTACACACGGGAATACCGATATCGCCCCAGGCCTTCAAATCAATTTCATCGAAGCCAACAGCAGGCTTGACGAAGATCCGACACTTATCCAGTTTCTCCAGGTATTGAGCGGGAGGTTCTCGACCAACAACAGCATCACAATTGCGCCACTGTTCATCAGTTACCTGATCATAGGTCTCAACAAATTCCGCCTGGAAGCCGTCTTCGATATAGCTCAACTCAGGTTCATTCCCATCCTGCCAACGTACCTGTGGCCAAAGTACTCGAAACATTCATTGCCTCCTTTCACATGATCATTGAAGAGCAGCGAAGACTATCTCACGGTATCCAAGAGTACAAATCCGACTCGCAGAGGGAAGGTATAGTCGCTAGGATGTTGCGATGAAAACAAAGTTTAGAGTCAACTTACTTTTCCTGGCGCTGATCCCCACAATTTGCACCGCAAGCGACTGTGTCGTATTACTACATGGCATGGTACGCACAGCATCCTCTATGGAAAAAATGGCTGAAGAATTTTCGGCACAAGGGTTCACGGTCGCCAATGTGGATTATCTATCCCGGGACCACCCCATCGATAAGTTTGCACCCCTGGCGATTAAAAAAGGCATCTCGACCTACAGCGATGCCAAGACTATCCATGTCGCGACGCACTCCCTCGGTGGCATTCTACTGCGCTACTATCTGTACCATCACGACATACCTAATCTCGGCCGCGTTGTCATGCTGGCACCTCCGAATCAGGGCAGTGAGGTAGTCGATGCGCTAAAGAACTTACCTGGCTTTGCATTGATCAATGGGCCAGCAGGCGCACAACTCGGTACCCACGACGCCAGTATTCCACTCACACTCGGCCCCGTCGACTTCGAGGTTGGCATCATCGCCGGTACCGAGAGCATCAACCTCATCCTTTCACAATTCCTGCCCAACCCCGATGATGGCAAAGTCTCCGTCGCAAATACCAAGGTCGCCGGCATGCAGGACTTTATTACCGTACCGCACTCACACCCATTCATCATGCAAATGCCAGCAGCTATCGAGCAATCACTACACTTCATCAAAACCGGCAAATTTAAACACGACGCCAATGAGGCGCCTCTTAAAGCTAGAGAGTAGCCCTAAAGCAAAGCATTAATGCTTTACGGAATGGGCGTTAATTCACCACTCACAACCTAACGAATAAACGGTGCCGGACCATGCAGCAGGGCGACTTGGGTCTCGTTTGCGTATGCATGATGTCGAGGCGCCGAGTTGGGGGAGGGAGACTACAGGCTCCCGGAGGAGGCTCGGGGAGACCGGGGGGGGCGCCGAGTCAGGGCCGCATCGACGCTGGAGAAAACGAGACCCAAGCCCTCCTGCGAGCACCCTAGACCATAGCCAAAAACTATTTGTGTACTAACTATTTAAGGGTTTCCAAATGTTCCGCTAACCACCGCGGAAACGCCGCCGACTCTTCTTCAGACAAACCAATCAGACTCGACAAAGGCCCCCCACAAATACTAAGCCCCATCGCAGCAATCGCCACCAGTAACACCTGAAGTTTCGCGTCAGTACGGTCGCCCCCCGCGTCCGCTATGGCATCGATAATATTCTTGAACAATCCTGCCGTATTTCCATCACCCGATGCGACCTCCAGATTGTGATCTAGCGCAAGCCAGGCGAGAAGACGGCCATGACCATCCTGCGACAGCGTTTTAAACAGACCATTAAGAACTTGATCCGGCGGGACATCCTTATTTAATGCCAGGACGACATCTGAGAGTAACGCTTCAGTCATTTGTTGCAGTAGTGCCTGGCGCATTGCTGCGGTACTACCAAAATGATGAATGACCGTCGCATGGGACATGCCTGCCGCCTTCGCAACACCGCTAATGTTCAATCCCTCGAGCCCAAACTCAGAAAGACGGCTGGCTGCCGTCTCTAAAATCAGGTGCTTGGCTTCATCTGGAGTGCGGCGAACTCTCTTATTGACATTCATGTTGATACGAATATGATGGCTCAATCATTAAGAAATGAGCCTAGCAGCTATGGCCTACGATACCAAACAACGCATGCAGCCCCTGGTGGCCTTACGCGCTATACGCACTTTGTTAAGTGATCCTGAACGCACCGACCAGGTATTCCTCATTATTCGAGCCATGTCTGGCAACGCACTACAGAAAGCATATGCACGGTTTCTGATGACATCCATCGGTAAAACCATTGTCTCAGAACAACGTCAGCTATTAAGCGTATTGCAGGACCGCGAAGCCCTGGCAAAACTTGATCCAGGGACACTGGGAAGACACTACCTGAACTTCACTGAAAGGGAATCCATTTCAGCTGATGGCTTGGTAGCGGCTAGCGAAGATGACCAACCCATCAAAGATCCCGGGCTGCGTCTCTACGCCGAAAGAACTAGAGACATGCATGATCTCTGGCATGTCATCACCGACTATGGTCGCGACACATTTGGAGAATCCTGTTTGCTGGCATTTACCTACGCCCAGACCCTTAACCGGGGTGTTGGCGTCATCGCCCTCGTGGGCCTCGCCAAACTTACCAAGGAAATCGGATCAGGTGTCGGTAGTGCAATGTGGCAGGCGTACCTTGCCGGGCGCAAGGCCGAATGGCTGCCAGCTCAAGACTGGGAGCATTTGCTGACAAGACCTCTTCAAGAAGTCAGAGAAACACTGAACATCGATCCCCCCGCAAAATACCAGGAAAAGTCCGCCTCTCTTGAGATGGCCAGCGCCTAGCCGCGACCCACAAACGGCATACTCGACGCCAGTATCGTCATGAACTGAATATTCGATGCAAGCGGTAGATTGGCCATTTGCAGCACCGCGTCAGCGATGTGCTCGACATCCATCGTAGGTTCTTCCTTGAGCGATCCATCGGCCTGAGGTACACCCTTTTGCATCTTGGCCGTCATATCCGTCAGTGCATTGCCAATATCTATCTGACCACAAACAATATTGTACTTACGACCATCCAGACTTGTGGATTTGGTTAGGCCTGTCATGGCATGTTTAGTGGACGTGTAGGGCGCCGAATTCGGGCGAGGCGCATGAGCCGAGATAGATCCATTGTTAATAATCCGACCGCCCATAGGGTCCTGATTTTTCATGATACGAAAAGCGTTCTGCGTACACAGGAAAGCGCCCGTTAAATTCACATCCACTACCCTGCGCCATTGTTCATAGGTTAGATCTTCGAGTGGCACTGAAGGTGCACCGGTACCGGCATTATTAAATAGCACATCCAGTCGACCAAACTTCTCAACGGCTGTTTCAAATAGATTGGCGACTGAGTCTGGATCACCGACATCGGTAACAACACCTAAGACACTATCACCTGCATCAGACTCAACTACGGCTGCCTTCAAAACATCCTGACGCCGCCCGGCGATAGCAACTTTGTATCCGGCTCTTAATAGGGCAAATGCACTGTGCTTACCAATGCCCGTACCGCCGCCCGTGATAATCGCTACTTTGTTGTCACTCATCATTTTTCAATAGCTCAAAAAGAGTCATGATAACGAATCTTTACCGAAGTTGGTGACTTCAATCCTGCAGTGCGGTCAGGAAGCGCTGCCCGAATCGCTGCGCTTTCGTATCACCAATACCATTGATACTAAGCAATGCTTTGTCATCTTTCGGTTTGTAGGCAGCAAGCTCTTTTAATGCTCGATCGTGGAATACCATGTACGGTGCAATACCTTCTTCCTGGGCAATTTCCGTACGCAGCGCCTTTAATAGCTGGAATAAATCTTCATCATAATCCAGGTCAACTGCTTGCACTTTACTGAGTCTACTGGGTTTAGGCGAACCCGGCTGGGTCATATCTTTGCTCAGGTGAATCGTCTCTTCACCGCGGAGAATCGGTCTGGAATCCGGATGCAAACGCAGTCCGCCATAGCCACTCACATCCACTTCTACCAGACCACGCACAACAACCTGACGAACAACGCCGCGCCATTCATTGTGCGACAGTTCCTTGCCCACCCCATAGACCGCAAGTTGATCATGGCCGAAATCAGATATTCGATCGTCCTGCTTACCTATCAAGACATCAATCACATAGTTGGCACCAAAGCGCTGCCCCGTACGATAGATTGCTGAGAGCAGTTTCTGCACTACGGTTGTGCCGTCAAAAGTGGGTTTGGGCATCACACAGTTATCACAGGCCCCGCAGTGGTCAGAAGCTGTCTCTCCAAAGTATCGGAGCAGCACCTGACGACGACATTCTGTCAATTCGCAGAACGCCAGCATGGAGTTCAACTTATGTTGCTCGACGCGAATCTGTTGCTCGCTGTTATTGTCCTGCACCATCTGTTGTAACAGCACAACATCCTGTAGACCGTAGATCATCCAGGCGTCCGCTGGCTCACCATCCCGACCGGCGCGGCCGGTCTCTTGATAATAGGCCTCGATACTTTTGGGCAAATCCATATGTGCCACGAAGCGAACGTCCGGTTTATCGATACCCATGCCAAATGCGATAGTGGCGACAACAATAACGCCGTCTTCACGCAGGAAGCGATGCTGGTTCGCAGCCCGTACATCACTGTCCATACCGGCGTGGTACACGAGCGCATCGAATCCATGACTATTTAACCATGCTGCGGTCTGTTCGGTTTTTTTTCGCGACAAACAATACACAATGCCCGCCTGCCCGTGTCTTGTTTTCAAAAAGTTCAGGAGCTGGCGGCGCGGTTCCTTTTTGTGCTGTACCTGATAGTAGATGTTGGGTCGGTCAAACCCCTTAATGAATACTTTCCCCCGGGGTATCTGAAGTTTCTCTACAATCTCAGTACGTGTGAGTTCATTTGCCGTCGCCGTCAGTGCAATTAACGGGACCTTGGGGTACCGCTCCTTGAACAGACTGAGCAGCAAGTAGTCTGGCCGAAAGTTGTGACCCCACTGCGAGACACAATGTGCTTCATCTATGGCAACCAGAGCGATCTCTAGCTCAGCGAGAAAACTCTGACAGTCCTCACTCTGCAGCCGTTCTGGCGCAAGATACAGCAGTTTCAGTGTACCCTCACGGGCGGACGCCATGATTGCAGCACGATCGCTTGAAGATTGCGTTGAGTTCAAATAACCAGCCGAGATTCCCAGTTGCTTCGCCGCCTGCACCTGATCTTCCATCAGTGCAATCAGTGGGGAAATCACGATGGTTATCCCCGGCAAAAGCAGCGCCGGCAGCTGATAACAAAGTGATTTACCACCGCCGGTAGGCATCAGCACCAAGGCGTCATCACCGTTTAGAATGTGTGTGATGACCTCACTCTGGGGTGTCCGGAACTCCGTATAGCCAAAGGTCGACTGCAAAATTGATAGTGGCGATACGATGCTGGCTTCTCCTAAATGACCACGACTGGTTAGCCATCAATAGTAACAGGCAGAAATAGTGACACCATCAGTGATCACTGAAAAAGCTGTACGACAACGCTAATTACTGTTTGTGCAAGACCAATTGCGGACGGTACTCTGCCTTTATAAGCACCAGATCATTAATTTTTTTAGCATAAGCTTTGACATCATCTTCACTGACCGAATCGATGTACTCTATATAGTCATCCGGTATTGGGGGGGCGGTCTTGTTCTGAATCAGGCTCTCATACAGTGCTGCCAACATATACCCCGGTCGATCCAACGCATCATTGAAATTTCGCGTGTGCATTTTCTGCACAGTGTTTATCTCCTCGCTCTGCACATCCTCGCTCATCTCTCGCATAATTCCGATCACCCGACCTTCGATCTCACGAATATTTGCCGGGTCCGCAACATACGAAACACCAACCTGGCCATGCGGCGATGTGGGATACTTTGGTGATGCCACCCTGGCGCTGATTGAGTACACCAGGGCCTGTTCCTCTCTAATTTCTTTGAACAAGCGCTGATTGAGCAGATTTGCATAGGTACTGCGCACGTAGTTCATGCGATCGTCGAAACCCGGCGCTGGTTCGATAAAAAACAACGTACCTTCACTACGCTCGTCTGGATTTGCATTGCGCCTGATCTCTGCACCTTTCATTGCATAGGTATAATCGATCTTCCCGGCGACACGAGGCTCGCCCGTGGGCAAGGAGCCAACATACTTTAGTATCAGAGGCTCGATCTCCTGCCAATCCAAAGGCCCCGAGACGGTAAGATACGTGCCGCCTGCATGTGCAAACAGCGTATCAACAGACGCCTGAATCCACTCTGCTGTTATGCCATTTAGAAGATCAGGACGAATATTGCTGCTGTTTAATTTCCTACCCGGCGAAAGAACATCGCCCAGATCCGCCATATATTGAAATCGTGGTGACGCTATGCTGCCGGTAATGCTGGTACGACTCTTGGCGATAACTGTATCGAAGATATCCTGATCTACGCGCGCTTCCTTGAACATGATATGCAGTGCATGCAGGGCAAAGTCCATTTCTTCCGGCGTCGTTCGTACCGTCATCCCATGCTCTGTCTGACCGACAAACATGGATATGTTAGTACGATGCAAACGAAAATAATTGCTAATGGCCGTTCCCTTTACCCCCCGCAGACCACTCGACATAATCACTTCACGAATCATTGAGGCGCTTAGAACATCATAGTCATCCAACAACGTTAGACCACCCGCGCCGCGCATACTAATCCTGACCGGCGCATTCTCCTGCGGATCTTTTTTAAACAGCACCTGCACATTGTTCGATAACACCAGATGATGTGCATCAATAGGTTCATGGTACGACGATTGAATGACCTTGCCGGGAGTCATACCTTCTAAGACAAAGACTTCATCAAGGGAATCAATCTCAGAATCAATAGCTGCAACCAATTCCCGGTCCTCCGGGTCAGAGAGCCTTGCGAGTACCGCTTTAAAATCTTCGAGACTGGCTGCAAACTTTTCGCCTTCAGGAACACCCATCACCAGTGCCGTCCGCTTGGGTAAAAATCGAGCCCTTAGAGAAGCGTTGATCTCCTCTGGTGCTATTTCCTCTAGCAATACTCGGCCTGCAGCAGCAACCACCTCGGTGTTTGCGGGTTCATAGCCATAGCGCATTGAAGCCAGCCATTGATTCGCAATACCGCTGTTGGACACCCGTAACTCCTGCTCTTCATTTCGATCAAAGCTTTTACCGACCAGTTGCTTTGTCAGCGTTATCTCCTGTGCAGTAAAACCATTGACCAATGCTGCTGAAACAATATCCACAACCTCCGAGAAGGCCTGAAGTTCATAGTCATCCTCAACTCTGAAATTAATGCTGTCGGTTTCAAAATCCATTTGCTGCCGTGAAAAGCTTGCTCTTAGCCCAGTCACATAGCCTTTTTCGTTTTGATAGTCAGATAGTCGATTCCTAAGTATCGCGGCACCCAGATTTTCCGTCAGCCTGTCTTTTATGCCTGACATTTCCCATGACGGTTCACTATCTCTGAATAGAGTCAGCCCAACAGTACGAACTTCAAGGGTAGGATCTATCAGGAATGTCGCGGTTTCACCTGTTGGCGAATTCACTCGTCGAATATCTGGATTAGGTGATTTCGGTTTTCTTAGTTTGCCAAAATATTTTCGTACCGACTTTTCGATTTTCGCGGGTTCAATATCGCCAACCACTACAACGATCATCCGGTCGGGGCGATACCACTCTCGGTAGAAGGCATGCAAGTCATCTCGGCCTGCAGCAGACAACGATTCCCGGGTGCCAATCGGTAAGTGCTTAATAAGTTCATGGTCTTTGCCCAGATACTCAACGCGACTTCTCTTTCCGGCTTCCGACAGTCGTCTCTGCAATTCTTCAGCAAGGACAATATCCCTTTCCGCTTCAACATCCTGCACCCTAAAGAGCGGATCTCCGACCCGGGTGGCCAGAATCTTAACCGCCGTTGGCATATTCTTATCGGGATCTTCCGGAATCGGCAATGAGTACACCGTACGATCGAGAAAAGTCAGCCCCTGCTGACCATGAAAACTGCCGGCTACCCCCATCTTCTCAAAGAACTTTTTGGTTTTTTTTGCCGATTGACCGCGACTACCTCTAAAAAGCACATGCTCAATAAAGTGTGCATACCCGGCCTGATCTTCAGACTCGTATAGCGAACCTGTTTGTACCAGAACCATAATGTAGGCTTTGTCTTCGTTATCACCATAGGATTTGTGTTCGATGGCATAACGCACCCCATTGTCCAGCTGGCCGGTAAGCCCCTTTCGAGACGGCAATGGTTGATCGCGGGGCCAGACGGCCGCGTCAAAGGCGATTGCATTACACGAAAGGATGCTGCCAATCAGAACGGTAAATATTCGCATAGGGTCCATGTTGTTTGAGTTCCTGGCCAGTTAGTTATCACTCGGGCGTCGTTGGTTCATCGGTCTCCTGTCCGAAGATCATCATATGGCCTTCCGGATCAAGCATTTCAAATTCTTTCAGACCGTAGAACCACATTTTTACACATTAACATCGGGGTCAGGCCAGTCATGTCGGTTACTGAAGCCATTTTTTTCTCCCGGGAATTCAGCCCTTCGGTATTGATTGTTAAACATCATACAATAGTGTTGCCACACACAGGATATACATTCGGGAGTACAAAGTTGTCAGTTCTACTGTTTGAAAAAAATGACGGCATCGCGACACTAACGTTTAACCGTCCAGAAAAAAGAAACGCGTTGTCGCTGGAGTTACGGACGTTATTCCAGGAAGCTATCCACGACATTCACGATGATCCTGATATCGGTGTGGTGATCTTAACGGGCGTGGGCAAGGCATTTACTGCCGGCATGGACTTAAAGGAAATGGCCGACCCGGATTTTAAAGAAGATCGAAACATCATGGACCCGGGAAAACTGTTGCGATCTCTAAAGCAACCCGTCATTGCCGCCGTCAATGGACTTGCGGTCACCGGCGGAATAGAGATTTCAGTCTCCTGTGACATCATTCTTGCCACCACCGAAACCCAATTTGCTGATACACACGCGCAGGTTGGGATAGTGCCGGCCTGGGGATTATCACAACGGTTGTCTCGTACGATTGGTATTTTTCGCGCCAAGGAATTGTCGCTAACCGGTAATTACATATCTGCCCAGCAAGCCTATGATTGGGGATTGGTCAATAGGGTGGTGTCCTCCGAGGGGCTTATGCCCACCGCGATCTCCCTCGCGAAGGATATGTTGTCCTGCGTGCCAGCGGCGATGTTTCAATACAAGCGCATGATCGATGGCGGTTACGATCTAACGCTCAAAGAGGGGATGGAATTTGAGCTTGAGATGAGTCGACAGCATCAGTCACCTTCCGCAGACGATGTCGCAAAACGACGGGCGCATGTACAAAACCGCGGTAAGGATCAGTCCGACTAGCGGCCCTTGAACTCGGGTATGCGCTTTTCCAGAAAAGCACTGATGCCTTCCGTCTTGTCCTCGGTCTGTAGCAACGCACCCTGGGCAAATTTTTCCATGGCAAGGGCTGCCGCAACACTGCCTTCCATACCCTGATGCACCATGGCTTTCATGAATTGCGGCACGAACGGTGCGAATCCAGCCAGATGTGCTGCCATTCGAGCGACTTCAGGTAGCAGTTCTTCAGGCTCAACCATGCGGGTTACGAGGCCAATGTGTAGTGCCCGCGCCGCATCGATGGGATCCCCCATCATCATCATTTCCAGAGCCCATCCACGACCAACCAGTCTTGGCAGTCTGGCGGTGGCACCACCTCCAGGAATGATTCCGAGTTTGCCCTCTGGGGTGGCGAATCGACTCTTCGGTGTGCACACTCGAAGATCGCAACCCAGTGCAATCTCAAGTCCACCGCCCATGCAAATACCATCAATGGCCGCTATGGTCGGTTTTGGTGTTTCCTCCAGCTGCCTGGCCAGGCCTTGAACCATAGGCTCCAATCCTTTGCGCAAATCACGATCTGCAACTTCGCTTAGATCCGAGCCTGATGCGAATGCGCGACCACCGGCACCAGTGATTGCGATAGCACGAACGGCTTCATCCTCGGCAGCCAGAGATACAGCTGTCTGCAGTTCATCCAGGGTTTTAAGGGAAATGGCGTTATGTTTATCGGCACGATCGATGGTAATGAGCGCCAGGGGTGCAGCCACCTCATAGCGGATACAGGTGAGTTTTTTCTCGCTCATGGTCTGTCCTAATGATCGCGGGCTGGCGAGTATACATTCCTTGCAACTCACTGACTAACTGAGGGAATATGACGCTATTGAAACTATCCGGCCATCACTGTGCAGGCAGACGTTATCGACACACTCATTAACGAGGTATTCCAGACTCTGGACTCACCTCGCATGCCCGATACGCCTGACCTCGACGCACTATTTCTGACGTTACAAACGCCCATGGATAATAGCGCCGATACTGAATCCATAATCTGGCAGGCCTGGTGTTCCCATGAGCAACCTGAAGCACAGAGCGCGATGAATGACATCGTCAAAGCATTTGATCACGGAAAGATCATCCAGGCAGATGAAGCGCTCGCGGAGCTGATTTCACGATGGCCCACCTGGGCTGAAGCGTGGAACAAGCGAGCCACATTGCGTTTCGTTCAGGAGCGCGATGTCGAAAGTCTACAGGATGTCGTCAAGACACTGGCCCTCGAACCCAGACATTTTGGTGCGTTAGGGGGGCTCGGTCAGATATGTTTACGATTGGGTGAACTGCACTGGGCACTGCTCGGATTCAAGAAAGCCATCGAGATCAATCCAAATATGACAAACACCATGGGCGATGTCATCACCGACCTAGAGCGGTATGTCGTCCGCGCCACCCATTAATGACTTGCACGTTAGCCTGGATAATGAGGAAATGACGTCTTTGTCTAATGGAGAACCCAAATGAAACTTTACGATAACAAGATGGCCCCAAACCCGCGCCGGGTCAGAATTTTTATGGCCGAAAAGGGTATCTCCTGCGAGACGGTTCAAGTGGACATTATGTCCGGTGAAAACCTGTCGAAAGAATTTCTGTCGATCAATCCGCGAGGTGTGGTACCGACACTAGTTCTTGATGATGGCACGGTGCTTGACGAAACCGTTGCCATTAGCCGCTACTTCGAGGAAACCCAACCAGTGCCTGCTTTAATGGGGCAAGATGCGGTGTCCAAAGCCAAAATAGAAGGCAGGCAGCGCCATATGGAGTTCGATGGCCTTATCGGGGCTGCCGATGCTTTTCGTAATTCATTTCCGGGATTTTCCTCCCGTGGACTTGCCGGCAATATGGGTGAGATTGCGGCAATCCCCGATCTCGCCGCCCGTGGTAAAAAGATCGTGGGGCTGTTCTATAAAAATCTAAATGATTATCTGTCCAGCCATGAGTATGTGGCAGGTGACGAGTTTTCCATCGCCGATATCACTGCACTCTGTACGGTGGACTTTGCAGTGGGTGCTTCGAGACTGCCAATACCTGATGACTGTAAGCATCTTAAGCGCTGGCACACTCAGGTTTCTGCACGAGATAGCGCTGCGGCGTAACTAATAAATATCGCAGCTTAACTATCGCTGCCGCTCAATTTAGCGCTACGGATTTATATTATTTTTATTTATCAATAGTTTAAGCTTACTATCGAGAAATGGCATAAATACCTTATAATAGCTCGTCGTTTACCCAGTACTGGATGTACATGGCAACTTCCGTGCCCAAACCTGCCGGCGGCGGCGGCATGAAAAAAGTTCTCTACACCCTGGCGAAAGTTCGCGACATGGGTGTACAGAAAGCAACCAAGACCCTGGTCAGCAAAAACACCTGCAAGGCCTGCGGCCTGGGTATGGGTGGTCAACTTGGTGGCATGACTAACGAACTGAGCGAATTTCCCTCAGTGTGCAACAAAAGCGTGCAGGCACAATCAACCGATATACAGCGGCCCATCCTCGACGAAATTTTTTCGCACGACATTGCAGACTTAAGAGAGCTGAGCGAAAAAGAGCTGGCTACTCTGGGGCGCCTGAACACACCACTCTACAAACACCAGGATTCAAAACGATTCAAACCTATCGCCTGGAGTACCGCGCTTTTTATGGCGAGTGAACGATTCAAAAAAACCGATCCTAATCGATCCTTCTTTTACAGCTCCGGACGACCCTCTAACGAGGCGGGATTTCTTCTACAACTTTCTGCCAGGTTGTTTGGCATCAACAACTGCTCATACTATTGCCACCAGGCAACCAGCGTCGCGTTGGGTGCAACCGTTGGTACCGCTACCGCAACGGTGGAACTCGAAGATCTCACCAAATGTGACCTAGTCTTCATCATCGGTGCGAATCCAGCCTCGAATCACCCGCGGCTGATTCACCAACTTAAAGCCTGTCGTGACCGGGGTGGTCATATCGTTGTGATTAATCCCGCAAAAGAACCGGGCCTTGTGAAATTCGCGGTACCGAAAAGTCCAGGATCCCTTATTGCAGGCGGCACTCTGATCGCCTCAGAATATCTACAACCCAATATCGATACCGATCGAGTGCTGCTGCAAGCAATTGCCAAAGCCGTGGCTGAATCCGGCAACATGGAACAGCACTACATTGACAACTATACCGAGGGGTTTGCGGCCTACGAACAGCAGATTAATTCGCTGAGCTGGCAGCAGATTGAAGATATTACCGGTGTATCCACCGACGATATCAAGAAGGTGGCCCAACGCTATGCTACTTCTGAGCATACGGTATTTGCCTGGGGTATGGGGCTGACGTACCACTTACATGGTGTCGACAATGTTGAAGAGGTCGTTAATCTTTCTTTGATCCGCGGTATGGTCGGCAAACCTGCGGCAGGATTACTGCCACTTCGTGGTCACAGCAACGTACAGGGAATCGGCACCATCGGCGTACGGCCAGTATTGCAAGCGGAAGTCATGGCATGTATTGAGTCGTTATTTGGCGTGACGCTGCCCATGAGTAATGGACTGGACACCATGGCGGCGATGCAAGCGGCCGACCGCTCAGAAATAGATCTTGCGCTTCTGATGGGTGGTAATCTTTATGCTTCTAATCCGAATTCAGCCTGGGCCGAGAAAGCCCTTGCCAAAATCAACAGCAAAGTTTTTCTAACGACTACGCTAAACCGGGGTCATTTAGACGGTTCAGATGACACTGAAGTACTGGTACTGCCAGTAACCGCCAGGGATGAAGAGTGGCAACCCAAGACTCAGGAATCGATATTCAATTTTATACGCCTGTCCGACGGTGGTATAAACCGGCTGGCAAACGTCCGACCAGAATCCTGGATACTAAGTGAGCTGGCAAACCTGGTACTGGGTAAATCGAATATTGATTTCACACACTTTCAATCACACCGAAACATTCGTGACGCCATCGCGAAAATTATTCCAGGCATGGAAGAACTCGCCAGCATCGATGTTGCCAAGCGAGAATTTCACGTCAACCATCGCGTTTTACACACGCCAGAATTTAAAACCGAATCTGGTAAAGCGCACTTTAGAACCAGCACGATAGATAGCACAGAAATTCAGACTCGGCCCTGTCGTCTATCCACAGTTCGCAGCGAGGGGTAGTTCAACTCCATCATCTATGAAGACGAGGACGTCTATCGCCAGACAACCGATCGCTGGTGCATCATGATGTGCCCTAGTGATATAGAAGCGCTCGGTGGTGTTTCAGAAGTGACCATCCAATCAGATCAGGGAGAAATGGCCAACGTGTCCGTGATGCCATTCGATTTACCGCCCGGCAACTGTATGTGCTACTACCAGGGAAGCGAATGTGTTGACCGCAACAGCGGTCGATCCACGCAGCAAAACGCCTGGTTTTAAGTCAACTGACGTCACCCTCATTCCTGTGATAAAGTCCAAAAAAAACCTCTAGGAATAATCAATAATGCTTAACGCTGTCCAACTTGGAAAGATCAGCGGCCTGCGGGTCTCTGAATTAGGGCTTGGCACCATGAACTTTGGCAAACCAGGCGAGGGGCATCAGGGAGACTGGACCCTGGGTATTGATCATGCCCGACCTATTTTTAAAGCGGCGATCGACCATGGGCTTTTCTATTTTGACTGTGCCGACGTCTACGGTGTCGGTGCCTGTGAAGAAGTCGTTGGTAGTCTGCTCAAGGAATTACTACCACGCAGCGAATACGTCCTGACTACCAAAGTGGCCAATCCTATGGGCCGTGGTGCTAACATGGGCGGACTTTCTCGCAAGCACATTATGGAAGGGGTCGACGCCAGTCTAAAAAGGTTGGGGCATGACTACGTAGATCAACTCGTGATTCATCGTCACCCACATGGCTTAAGAAACCAGGTACAAGTGCCGATCGAAGAGACCATGGAAGCGCTGCATGATGTCGTCAAGGCGGGCAAGGCGCTCTATCTTGGTGGATCATCAATGTTTGCATGGCAGTTCACCGAATTACAGATGACCGCCGAGGCAAATGGCTGGACGAAATTTGTCTCCATGCAGAATCACTACAATCTCATCTATCGTGAAGAAGAGCGCGAGATGAATCCCTATTGTCATCAGACCGGTGTAGCTATCACCCCCTGGTCACCTCTGGCTCGAGGTATTCTAGCGGGGGCCTATCAGGGCGGTTTCGATAAAGGTTCGACCAATCGCTCAAAGGGCAACGACCGTAAACGCACCGCAAACCTGTATCGCGGGGAAATGGATTTCGCCATCGCCGATCGTGTGATTGAAGTCGCGGAAAAATACGGCAAGAAGCCGGCCCAGATAGCCATTGCCTGGATGCTCGGTAAACCCGAAATCACCGCCCCCATCGTTGGGGTGTCCAAGATTTCGCAACTTGATGATCTGGTCGCAGCTGCGGAGATTACGATCGAAGACGATGACGTCACGTACCTCGAAGAACTCTACAAACCAGTCGTCAATCTACTGTCCATAGGTAATTCTTAAGATCGGAATTCCATGGCGGCGTCTGTGACGGCGCCGTAGCCGAGACTCGCCAGATCTAGAAAATAGTTTTGGTGTAGTTTCCAGGGTTTTTTGGATCCTTGCTTTGGAAAAGTGGCAACGGACCGTTGGACGTAACTCGAGGTGAAGTCAAGCATGGGTTCTGGTTGTACTGAGGCATCATTGGGTCTTGGGCAACATGATCTATAGCGGTGACGCTGCATATAGTTTAGCAATCGACAGACATACCCAGAGGTCAGGTCAGCCTTTAACGTCCAGGATGCATTGGTGTAGCCCATCACAAACGCGAGATTCGGCACGTTGCCTAACATCATGCCTTTGTATGTCAGAGCCTTTGCCAGGTCCAACGCCTCGCCATCCACGCTGACCTCAATATTGCCAAGTACCTGCAGGTTAAGGCCGGTGGCGGTCACGATAAGATCAGCAGCAAGCTTGTCACCTGACGCCAATCTAACTCCATTTTCGGTGAACCGGGTAATTTCGTCTGTGACCACAGATACCTTGCCGTTACGAATGGCCACGAATAGATCAGCATCGGGTACCAGACAGACCCGCTGGTCCCAGGGGTTGTAACTCGGTGTGAAGTGTTTCTTAACATCGTAGTCCTTACCCAGTTGCTCGCGTATGCCTTGAATGATCCATTGTTTGATCTTCTCCGGGCGTTTGCGGGATAACGTGAAAAAGATCAATCCGAATATCACGTTCTTCCAACGCGTTAATGTGTACGCGACCTTGCTCGAAAATATCCGGCGTAATTTTATCGCCAGAGCATCTTCACCTGGCATAGAGACCACATAGGTTGGTGAGCGCTGCAACATGGTGACGTGACTGGCACTATGCGACATCTCTGGCACCAGGGTCATCGCCGTTGCACCACTGCCAATAACCAGCACCTGCTGGTCTTTATAGTCGAGCGCTTCGGGCCAATGTTGGGGATGTACTATTTGGCCCTTGAAATCTTCCTCGCCCGTGAAAGCAGGCCGGTAGGGTTCCTCATAGTTGTAGTAGCCGCTGCATACCAATAGGAAATCGCAACTGAGTGTTGTTACGCCATCACCGGTCTCGGCAGTGACTTCCCAGAAGGACCCATTCCAATTAGTTTTCGTCACACGATGATCAAAACGAATGTGCTCATCGATATGGTTCTCGGCGGAGGTTTCACGAATGTAGTTCAGTATTGATGGCCCGTCGGCGATAGACCGGTCATCGGTCCAGGGTTTGAATGAATAGCCCAGCGTAAACATATCTGAGTCAGAGCGAATACCCGGATAGCGAAACAAATCCCAGGTGCCACCACTGGTGGTGCGCGCCTCAAGAATTACAAATTTGCGGTCTGGGCACTTTCTCTTGAGATGACAGGCGGCGTCAATGCCACTTAAGCCCGCCCCTACGATTAGAACATCAACGTGTTCACTCAAGATCCTGTCCAAACACAACGGAAATACCATTGATATCAATGACGCTGAATTCCCGAACACCGTAGGGTTGATCACCGATATCCCGCTCTAAGGTGACGTGTCGCGATTTGAGTTCTGCATAGTACGCATCAACATCAACAACCCACTGGAAAATCGCCATACCGGTTACTTCTACCGAGCCCTGACTGAAGTGGATCGCCGAGTTGTCGCGCCATACAATGCTGTATCCGTCCATCACAAAGTCGAAATTAAAACCCAGCTTGTCGCGGTAGAACTCAGCGCTTGCCTGTGGGTCTTTAACATGTAGCACCGGGGCACCCTGAATAAACTGTTTTGGGTTGTCGTTAGGTTGGACAGGCACTTTAAAAGACCATGCGGCCGAGGCTTTCTGCGACACAGCAGGGCTTTTCCTGTCCCTGCACTTCAACCACCAGTTCAGTCATGATTTCCACCATGCCACCTTTAATCTCAACTCGTCGCAAGGTCCCTGTGGTTCTGATTTGCACACCGACAGGTACTGGGGACGGGAATCTTACCTTATCAAAACCATAGTTGATGCTTAGCTTCTGGCCTTCCAATTTAGGTCCTTCGTTTGACGCTGCTGCTGCTTTCGGCAGGTGACTCATAATAGATAATGTCAGATGACCATGGGCTATGGGCGTACCAAAAGGCCCGGCGTTTGCTTTCTCAACATCAACATGGATCCACTGCTGATCCATGGTGACATCTGCAAAATCATTGATGCGTTCCTGGGAGATTTCAAACCATTCACTTTGCGAAGTTTGCTCACCGATACGTGAAGTCATGACCTCAAAGGCTGTTTGTAAAGCTTCGTCTGACATTGAAGGAGTCCTTTTTTTGCTGGTTAAACAGGCCGGCAACTCTACCACAACTGCGACTTATCTTGCGATGGCGCGCTCAGCGGTATAGATATTCCGCAGGATGTCCCGCCATTCCTGATATCGCGATTGCAGAGTCCCAGACAGATGGATCATCGTCCCTTCCAGGCTGGTTACCGTCGGTGTCACCTCAGCATCAAAAGCATCAGTCATTTTTCGCAGGGCATCTTCATTCAGCCTGGATTCTTTGTAGGTGCTAAAGGACTGTTTCGCCGCAGTCCAACTACGACGCAGTCGTTCTTCGACACCTAACAACGCGTTCCCGAGCACCAGTTCATGGCTGTATTTACGCCAGTGCGCATAGGTCTGATGAATCTCGTGGTAAAACAGCGTATAGGCTTCATCAACGGTATCGGTAAACCCGTATTCAGATTCTCTGATGCGTTCGGAACGTACAAACATCGCATCACCCCGTGCTGGTAAGCCAATCAACTGAAGGTGACCAGCAGCATCCTTTAGAAAATATTCTGAAAATGCATCCGGGGACAGACTGGCGGCATAGCGCAGCGTGGCCGTATCGAACACTCTCTCTAAGTCAGTTGCCGAAAGGATATTACGCGCCCCGTTGATATCGTTAACCACACTATTATAGAGATCATCAAAGGGGTCCTTTTGAATACCTGGCTTTTCTTCATAGGGTTCAAACGCATAGTCAGTGTATGTTTTGCTGAACCATTGTCTGCCGGTAGCATCCTTCACCTGCACGTTCAGGGACAACGCCACACCATCGGACTTGATTATTCTGCCAGACACTAGAACCTCGGCAGAGGGATCATCTGCAGGTAACACCCTAACGGCGCCCCAGCCGCCAACCTCAATCAACGTGCGTTTCAATACCACTGGCATATAGCGCACTTCGGCATGCCTGATGGGTATCAGCACATTATCTAAGACCCCGGGATCGAACTCTTTGATAGAAATATTCAGCGCAGGCCCCTCATAGGGACTTGCCCGCAATGGTACATCGAGTGGAACTCTAGGGGGAGGGGGCTCCGGCGCGCTGGCACAACCTGCTAACAAAATGAACACACCTAATCGAAATAATATCACTATTCAGGCGCGCCCAGCGTACAGGTTTTTAGCGTCGCGACCTTGAATTCACAATCGTATTGCTCGTCACCGGGGACAAATGGCGTATAGATTCGATTTAGCGTAAATGGAATACGATCATAGTAAACCGAGGTCGCCAGGTTCACACGATCGACGCCTCTGCTCAGTGTGTGACGTACGTTGAGCCCTTCCGGCAGTTTTAGATCAAAGATCAACTGATCGCCGTACCAGACACATCTTTCCTGACCAAAGGGACTATCTATCTGGGGTGCGAGGGAAAACTCACAGGTCAGTGCATAGTCATCCTCGCGCTCTATCGTGATGCGTTCCGGATCCTGACGGATAGTCAGCACGTCGGCTCTAGAGATTTCTTCCGTGAACCTACCAATAGCGACGATACCCTGAGATAAATTTCCGGAACGCAAATGGTCTAGTGCAGCACTTCTATAACGGCTGTCTTCCGATTGTCTGGCGCGCTCTTCTGCTGCCAGCGCTTCCATGTATTGCCAGCGAATCTTTTCATCCGCCTCATCGCTCAATCGATAGTCCATTTCCCAGGAGCCCGAGAAATCTGGTCGTTTTATAATCCGTATTTCTTCAATGGCATCGACAGTCTCTGGTTGACTAGTACAGCCCGCCAGTACACATAATACGACGCCTATTACCGAGTGTTTCAACGTTACAATCTTTCCATGGCAATACACCTCGTCTCTGCCAGCACCCATTCCCGCTCTGTTTGGACATGTTGCAACACACAATCCGAACCCTGCAAAAACAGTCTGAACTGATCGGGTAACTCAGTTTCCCTGCCGTTAATTAATACGCCCGACGGGGCGCGGTGACGCGAACGCTCGATAATCAATAAGTTATCATTCGTGAGTGCGCCGGGCGATAACATAACATGTTCAACCGACAGCGCTTCACTCACCACCCGTTGCAACACTGCGCGACTCTGATCGTTGCTGTTTACAATGACCGCCGGCGCACTGGCACAAGCTATCACTATCAACGGTAACAACATCAGACGTCTCATGGTGTGATTGTCATGTTACGCAACCACTCATGTTTCAGCACCTGCCCTTCCGGTTGGCCAATGACACTTAGGCGTCGTGCACTCGCTACCGGCTCGGGACAAACACCGTTCTCCCTAAATGACAACGCGGTGGCGAGTTTTGCTTCCTCCGGATCACCCAGGGCATGGAAAAGGTCATCGGCAACATTACAGCCAGGCAATGCCGTACCGAAAGAGTCAGTTAGGTCTGATGAGGGTGAGAACCCGTCGGTATAGTCACCAAACCCCTTGGCATTCACACTGCGAAACTGAATAGTGAAGTAACTCGTACCGCAATTATCGAGCGCATAGAAACCATAGGGTTTGCCACAGGTATTACTGCCAATCTGAATCACTTCAATATCAATACCGTTCAGACCGTTGATAATCGCCTCGCTTGCGGAACAGGTGCCACCGCTGGTCAACACAAATACCCGGGGAAGTTCCAGCGTCGGCAGAGCAGTACCGGCAGTCGCAGAGAATCCTCTCGCGGTGGTACGAAATAATGTGGGTGTCAGCAGCCGACCAGTGACCGGATCAAAATTCAGATGCTTGTCATTAAACTGGAGTTCATCGAATACTAATCCTTCCGTCGCAGAACCCGCGATCATATACGCAACTTCATTGGCGATATCCAGAAATCCCCCGCCGTTATAGCGTAAGTCTAGGACCAGATCAGATATCTCTGCTTCTTTGAGTTCCTTGACCCCATCGATCAACAGTTGTTCAGACGTTGCAATGTGGTCATTGAACAAGATGTAACCTACCTTGCCGGACTCGGTGTCAATGGTCGTCACGTTTTGTACGGGAATCGACATGATCTCCCGACTGGTCATTGTGACTAACCTTGTCTCCGATGCATTCAGGTCCCGGACTAGAAACTCATGGGTTGCGTCGAGCTCACTGGGAAATAGGCCAGCATTCAGGACATCGATATTGGCCGACCCCGATGCATTGATTAAATCAACGCCATCAACCTCAAGGATCTCGGCGCCACGGGCAAGATTAACGCTCGTCGCCGGGGTGTCGGGTTCTGTAAAGGCAACAATCGCCTTGCGGGGCGGCGTCGAGGAAACTAACGAAATCTGCATACCATATCCGGCGGAAACGCCAGAACCGGACAACTGTTCCCAGGCCTCTGTGTCAAACGTAAAATGAAAGCGGTCCTTTCTATTGCCGGCCGGCGTCAACGCAAAGGTTTTCATCAAGTCAAAATAATCTAAGGCATGGTCGATGGTGCCCGGATCAACATCATCGATCTCGTCGTACCACAGGTAGGTATCATTGCTCATCGAGCGTAACCAGTTGTTCTCTTCGGTGACGGTGCCCTCAATATCGGGAAAACCACCGGCGCGCGGACTGGCACACATGGCAGAAAACGTATCCATAGATTCAAACACACCCGGCTCCCATCCAGAGCCATCAGCGGAACTAGAGCCGTCAGCGGTATCGGAGCCGTCAGCTGTATCATCCACTATCGGGTCATCCGCTATATTGGCTATGGACGGTGTTGGTCCACTGCCACCACTACCGCCTCCGCAGGCAGTAAGCACCAAGCAGGTAAAAGCCAACACCAGCCTCATGCCAACAACGTAACTGTTTCCTTGCCGCCTTTGTGCCATTAACTCGACCAAAAAATAACCTCATTTGATATAGTGCTGCTGGTAAGCCAGCGGGTTCATAATTTAGTATAACAAGGTCGACTACCCCGACGATCGGTGTTACCAAGGCAGCAATGAAACAACTTTATTTTGTGCGACACGGTCAAACCCTATGGAATGCAATCCATCGGATGCAGGGCCAGTTAAATTCAGACCTAAGCAAACTGGGCCGGTCCCAGGCAAACATTAACGGGGAATTGCTCGCGAGACATGGCATTGAGGCACTATTTTCATCGCCCCTCGGCCGTACCACGCAAACCGCCGAGATCATCAACAACCACCTCGACCTACCGATCAGCTTTGATGAACGCATCAAAGAATGGGATTGTGGCGACTGGAGCGGTCACCTCTTTGATGAGGTACGTAAGAAATGGCCGAAAGAATGGCAGTCGTTTCAGACAGATCGCTTTCACTATCGTGGTCCGAACTGCGAAAACATGCCCGACATGATCGCACGAACTCAACCATTTCTCAGTGAATTGACTGAACATGAGGCCACCAACATTGCCATCGTGTCGCACGGCCTGATCGGTAAAATCATGGTTTCTATGCTCCTTAAGCTAGACGAGCAACAAACGCTCGAATTTGGCCAATCCAATGACGTCATTCTCAGAGTGACAATCAATAACGACCAGGCAACGGCGACCCACTTCATCAATGGCAAAGGCCCGTTCGACGGCCACCAATCGAAATAGCCTTAGGGCTCAAACCCGATTTGCAACATGCCATCCGGCCTGTATGATAGCCAACTTTTTGAAAGCCTACCGAAAAGTATCAGGTCTCTTTTATTGGATGAGAATCTTTCTCCTACTTTTAATTTCAAGTGTCGCCATTGCAGATCCCTTCGAATTGAAGCACGAGGGTAATTTGATGCGCCTACATGGCAATTACGCGGGTGCCCAGCAGGTTTATGAACAGCTAGTAACAAGGTATCCCGAAGACGCAATCGGCTATGTGTTCAATCTGAACACCATGTTGATACTGCTGACGTGGGACAGAAACCAGACAAGATTCGATGACCAGATCAGACAGGATGCGGCATCAACTTTCGATATTTGCGAACGCACCATCGCCAACGAGGTTAATAACTATCTCGCCTACTACTACTGTGGACAGGCGCATATCACTATGTCCTATCTTTCGGCAATTCGTGGTGGATACTATCAATCTGGACGACACGCAAATCTCGCAATCAAGCAACTGGAGCGAACACTCAAGCTAAACGAGAACCTCGTCGATGCGAAAATGCATCTAGGCATTGCCTACTACCATGCCGATCATCTACCGCCATTCCTCAAGGCGCTATCCTGGTTCCTCTGGTTTATACCGACTGGTAATGCAGATAAGAGTTTGCCCTATCTCGAAGCCACGACAAATAGTGGTTATTTCTTTAAGGATGTCGCTAAGTTTCTGTATGCAGATCTACTCATCATGGAAGGCGACCTACAGAAAGCGTCTGACTTGCTTAAAGCGTTGTCCGAAACCTACCCCGGTAATTCGCGAGTGCGTTTACGGTACATATCGTTATTTCTGGAGCAGGCATTGTACGAGAAAACAATTTCCGTCGGTCAACAGTTCCTCAGCGAAAAGCATCAAGACATTGACGAGGATCTGGTTCGACTGTGGATCACTCGGGCGCATCTCGGCCTCAATGCCGTTGATAAGGCCAAAGATACCTTCAATACAATCAACCTAAAGATTGAGCAAAATGATGATTTACCACCCTGGGGCCTGCACTGGCTATTGCTGACGCGCGGCCAGATTGCTGATCTTGATAATCGTCGGAACGACGCCCTACAAAACTACCAGCGAATTATTGATGAAGACCATTACGTCAACTCTGTGATCCTCACTATGGCTCGAATAGGCATCGAAGGCCCCTTCCGTCAGTGATAACAACCTCGGTACCTAGCGCTCACAACCTAGATCGTTAGACACCGGGACATCCCGGAACATCTCAAAGTACGCGGGACAAAAACCACTCTCAACCTGCCCGGCACGAAATCGATTAATAATCGCAGCCACACTCAATCTATCTGATGTCATTCTTACACCCGCATCGATAGCCGTATCAAAGACCATAATACGCGGCGTAGCGGCGCCTGCATTTTCCCAGGGGGACGACAGTATCTCCTCACCCTCGCGGCCAAAACCGGGGTGGCTCTGCCACGCAAATTCCGCCCAGTAGAACATCATTGTCGTGGACAACAAATCGTACTCATCCTGTAAAGAAGGCGTGAAGAACAAACGGCCCGGATTCGAAAACTTGCCAAAGACGAAAGGCAATTCCACACCGTGCGCGGCACCCAACAGGTCTTTCAAATCGACAAACCCAAGATTGCGCCAGTCGTCAACATCGAAACGATACGCCCAAACAGTAGGCCCCTGAGCATCGCGCAGCACACCCGCTAGTTCATCGACCGCCTTCGTGTGAAACATATCGCTACCAAAGCGGCCGTAACGCTCATATTGTTCTGGATCCCTAATGCTGACGGGAATGCTGAACTTTGTTTCCACCAGGAGCGGATCAAAACTGGTGAACAGTTTGATCTCGTCCCGGTTCCCACCAATGATTATGGGCACCGCGTTATAGTTTGCTGAATTAGAAAATATGACTTTCGTGTCTGTCTCTCGAGGCAGCACATAGCCATCTGCAAATACCGTAGGTATCGAAAACATACCGCCTAAACTCAAGTCATAGGATACGAACAACTCATTAACAGTTCTGCCCTGCAGATAGCGAGCAAGATCCTGAGGATTCGACGATTTAATTCGCTGTTTCGCGTTTGGCCTATCAAGCGCAAGGCCATCTTTGCACATCAGACCGACAAGCACCTCATTACTGCTATAGGATGCCCCGGGATTCGCCGCATCATCTACAAGGTTCTCCGCGCGATCTACGTCCATCAATTCGAAGTTACCACTTTGGGCAATCGCCTTATGGAAGAGGCCAGTCGCAAGCGGTGACGCCATCAGAGACAGCACATTTGAACCCCCGCAGATTCTCCGAATATCGTCACATTATTGGGATCACTACCCAGATAGCCGATATTGCGCTGCACCCAATTAAGCGCCTCGATCAAATCGAGCTTGCCAAAGTTTCCAGAATTGTCTTCAGGGGAAGCGTCATCTTCACGCAGCACCGCGTGCCGGAACCAACCCAGCGGCCCCAGACGATAATTAACCGATACCACCAACACGTCGTGCTCGGCCGCATAAAGTGCCCCGTCATATATCGAGAGATCCGCTCCCCAAAGGGTGTTTCTGCCACCATGTATCCAGACCATGACAGGTTTCCGCTGGTTCCCCGGGGGTATTTTCTTCGC
>Ga0302127_10000316_pt1 | contig 25509 bp, 25 predicted proteins | sample CB4_SCM_MG_FD_204452 | JGI IMG/M metagenome (GOLD analysis project Ga0302127, IMG submission 204452) | Marine microbial communities from Western Arctic Ocean, Canada - CB4_SCM | ecosystem: Environmental > Aquatic > Marine > Oceanic | place: Canada: Western Arctic Ocean | collected 2017-09-24
TGGTGGCAGTACCGGTGGGGGCAATACAGGGGGTGGCAATACCGGTGGTGGGAATAAAGATGATCATGATGGGGATGCGACAGTAGATGAGCCTACAGGGCCGCCGCCGACAGATGATGGTAAGGATGTCGAATCTACTATAACGATTACCAGTCCGGCTAGCGGGCAGGTGATTGAGACGGATGTTACGTTTGATATAGCCTGGACAGCCACCGGAGCAGCTGCGGGCAACGATGTCTGTATTTCCATTTCCAACATTAATACAGACGAGAAGCACGCACAATACGATGGGACCTTTAAAACGACTGCCTCAAAGGGGCAGGTAACAGCACGTTTTGGCAAACTGCCAGTAGGCTCGTATGTATTATCCCTTGTCGTGCGCAAGAAAGACAAGAAATGTGGCCCGCGGGCAAAGGTGCGCGACGACGTTGTGATCCAGCATGTTGCGCCCATAACAGTGGCGACTATTTGCGGTAACGGCGTGGTGGAAGGTAGCGAGGTATGCGATTACGAGGGAGTCATGTGCCAAGGGCAGGGCATGGAATCGGGGGATTACTGTAAGCAGGAGCCATCCGGAGTGCAAACGTGCGCGCGGTACTTTAGCAGCCGCTTTTTATTTGTAGGCAGAGTTGTGAGGTGCGAGGATTGTGTCGCGCAGAGCGCAGTGCCATTTGATGCGAGCAATGATTTGGTGTATTACAACCGCGATGATATTCCTTCCTTAATTGACGGCAAGTCGTTCCCAATCACGAATAATCCCAACAATACTGCAATTTGCCCAGGTTTTGTACCCTAGTCAATTCAACGATCCCGCATTGTTAGATTGATCAACCACAAAACAAAGATGGGAGTCTTAAATCATCTAAGACACTCGCCTTACCCCCTATCCCCCGGTCATCAACCGGCGGGTAGGGGAGTCAGGGAATTCCCAATCGCCTTAGGATGTATATGTAATAACGTCGTACGCCTCCTTTGCGTGTGACTGATCCTTTAAGTCCTCCATGTAGCCAGCGGTGCCAGTGGGTGACGTACTCGAAGAGGCGGTCTTTATCGCCTCCTTGGCTCTAAGCCGGCGGGCACGTAGCAAAAGGGGGTATAAGACGGCGCATGTGATTCTGTTCACCTGTTGATGAATCACTGTCTTGGCCTAGGCCATGGCCACAACGGGTGGGCGGGTTCATAGCCTCACCTTGCTAACTCGCGCGACCTCCATCACATTTCCCAGTTGAGCCGCCCCCTAACAGGGGTATTCTTAGGCCCGACTGTCATAAACAAGCTGGGGTAATGGTGGTGGTGGGGCCTTCATATCCAGACCGTGCACTTCTAACGCGAATGCGGCAAATTCTTCAGGGGCAGAAGCCATAATCTTCCCCAGACTCTCAGCAGGATTTTCCCCTTCGAACGTCAAAATGACGAAGTCACCGTCGACTGTTTCTTGTAGAAATGTACGCTCATGTACTCCAGCCTCTTCTCTAGATTGATCCATTTCAACCTTTGCGGCGGCTTCATTAATAGTAACCATCATCTGTTGCCATTTCTCTTTTTTGCCCGGCAGTATCGGCATACACATAGATATTAAAGCCATTTTTTCTTTCCCCATTCTTGCTGTTGTGAACTGAAGTTTTTACCTCTCTTAAGAGTTGCCAGAGTCTACCATCCAGCAATTCTGGAGTGCGCTGAATACTCCACCGCTGAGCGGAGACCATATGTTCAATTGAAGAAAGACCGATGGGGGTGTTAATAGAGGCGGGAGAAGTTAACGGCGCATTCATCCCAACCAGACTTGGAGAATTTGATGTCTGATTTTCAATCATTCCGTAATGCCATCCTCGAAGATGAAGGCCTACAAGAACAGGTTATTTCTATCGTAAATACTGCCACTGTCAACAGTGCTGACCTTGGTGATGGTATCGCCATCCTTGCCAAGACTCATGGGTAGACCATTACCTCAGATAAGGTCTACGCCCATACTGATTTTCTAGGACAAGATGGTGACCTTACAGACTTTGAACTGGAGATGATTAGTGGTGGTGATAGGGGTGCCACTAGCGACTGTTAACCTCATTTATTCTCAACCAAAATTTAGACTCGCCCACCGCCAAATCTGAGGCCACCAATATCCGGTGTTTGAAATCCCAGTCCGGTAGGTGGATGGGGTATATATAAATCACCGTGTAGAAAGGGGTGGGTACGACGCCATTTGCCTGTGGTGGTATACCTAGTAGAAATTCGATCCAGTCAGTGCATCTGATGTTATATCCCCGCGCATGCCCGTGGTATTGTTTGCCCCCACCCTCTCGATGCTGGGATCCTGTGGCAACGATTGAGGCTATCAGGCCCTTTGTTGCCTGTAATTCACTGATTAGTTTCCGCCCTAAATTAGCCCATAATTTTACGATTATGCAGGCTCTAGCCCAGCGATCGTTTGATTACTTTACATAACGGCGGTTGTGCGGAACTCGTGATGTCGCTAAGTCATTTATCTGATTACTCCCATGAGCCCTGGGAGGTCTTGGGACGTACTAATGTCGTTAAATGATCAGGCATCACAGTTCGCGAGCTACCATTTGTGGAATACATTTGCCCGATGTGATTGCCGCTCAAGGTTTATGGGTCACATCCCAACTGGTAGATGAAGGCTGGACCAGATGCGACGGTACTCAGCAGCCACCTTATTAATCTGGTACTCATCGGGTCTGTTATCTGGGAATGAACCCAGCTTGTACTTCTTAGGAGAGCCGCCAGAAGTCGTGTAGACGTAGAACATCACCCTGCCGCTGGGGCTGGACAGGCGTTAACAGATTGCCGTCGTAGACATCGTACCTCTCGGCCTTGGATCTTAGCGTGGATAGCCAGCCCTTGGTTATGTTCTTCAAATGTGGTACTCCTTGTGGTACTCAGGAGAGCCTCTTTTGTCACATTTGAAGAATTTACGTCACGTCTTATAGTTAGAAAGTGCTAGTGACACATAATGACTGGGCAGGTGGCATGGTTAAAAATATGGCTGGTAGGGCCACCAAAAACTAGTTGACGCAGGCGGCTATGGGTAAAGGCTCCTTTAACAATGAGGTCTGCCTCAAAGTCCTGCGCTTCAGAGACAATAACCTGACCCACGGTCGTGCCGCTGCTATCGCGGGTTTTGGCCTGCGCCTTGAAACCACTGGCGCGCAGGTGGGCCGTGATGAGCTCAACATCGGGCCCAGATACCAATCCCCCCTCAACAGCCAGTACCTGCACAGCTTCGCAGGTGGCCAACAACGGTCGTGCGGCGCTCAAGGCCCGTGCGCTCTCGGTGCTACCATTCCAGGCAATGAGGATGCGCCGACCAATCGTTTCGGGTATCTCATCACTGACCAGCAACAGTGGCCGACCGCTTTCAAACAACAGCGCCTCAGCAGTGCTTTTCCAGTCCGCATTACCGCCGGACAGATCCCTCGAAAGCACGCTAATGCCAAAAGCGCGGGCGTATTCCCCAATTCCTTCAGGACCCGTGCCCATCATTTCGGTCCAGCCGGCTCGAACCCCCTCACCTTTCAGTGACCCCATCGGGATGCCCCGGGCGCCAATCAGTGATTCAAAGGTCTCGCGAGCGAGTGTCGCCTGCTGCTTACCTTCTTCCTCGAACTCGGCCAGATAATCGCCTGGCAGGGTAATGCCTTCGCCAGCAATAATCGGGAGTACCTGACGGCAATAGGCGCCTTCGATGTAGGCTCGCGAGTCCTCCGAAATCAGGCGTGCGGCGTCAATAGCAGCAGCCGTGGGTTGAGTATTGTTAAATGGAACCAGTATCGTACGTAATCCAGGCATTTTGTCGACCTCCATCAATACAGTATCATAATTGATACAGCCATTCTAACAAGTCAATTACTCATCCGTCTGAGTTGAGATCTCCAGCAAGGCCTCGCCAGCAAATTGGCGACGCCAGCCCTTCAGCAATGGTAAATCACGCTCGCCAGACGCCAGGCGGCGAATATCGTCGCGACGGGCAACGCTGGCTGTTGGCAGATCCGCCTCGGTACATAGGGCTGATAGATATGACCACATCTGATTCCCCAGCGCCTTAATTGCAGGGTCCACACGCCCTGGCTTTTGCAAAGGGGTGTAATTAACAGCTTCACTGTGAGCGCGTTCTACGACCTCTAGTATCGCCTGGCCACGGCGTTTGACTGTGCCCGACTCGACTCCAGGTAACTGCTCTAGCTGGGTTAGGCTTTGGGGGCGTGAACGGGCAATCTCGACGATTACATCAAGAGCCAGTAACCATTCCCGAGGGCGATCGAGACGCCGTGCAGCCTCCTCACGCCACAGCGCCAACGCATGCGCTACGCTTTGACCCTCTCGGTCGAACGAACTACATGCCCGCAATATCCGCTTGACTGCACTCGCAGCGCCTGCCTCGATTACGTCACCGCAAGCCAGAAGGCTAAAGTCCTCTGTGGCCCAAGCAGTACGTCCGCGCTGGTCCAAAAGGGTTTTTAAATGCTGATGAAGATCCCCGAGATAGTGGGCATCATCCAGCGCATAGCGAATTTCCTCATCAATGAGCGGGCGTCGACACCATGCGGTACGGGTATATGCCTTCGACAACTCGACGTCACAAATCTCTTTCACCAACCGGGCATAACCGACCTGTTCGCCAAAACCAGCCAATGCGGCTGCAATCTGAGTGTCGAACAAGGTCCCAGGCAATATGCCCAGGGTGTGCTGTAAAACCTCCATATCCTGGCGAGCGGCATGAAATATCTTTACCGGCTCGGCAGATGCCAGTAACGCACCGACCCCCGAAAGGGTAATGTCAGCGAGCGGGTCAATACATACCGTCCACTGTGGCGTGGCCATCTGGATCAGGCAAAGTCTCGGGAAAAAAGTCCGAATCCGCTCAAACTCGGTATCTACAGAAACCCACGGCGCACCCATTGCATCTGCCATCAGATCGTCAAGATCGGCCTGGTTGTCGATAAAAACTTTGGAGGGGTCAACTCTCAATGGGGATCCTTATGTTCTAGCGGGGGCAACTAAGAAACAATCAGTTCGATCGCTAATGATATCATCGCGCCTCGTTTACAAGCGTCCAGATCACATGCTGCAATACTTTCAGATATTCATCAACCTGTGCCTGTTCCGAGGAAAGGCCCAGGACATGCCCCGCTCAGAAGCGCTGTTGCTTGTAACTGCCATCGCGGCCATATTGAGCAGCGCCATTAATGCGATCCCAAACGCCGGCATCCTGCGCGGCACCATAATGTCTGTGGGACAGGTGCTACTGTTCGCAGGGCTAATCAGTTTGATGTTGCGTTTTCGTGGCAAAAGTGAGCGTTCTATGCAAACACTCACGGCCATGTTCGGTGCTACCACCTTACTGCAACTGCTTGCACTGCCCTTTTTCGGCTGGCATGAGGGGTTGCTCCCGATTGAATCGGAACCACTGGTAGCCCTGACTACTCCACTGCTAATTGCTGCGGGGATAGCTGTATGGTCTCTCACAGTGATGACCTCAATATTGCGCCAGGCGATGGACAGTGGAATCGGCGCAGCCCTGTTGATCATTATCGGTTGTCAGTCGCTGATCATGGTAGCAGTCACGACGCTCATGGGCAGTTCTCCTGGTTGAGTGCACGGGTTCACATTCTTGGCATAGGCGGCACCTTTATGGGTGGCCTGGCGCTGATCGCCCGCGAAGCAGGTCATCAAGTAAGCGGATCCGATGTCAATATCTATCCGCCCATGAGTACTCTGCTCGGGGACGAGGATATATCAATACACAGTGGTTATGACCCGAGTCAATGGGGCAAAGCACCTGAACTTGCGATTATAGGTAACGCACTGTCACGCGGTAATCCGCTGGTGGAGCATGTGCTCAGTCAGCATATCCCCTATACCTCGGGCCCACAATGGCTAATGGAGCATCTACTGCCCGGGCGGTCAATGCTTGCGGTAGCCGGCACTCATGGCAAAACCACAACCAGCGCCATGGCCGCCTTCATCCTTGACCATAGCGGTCACACCCCGGGTTTCTTGATCGGCGGTGTGCCGGGCAATTTCCCGGTATCCGCTCGACTCGGCACGGGCCCGTGGTTTGTGATTGAGGCAGACGAGTACGATACGGCTTTTTTTGACAAGCGCTCAAAGTTTGTACACTACCATCCACAGGTGCTGGTATTGGGTAATCTCGAGTTTGACCATGCCGACATCTTCAATTCGATCAGTGATATCGAAAAACAGTTCGAATACCTGCTGCGCACCGTACCTGCTGAGGGAACCATCGTAGTCAATGCCGATCACCCGGTACTGGAGACTCTTTTGGAGCGTGGCTACTGGTCACAGGTTGTGCGTTACAGTATCTGTGGCGCCGAGACAGCCGAGTGGCAAGCGACGCCCCGCCAGTCCGATTGCTGTCACTTCGACGTCTCCCGCCATGGCCAACATCTGGCAACGGTCGAGTGGAGCATCATCGGCAGACACAACATGGCCAACGCGCTGGCCGCCATTGTCGCCAGCGATGCCGCGGGTGCCGATCCCGTGCAGGCCTGTGCCGCCTTGGCAGAGTTCCGTTTACCCCGACGTCGGCTTGAGCGGGTCAACCCAGGTGACGCCGTCGCACTGTTCGATGATTTTGCCCACCACCCAACCGCGGTGCGCGAAACCCTGCAGGCGCTGCGCTCGAAGAACGCCCCGGGACAACTGATTGCCGTGCTGGAACTACGTTCCAACACTATGAGGCAGGGGGTTCATCGTGATGCTCTAGGGAAAGCCCTGGCATTGGCTGATATCGCCATAGTCCGACGGCGGGCTGATCTTGATTGGGATCCGGCAGAACTTGCGCTTGATCCGGATCGGACTACACTTATGGTATGCGATTCCCTCACCCAAATCGTTGATACCATCAGCGACAAAGCAAAACCCGGTGATCAGATCGTGATGATGAGTAACGGCAACTTCGATGGCCTGAAGGAAATACTTCAGGCTCGACTGAGTTGATTGGCGATATGCGTTTTCGAGGACTCCATTGATGACAAAAGTAATAAGCACCCTGGCACTGCTGCTGGCTTTCGCGCTACCAGTTACAGGACAGGAATACGAACAAGGAATCAATTATTTCCCTTTGAAAATCCCACAACCCGTTCATACCGGGGACAAAATTGAGGTGCTGGAACTCTTCTGGTACCGATGCCCGCACTGTTTTGAATTGGAGCCTTATCTGAACAAGTGGCTAAAAAGTAAACCTGACTTTATTGAATATGTCCGGCTACCTGCAGTCCTGAACCGCTCCTGGGCCTTTGATGCGCGAGTGTTCTATACCTTCGTGGCTCTGGGACTGGTTGACTCACTGCACGAGGCCTATTTCGGTGCCATACACACGGACCGCAAGCGGATTGTTACTGTCGAACAACTGGCCGACTGGGTGGCTGATAAGGGCCAGGACCCGCAGCGGATTCTGGATACTTTTAATTCCTTCGGGGTCGATTCAATGGTTTCCCACGCGACCGATATGTCGGGCCGTTACGAAACCGACGGCGTGCCAACCATCATCGTCGATGGCAAGTACCGCACCAAGGTCTCGCTGGCGGGTGGACACAACGAATTGATCGACCTGATTAACTACCTTGCCTTGCGAGCACAAAGCGAGCGTAGTAACTAGGGCTGAATTCGGTCAGCACGTCCGCCGTGGCCCGCAACCACAACGAATACCAAGTCTATTTTCATGTTGGACTAGGTAAAGCGGCTTCGACTTATCTGCAGCATCGGGTCTTCCCGATACTGCAGAATATCCACTACATACCCCGCGATCGCTACCGTGGCTACCAAGGACTTATTGAACGAACCAAGGGCGCCCGTTATCTAGTATCTCGCGAGGCGGCCTACCGACTGCAACAACGCATCGATGAATTCGCTGCGTTCAAGCCCGATGCTCGGGTCATTCTGGTACTGCGCCGACATGACCGGTGGATCGCCTCTCACTACCGACGATACCTGAAGAACGGTGGCAGTCTGGACTTTGAACATTATCTTGATCTGGACAGCAACCAACCGCGCATCTGGGGGGCGCAACAGGTTCGCTTCATGGCCATGATCGAGGCCATAGAGCAACGTTTCAACTCAAGACCGCTGGTACTGTTCCATGAAGATTTACAGACTGACCCATTTGCACTGATCGACCAGCTTTGCGCGTTTACCGGGGCACACTACCAGCGTGAGCGGGTCAATCTTTCGATCGTTCACAGCTCCTGGAGTGACAAACAACTGAAACTGGCAAGACTTGTCGGAAAGCAGCTTTTTGACCCTGTTCCACGCGCCGCGACTAACCCTACTATTCACCGAGTACGCCGACGACTGCACTTGTGGGCCTGCTACGGAATTCTTGGAGTCGCCCAGATGGTGCCCGAAAAATGGGTTAACCCAGCCCCTTTAATTAACCCGGAAAGCCTATCGCGGGTGCGTGAGATGTTTGCGAACGACTGGCTGTCCTGTCACGACTATGCCCAAACATACAATCCACCAGTCTCTGGCATCAACCCAGAAACAGGCCAGACTCCTTGATCCCGTCAAAAACGAACTGCACGGCAAGTGCGGTCAGCAATACGCCGAAAATCCGGCTAACCACGTTCATTCCGGTAACACCGAGTAGACGGTGTACCTGGCCTGATACCAGCAACAGCAACAGGGTCAACAACAACACCACACCCAAGCCCGCCATCACCGCCAACTGCTGGTAAAGATCACCACCCGTATTGGTCATTAGTAAAATAGCGGCACCGATCGCTCCTGGTCCTGCAATTAAAGGTGTTGCTAGTGAAACACGGCAATATCCACAGGTCCAATAGTTGCAAAAAACGTGGTAAAGGCGATGATCAGCGCCTCAGTCACCAGAGCGCTCCCCATAGACAAAATACCGTCGTTCAACCAAAGCTCGCAACACCCTCCTTCTCAAGGTCTGCCATGGTACGCACAATCCCTTCACGTAAGATCCGGGTCAGGTCATCGATTTGCTCACGGGTAACGCATAGTGGTGGCGACATGACACACATATTAATCAACGGCCGCACCAGCAAGCCAAGCGCCTGGCAATGGGCATCGATACGACTACCTACCTCGTAGTCAAGTGTCAGCGGCTGTCGACTTTCCTGACTGGCCACACACTCAAGGCATCCCATCAGGCCTTGTCCCCGAATATCGCCCACGATCGGCAGATCGGATAAGGTCTGTAACTGCTCTTGCAAATAAGGCCCCAACTCCTGGGCATTTTCCAGTAGCCCTTCAGATTCAAATACATCCATATTGGCCAGCGCCGCGGCACAGGAGACCGGATGGCCGGAATAGGTAAACCCATTAGAAAATACGGCTCCGCGCTCACTGTCGCCTCCTACTGCCTGAATCAGGCGGTCCGATATGATCACGGCTGACAGCGGGATGTATCCGGAGGTTAAACCTTTGGCCGAGACAATAATGTCAGGGGTAATATCAAACACTGGCTCTGAGGCATACCAGTGACCCAGTCGGCCAAATCCGGTGACCACCTCGTCAGAGATATAAATCACATCATGGCGCCGGCATACCTCAAGGCAGGCGGCATGGTAACCCTTAGGAGGCACGATCACTCCACCCGAGGCTAGGATCGGTTCCGCGATAAAAACACCCACTTTTTCCGCACCCACCTCCAGAATCTTAGCTTCCAATTCATCGACCAGATGACGGCAGAAAGCCTCAGTGTCCATCCCTTCAGGCCGTCGGTAGGGATTAGGTGACGAGATAAAATGCACACTATCAAGCTGGGTATCCAGCCAGTTTTTATCGCGAGACTTACCCGATACTGCGGCGGAAAGGTAGGTGCTGCCATGGTAGGCATCGTAACGGGAAATAATATGCTTTTTCTCCGGCCGGCCTAGCACGTTGTTGTAGAACATAGCAAAACGCAATGCCGAATCCACTGCAGTGGAGCCACCCGTAGCAAAAAAGACATGATTAAGATCGCCCGGTGCTACCGCCGCCAGGCGCTCAGCCAAGCGCGCAGATGGCTCGGTCGGATGACTCCATGGACTGGTATAAGACAACCGCCCCGCCTGATCTGCCATGGCTTTGACAATTTCACGCCGGCCATGCCCGGCATTGACACACCACATTCCACCAGGGCCATCGAGCAAGCGATTTCCTTGCGCGTCAGTAACATAACTACCCTCACCGCCTCTGAGGATGGTACGGCTCGAATTCGGTTTATCAAATGATTCCCAGGGATGTACCACATGGGAATCCATTTTCCGAAGCGCGGCCAGATCCACGGCCCCTGACTGAGAAGGTTTCATCAAAGCTCTCCTTATCGTTTGTTCAGCATGAGTTACCGGCTACCCTTCAAGCGCGAGCAGCGCCGGAGCGCATCGCCTGATTGGCTGCCACCAGGGTTCCCGGTGCAGGTGGATGCACCAGAGACATCACTGGGATTTCCTTTTTAAGACGCTGGTGAAATCGAAGTACACCGGCCTCAATATCAGAAAGATTATCCAGCGGAAAAACACTGGTACGCGCGGCTTCCTGCAACCACTGCACCAGTGCGTTGTCCTCAAGATAAGTCATCTTATCAATACGGCCACTGAGATATTGCGCAGCACGGACTGCACGCGACGCGCCGGGCAGTCCGTATTCGCGCCCGATGACACGGGTAGTGCCGGGACTGCAGGGCACCGACATGTAGTAGCCAGCCTTTTCGGGATAAAAATAGATTACCGCGTTAGGGAAAACGCCAAAGTACAGCCATTGGCGACGTGATTCCAAAGATAATTCGGGAAAATCCGGCAACAAAGATTTGTAGCGGGCCACGCTCCACGAGCGCGCCGGATGTTCATCAACGGTAGCCGTTGAAACTGCAATATCGCCGATAAAATCATCGCGGTAGGAACGGCCGTAAAGGTCTTGCAGTGCTGGATGCGCGGCGGGTACATGGTACCCCTCGTTGTCTACATCGTGAAAGAATTTCCAGTTGTAATCCACCTCGGTCTGGTAGGGCTCCCCAAGCGGGGTCATATCGGCAAGCCGATAACACTGAACTCGAGCATTAATGGAGGCCAGTTGTCCTGCTACCGAACGTCCCCCAGGCTCAAATCGAGTAAAGATCAGGCCGTTCCAGACCTCAAGTTCGAGCGCTGCCAGGCCGTTAGCTGTCTTATCCAAACCGGTAAAGCCCTGCGGTCGGGGGACACTTTTGAGCCGTCCATCCAGGCCATAGGTCCAGCCATGGAAAGGACAGCGCAGTACGTGACCACAATTGCCCCGCGCCTGCGGTACTACCCGTGACCCCCGGTGACGGCAGACATTATGAAAAGCGCGCAGTTGATTATCTTCGCCTCGGACCACCACCACGCGCTCATCACCGGCTTCAAAAGTCAGGTAATCGCCTATCTCAACAATGTCTGCCACATGGCCCACCAATAACCACTGTCCACGAAAAAGCTGAGCCATCTCGACCTCAAACAGTTCGGCACTGGTGTAAGTCCAGCCTGATAGCATGCCGTTGCTCGTTGCAACAGGTTGTCGGTCGGTTTTACTAGAAATCAGGTCAGGTGCTGGATTGGGCCTCGGTTCACCCGGCAATACGCTTGCCAGGTAGCTCAAGCAAGTCCGACGGGCTTCCTCAAGGTCAACGGAATCGGGTGCCATCATGCACTGCTCCCAGAAACTATCAATTAACGCAGCGAAAGCGCGCGCGAGGGCAATTGGATCTGAGGCGTTGGACCTATTGCCCTGATACAGCACTACGAACAGGCCTTCTACGCGATCTCGAATCGCCAATTCTCGAACACGAGCGGTTGCGTTGTAGTCATCACGGGCCTGGCTCTCTCCCATAAAGGCATACCAGACGGTTGCCCGGGCCGGCGTGCATAGTTTCGGATCCAACATAGCATCCACCAACGAGCGCAACGTATCGACTGGATCTTTGGGAACTTTAAAAGCCTGGTCTACCGCCTGTTCAAACTCTGCCGCCACTGACCGAAGCGTCTCTAACAGCAATTGCTCTTTAGTGTTGAAGTAGAAATTGACGATGCTCGTGGAAAGCCCGGCACGACGCGCTACCTTGGCCAATGTCAAACGGGACAAGCCCTCACGCCAAATGACTTCGATAGTGGCTTCGATCAATTGCGTCCGCCGCTCAATGCTCCCATTCGCAATGACAGGTTTAAAGCCAGTATTCATACTTATACCCCTTCCCGGACATGCAGAACGACAATGTTTGTACAAGTATACAGATTTACTGTATTGTCGTACAAACTGGTAGCCGCCAACCGCTTCCTTCGAAAGGTATCAATCCTTCAGCAATAGGAAATTTCGCGAGTCAAAGTGCAGCCAGGCCTGATCACCGGACCGATCAGACCCCTGGTAATCCTGCTGGGAGACGCACAATCCACTGCATCGCCCAAAACATTGCACAGCAAGGCCCTGCCTGTTGCCGTGGAGTCATCAATGGCGATTAGGTCGTAATTCAGATCACCGACTGAAACCGGCCCCAATAACAAACCGAAGCAGCCCGACCACTCAATTGATTCACTAACTGGGCCAAGCCACGGAAACTGCATAGCTTTAACCGTACGAACATTGCCAATGTCCCTGACCCTGCTCCACCTTTAATGGAAGGCGTTGACCTTGCAATAGCCGCATCGCTTTATGCGCTTTCGCGGGGATCGGTTTAACAGGCGCTACTTACCGGTTGAATCTGTGGCTGCGAGTTGGACTTCCTGATCCCGCAGGCGCTGCTGGCGAAGCAACAGCCAGCCCGCCACAAACACGCCGATACTCACAACCAATATGATCATGGTAGCGAGTGCATTAATGTCTGGCCGTAGCCCCAGGCGAATCCTGGAATATATAAGTATCGGCAGTGTATTTGAACCCGGACCCGAAACAAAACTCGCGATAACCAAATCATCCAGCGAGAGAGTAAAAGCTAGCAACCAGCCGGCAGCCAGTGCGGGCATCAGCAACGGTAGAGTGATATCAATCAGCACGCGGAAGGGCTTTCCACCCAGATCCTGTGCTGCCTCCTCGAGGTCCTGGCTAACCCCCGCTAGTCGGGACTGCACAATCACCGCAACATACGCAAGAGAAAACGTAATATGAGCAATAGTGATTGTGGTCATCCCACGCGCGCTTGGCCAGCCGATAAGATTACTCAACGTTATAAACAGTAGCAGTAACGAGAGGCCAGTGATAACTTCTGGCATAACCAAAGGGGCTGAGACCATGCCTGCAAATAACGTGCGTCCTTTAAAGTGGCCCGCCCGCGAAAGAGTGAGTCCCGCCAACGCACCGAGCAGCGTCGCAACCGTCGCATTTACAATAGCAATTTGTAGACTCAAAGTCAGTGCGGCCCACACCTCTTCGCTCTCAAAAAGAACGCGGTACCAACGGGTAGAGAAACCTCCCCAGACAGGCACAAGTTTAGAGTAATTAAAGGAATAGAAGATCAGTATCGCCATCGGAACATACAAGAACGCAAACCCGAAGCTTAGTGCTGACAATAAGAACAGTGACCGCTTTCGCCTCATGGTCTAATTTCCTGCTTGCTTCGATTGAATATGCTGATAAACCATCATTGGAATCACAAGGACAAGCAAAAGCACGATGGCAACCGCTGAGGCAACGGGCCAGTCATGGTTGGCATTAAACTCGTTGTACAGAACCCGTCCAATCATCAGCACATTACCGCCTCCGAGTAAATCCGGAATCACAAATTCTCCAGTCGCCGGAATGAATACCAACAGCGAGCCCGCTACCATCCCGGGCACCGTCAGGGGAAGGGTCACGGTGAGAAAAGTCATTATTGGTCGTGCGCCAAGATCAGCGGATGCCTCAATCAAAGAGTTGTCCAGTTTCTCCATATTCGCGTAGAGCGGCAATATCATGAAGGGCAAGTATGAATAGACGATTCCGATGTGGACCGCCAACTCTGAGTACATCAAGCGTAACGGACGATCAATTAGACCAAGCCAGATCAGAATATTGTTAATTGTGCCCTGATCGGCCAAAAGACCCATCCACGCATACACCCGCAGAAGGAATGAACTCCAAAACGGCAGGATAATTAACATCAGCAACACGAAACGTGTGGTCGAGGGCGAGCGCACAATCGCATAGGCCATCGGGTATCCGATCAACAAACAGAGTACCGTTGAAATTGTCGATATTCTGATTGAATTTAGATAGGTTCTGACATATAGAGGATCCTCCCACAAGTATGAGTAGTTCTCATAAGCCAGGCGCATGATCAAAGTGCCGTTGTCGAGAATTTCGAGCAATGATGAAAATGGTGGACTCGCTATCAGTGACTCTGCAAAGCTGATCTTCAATACAATCAGAAACGGTGCTAAAAAGAAGACCAACAACCAGAAAAATGGGATAGCGATCATCGCATTGCGGCACGACATCGAAATTTTTTGCACCAATCCCTTCACCAAGGGATACGAGTACACCGGACTGCGCATCACGTTACACGGCTCGAACTAGTTATTCGGAAAAAAGTACAGCATCCGACGGCGCCCAGCAAAGATATACTGTGTCACCCCAGTCCGCAACCAACTGACTATCCTTGGCGCGACTCTGATTGGGATGAGTCACTTCTAAAACATCTCCTGCCCCAGTTCTGACCCGGTAAGTTGACATATTGCCGGTATAGGCTATGTCATCCACAATCCCCAAAACCTGGTTGGGCAGATCGCTAGTCGGAGAAGTCTGTGAAATCCTGATCTTCTCAGGCCTAACGGCCAACCAGGTTGCAACGCCCTTATCCAGATACTCTCCATGTTCAACTTCGAAGTGACTGTCGTGAGAAGGGATATAGATCGTGCATAACGTCCCATCACAACGGACTACTTGACCTGCCAACATATTTACGGAGCCGATAAAGCTAGCGATAAATCGGTTTTTCGGAAATTCGTAGAGTCGTGATGGTGAGCCTATTTGGACAAAGCGGCCGCAATCCATTACTGCAATTCGATCGGAAAGCGTCATAGCCTCCCCCTGATCATGAGTGACAACAACGAAGGTTACGCCGACCTGGTCCTGGATACGCATTAACTCAAACTGCGTCTGTTCTCGCAGACGCTTATCCAGCGCAGCAAGTGGCTCATCAAGCAACAGGACCTTAGGTTGTTTAACTAAAGCCCTGGCTAATGCAACGCGCTGACGTTGACCGCCCGAAAGCTGGTGCGGCTTTCTTTTTGATAGGTCAGAAAGCTCCACCATATCCAGTATCTCGTCGACTCGCTTCCAAAGCTCAGGCTTAGCAACACCATCGCGTTTAAGGCCATAAGCGACATTATGGGCAACGGTCATATGAGGGAAAAGCGCATAAGACTGAAACATCATGTTGACTGGTCGCTCGTACGGAGGCAGATTCGTGATATCTATGCCATCAACAAAAACAGTCCCGGATGATGGGCTCTCAAAACCAGCGAGAATGCGCAGGAGAGTCGTCTTGCCACAACCTGATGCACCGAGAATCGAGAAAAGTTCGCCGCGGTAAATTTCGAGATCGACGTTGTCTACCGCCGTGAATGCGCCAAAGTTCTTAACGATCCCTTTAACCTTGATCAAAGGCTCCGAACGTCGATTGGGCTCGGATTGAGTCATATGATTTACGCCATGCGACATAGGCTTAGGTTGCCCCAAATCCCCACCCAACGACCTCTATAAAAGACTCCTGTTCGGCGCCCCAAATTGCATGGGGCGCACGACCAGAATCTGCCGCGTTAGCTTCCAGATTTAAACCTTGTCCAGGCGCGAGTTCGCGCTTTTTCAATTTTCGGCGGCACTACCGCAAGGGTATACATCTTCGCTACCAATTCAGCCGGAGGAAAGGCAGCCGCACTACCTGTGACGGCAGGATCAATCAACGGTATGGCATCCTTATTTGCGGTCGCGTACCAGGTGTAATTACTGTCATTGGCAGCGACTTCAGGGCGCATCATATAGTTCAGAAAAAGATGAGCATTTTCTACATTCTTGGCGTCCGCAGGAATAATCCAGCCGTCAACCCATAAGTTGGCCGCTCCATCGCCAGGAGGATGAAAGAAATCGAGCAACACACCAGTATTCGCCTCTTCCGCCCCTGACATGGCAAGCAGTCCATCAGGACCCCAAGTCACTGAAACACAGAATTCCCGGTTAGGCATTCTCTGATAAGCATAATTATCGAATGTCTTGATGTAGGGCCGTACCTTTGAAAGCATTTCTGCTGCCTTGTCATAATCTTCCTTGTTAGTGGAAGCCGGATTCAACCCAAGATATGCCAGCGCCATCGGCATGATATCAGTTGGGGAATCGAGGAAAGAGACGCCGCACTGAGCCAACTTCTCCATATTCTCGGGCTTGAAGATTAGATCCATCGATCCAATAGGGGCATCTGGTAGAACCTTGCGTACTTCTTCCTCGTTATAAGTGACGCCATGCGTACCCCACATGAACGGCACCACGTACTGGTTGCCTGGATCCCAGTTTGACGCCAGTTGCGCCATCACTTCAGGGCTCATATGCTTGAAATTGGGCAACTTTGATTTATCGAGTGGGCGCAGAATGTCTGCTGGAATCAACCGCCCTATCGCTGACCCACTGTGACTGACTACGTCATAGCCGGAATTCCCAGTAACAAGCTTTGAGTCCGCCATCTCAACTGAGTCGTAGTGATCATAAATCACCTCAATATCGAACTCCTTGGCGAAGTCCTCGATGGTTGTTTCGCCTATGTACTCAGCCCAGTTGTAAACGTTAAGAGTGCCAGCGGCAAAAGATGATGTGGCGCTAAGGATCATCACTATGCTGAGCGCACCAGCCGATATCAATTTACCCTTCCTCCAAACAGAAATCAGATCCCTGTTATTCATATTCATCCTCTCAAAATAAAGTGCATTGTTGCGGCCAATTAATCTACCACAGATATATAGTCATGGCTCGCGAGTTACAATCGCGCCAGAAATGACCATATCCCACCCTGAAATATTCAAGGCCTACGACATTAGAGGCGTCGTCGGGGAATCTTTGACCCACGAAATCGTTGAGCAGATCGGCCGGGCTATTGGAACGGAGGCGCTGAATGCGGGTGATAGCGCTGTGGTGGTCGGCCGCGATGGCCGTATCTCCGGGCCTGGAATTGCTTCGGCTTTGATGGACGGCATCTGCGCTGTCGGGTGCAATACCGTCGATATCGGCATGGTTCCTACGCCGTTTACCTACTTTTCCAGCCACGAGCTTGGAATTGGCTCCACAGTATCGGTCACCGGCAGCCATAACCCGCCCGATTACAACGGGCTCAAAGTCATGATCGGTACCCACACCCTCGCTGCAGAGCGCATTCAGGCCCTACGAGAACGAATAGTGGCGCAGGATTTCTCAAAAGGTACTGGCCAGCGCCAGTCCCACGATATCGTGCCGGCCTATATTGATCGCGTTGTCGGGGATATCAAGCTGGATCGACCGCTTCGGATCGTGACTGACTGCGGCAACGGGGTTGCTGGCATGGCTGCGCCCGGGTTACTACGCGACATCGGCTGTGAGGTAAGCGAGCTTTTCAGCGAGGTCGATGGGAATTTTCCCAATCACCACCCGGACCCCAGTGTGGCGAAGAATCTTGCCACGCTGATCGACACCGTACAACGGGAGAACGCTGACCTGGGCCTGGCCTTCGATGGCGACGGCGATCGCCTGGGTGTCGTTTCCGGCACGGGGCAGATCATCTGGCCGGACCGGCAAATGATCCTTTTTGCTAAGGATATCCTCTCGCGTAATCCCGGCGCGCAAATCGTTTACGACGTCAAGTGCTCACGACTACTGCCAAGAGCGATTGCACAAGCCGGTGGCAGGCCTTTAATGTGGAAAACCGGTCACTCGTTTATCAAGGGCAAACTTCGGGAAACCGGTGCAGCACTGGGAGGCGAGATGAGCGGACACCTATTCTTCAAGGAACGCTGGTATGGCTTCGATGACGCTATATATGCAGCGGCGCGACTGTGCGAGTTATTGTCCCGGCGCAGCGAGTCACCCAGCGAGGTGTTCTCCCAAATTCCAGATACCATCAATACGCCGGAATTGCGATTGGAGATGGACGAAGGGGAGCACCACCAACTCATCCTTGAACTGGTGGCGCAGGGTAAATTTGAAGGTGGCCAAACCTGTAAGATTGACGGCATTCGTGTGGACTTCGATGATGGCTTTGGCCTCGCTCGCGCTTCCAATACCACACCTACTGTCATCTTGCGTTTTGAGGCCGATACCCAAGAAGGCCTCGAGCGTATCCAGGCCTGTTATCGCGAACAGATTCTCGCCTTAAGGCCAACAATTCAACTTCCTTTCTGATTCTCGCCGATAGATGTTTCGCTGTTACTCGTGACCAATCAGGCGAGCCTCGGGGATTCTCTGGCGTAAGCTTTCTGCCATAGTTGCAATCAGGCCGAATTCAGAAATCAGCGTTACCCACAACAGGTTAAGAGGAACGTTGAGATCAGCAAACACCACCTGCCGGTATTGCCCCAACACTGCCTGAAGCTCTGCGACCCGATCGCCAAAACCAGCTCGCGACAGATCACGAAGACCGGGAATCAGCATCATGAAATCACTATACGCGGCGCCGTCTGGGTCGCGCGTGGGTGCGCGGGTATAAAGTGGTCCACTTGCGCTAAGCGCCAACTTATCGGCCTGGCGAATCTGTAGCTTCATCTATCCGGATCAACAATCAGATGCACTCCCGGGGAAGCATTATTCATGGATAACCTCAATCGCCGTAGGACGCTTGTATCCGCGCGGCAATGCACGACCCCGTTGTGCCCGGGCACCGATAAAATTCTTAACATCGGAAGGTTTAAGACGCATATGCTGTTTGCCGGCATATAACTGTAGGCTATCCCCTTCACGGAAAACGGCAATACCGACCAATTTCTCTTCGCCTGATTTGTAGCGAGAGGCCGGAATATTAACCAGCTTGACTCCTTTGCCACGCGAAAGCAGGGGCAATTCGGCCAGTGGGAAAATCAGCAAACGGCCACTGTCAGTGATGGCGCATACCCAATCATCTTCATAGTCAAACACCCGTTGGGGAGATAGTACTCCGGCACCGCGGGCGCTCAACACGGCTTTACCTGACTTGTTGCGTGTTAGCAGCTCCTCAAAGGTCGCAACGAAACCGTAGCCGGCGTCTGAGGCCAACAGATAACGGCTATCGTTGTCGCCGATCATAACGCCACAAAAACTCGCGCCGGCTGGCGTCTTGAGCTGCTTGCCCACAGGCTCGCCCATGCCCCGGGCAGAAGGCAACTCATGAGAGCGCAGGCCGTATACCCGACCCGTGGAGTCAATACATAATAGTGGCTGGTTGGTCCGGCCAGTACCCGAGTGCAGGTAACCGTCCTCACCTCGGTAGGATAATTCACGGGGATTAACCTCGGTACCCTTGGCTGCGCGGATCCAGCCCTTGCGTGACAACACCACGGTAATCGGCTCGGCCGGAATCAGCGCAGTTTCACTCAGCGCCTGGGCGGCCTCACGTTTAACCAGGGGCGAGCGTCGCTCATCGCCGAAATCCTCAGCATCAGCCAGCAGTTCCTCGCGGACCACCTTCTTCAAGCGATCGCGTGATTTGAGGATCTTTTGCAGCTCAGTCTTTTCACGAGTCAGTTCGTGCTGCTCACCATTTATTTTCATCTCCTCAAGGCGGGCAAGATGGCGCAACTTCAGTTCGAGGATTGACTCAGCCTGGGTATCGCTCAATTTGAAGCGTTTCATTAATGCCTGCTTGGGCCCTTCTTCTTCTCGAATAATGCGGATGACCGCATCGATATTCAGGTAGACAATCAGCAGGCCATCAAGCACATGTAGCCGCTTAAGTACCCGTTCGAGACGAAACTCAAGTCGTCGTTTGACAGTGTCAAGCCGAAAATCCAGCCATTCCTTTAGTAAGGACTTGAGATCGAAGACACGGGGTCGCCCATCGAGCCCAATGATATTCATGTTGACCCGGTGACTCTGCTCAAGCGCCGTCGTAGCAAACAGGTGATCCATCAAAGCTTTGCGATCGACTCGGTTGGAGCGTGGTTCGATAACCAACCGGGTAGGGTTCTCGTGATCTGATTCATCGCGGATGTCATCGACGATCGGGAGCTTCTTCGCTGTCATCTGAGCGGCAACCTGCTCTATCACCCGCTCACCAGATACCTGGTATGGCAGTGCACTGACAACGATGTTGCCTGCCTCTTCCTCCCAGATAGCCCGCTGGCGAATCGAGCCATAGCCTGTACGGTAGATTTGCCGAATTTCATCGGATGGGGTGATAATCTCAGCAGCGGTTGGAAAGTCCGGCCCCTGGATGTGCTCGCACAATTGCTCAATACTGGTGCGGCTATTGTCTAACAAGCGAATGCAGGCCGTGACCACCTCACGCAGATTGTGCGGCAGAATATCTGTTGCCATGCCAACGGCTATTCCCGAACTGCCGTTGAGTAACACGTTCGGCAACCGCGCTGGCAAGAACTTTGGCTCGTGCAAAGTGCCATCGAAGTTAAGACCCCACTCTACGGTACCCTGTCCCAATTCCAACAGCAGCATTTCTGCAAAACGCGAAAGTCGGGCCTCGGTATAACGCATCGCGGCGAAGGATCGGGGATCATCCTGAGAACCCCAGTTGCCCTGGCCATCTACCAGCGGATAGCGGAAACTGAACCATTGCGCCATCAGCACCATGGCCTCGTAACACGCGCTATCGCCATGCGGGTGAAATTTGCCGAGCACGTCACCCACCGTCCGGGCAGACTTCTTGTACTTGGCCGTAGCGGCCAGTCCGAGTTCGGACATCGCGTAAACAATCCGCCGCTGTACCGGCTTGAGGCCATCAGTCAGGTGGGGTAGCGCCCGATCCAGGACTACATACATTGAGTAGTTTAGATAGGAGCGCTCGGTAAAATCTGCCACAGAGACCGTTTCCAACTTACGCTGGACCGGGCTTTTTACGGCAAGCGACGATCGGGATTTTTTTCGTGTCGTGGTGCGGCGGGTATTAGGTGTCATAGCAAAGCTCGAACATGGCTGTGGCAGAATATGCGGGCCACAAAGACGCCCGCCTCTTTGGCGAGATTATAGTCATCCGCAGCTTTGGACTTTGCTCGCAATGGAAGATAACAAGATTCCACTTCGCCTGGCTGACGGTTCAGCACCGATGACGACTGAGGCATTACTGGACCAGTTACGCTCAATTGGTATCAGTGTGTCGACAATCGAACACCCTCCGATGGTTACCGTTAAGGACAGCAAGGCCATGCGCGTTACTCCGGGCGGCGCTGGTGATATTAAAAACCTATTCGTACGCAACAAAAAGGGGCAAATGTGGCTGATCACTTGCCAAGAAGACCGGCAAATCGATCTAAAGGCGCTTGCTACGGCCCTGGGTGCCGGGCGATTCTCTTTTGCCTCACACCAACGTCTGATGCTCTACCTTGGGGTCGCTCCCGGCGCTGTCTCACCACTAGCCCTGATCAATGATCGGCAGCGATCGGTCACGTTCGTCATTGATCACGCCCTTATAGGCTGTGAGACTATCTACCTACACCCACTGGACAATACCCGGACCACCACCATGACAAGCTGCGACCTGATAGATTTTATCGCCCAGACCGGACACCCTGCGCACACAGTCACTTTTGATTCAGATGGCGTACACTGCGACGGACCCCTTTCTGGAGAGTTCCGTTAATGAATTTTGACCTAGCCCGAATGAGTCTGACAGACATTGCCCGGGCGTTGCGCGACGGAACCCTGCGCGCGGCCGCTTTAGTTGATGCCTGTATCGATAAACGCGATCCATCACTTAGCGCCTATCGGGAATGGCAGCCCGAACTTGCCCGCAAACAGGCGCGCAAAGCAGACGCTGCATTTGCCCAAGCCAAGGACCTGGGAGCACTGCAAGGGATCCCGGTGTCGGTCAAGGATCTTTATGGAGTGACTCAGATGGATATCTTTGCTGGCTCCCCCACCGCGCTGCCCCCATTGTGGCAAGCCGAAGGCGCTGTGATTGGAACATTGCGGGCACAACATGCGGTATTTACTGGAAAAACCCACACGGTTGAATTTGCCTTCGGCGGACTGGGCGTCAACACACATTGGGGAACGCCACGCAACCCGTGGGACGCGCAAACACACCGTGTACCGGGAGGCTCCAGCAGTGGTGCGGGGGTAAGTCTGTGCGAGGGTTCGGCGTTATTGGCGCTGGGTACCGATACAGCCGGCTCCGTTCGCATACCCGCCAGCATGACAGGCAACGTGGGTCTTAAAACCAGCTACGGGCGATGGCCAATCAATGGCATCTTCCCGTTGAGTCCAACTCTGGACACTGCGGGAACCCTGACTCGGGATGTTGCTGATGCGGTGACTGCCTTTGCAGCAATAGATCCCCACCAGCGTAGTTACGGCCCTCGCCTATCACGGGAGGTATCTCAATGCAGTGCTAGTGATTTCTGCATTGGCACCGGAGAGGCGGCATTATGGTCAGACTGTGATGAGGGTATCGCAGAGACAGTACAGGTGGCATTGACCGAGCTGGCAAATGCCGGCGTACGTATCATAGAAACGCCGCTACCCGAGGCTACGGCTGCCATCGAACTGCTCAAAGTCGGTAGCGTCGTTTCGGCAGAGATTGATGAGTTGCTTTCATCCATCCTGGTACCGTGGCGTGAAACCCTCGATCCTGTCGTGTCATCTCGCATCCGCGATGGCGGCTCGATCAGCGCCACTGAATATCTGCAGCGTCGCCGCAAGCTGCGTGAACTGAGTAGTAGCGCCGCTCAACGGTTTACAGATTGCCAGGTCATGGTCAGTCCAACCGTCGCGATTTCGCCGCCTCCCCTGGAAAAGGTACTGGCCGTCGAACAGTACCGACCCAGCAACATTGCGGCCTTACGCAATACCTGCCCCGCCAACTACCTTAGCCTGTGTGCGATCACGATCCCAGTGGGACTCGATGCCCATGGTATGCCGGTAGGCATGCAGTTGATGGCACCGCACAACCATGAGGAACAACTACTGGCGATCGCCACCTGTATTGAAGCGATACTGGGCCCAGGTCGAGAACGCCTCGGTACGCCACCGCTGCCCGTACGTCATTCGTCTTAGACCATGGCCCAAGCGCATCAACCGACCCGGGTTCGCACTGAAGCAAAAGAGTCGATCAGTCGGGGGTACCTGAAGGTTCTCCGGTACGCTCTTCGTCACGAGAAATACGCCGGCGGCTGGACCGATACCCTGACACGCGAAGTTATGGATCGGGGCGGAGTTGCTGCCGTTCTGCCTTTTGATCCGGTACGCCAGGAGGTGGTGCTGGTTGAGCAGTTCCGGGTGGGGGCCTGGGCTAGCGGGTGGCCAACCCCGTGGCTGCTAGAGTGCGTCGCTGGAGTGATCGAGGATGGTGAAAGCGCTGACGAGATGGTACGTCGTGAGGCGCTTGAGGAAGCTGGATGCGAGTTAGTGGAACTTAAGTTGATCGCCCGCTACTTCTCCTCACCCGGGGCCTGCTCAGAGATGGTCGATCTTTTTTGTGGCCGTGTCGACAGCACGGCGCTCGGCGGCATTCACGGCCTGGCTGACGAAGGCGAGGACATTCTTGCCCGGGTCTGGCCGTTAACCGATGCCTTGGCGTTACTCGATACTGGACAGATCAGCAACAGTATGACGCTGATTGCATTGCAGTGGCTGACCCTGAACCATCAACGTGTGACGGATGATTGGCTGCAGCAAGGCTAAGCCACGACTGAGCCACTAGGATGTCGTTTACAGTGTTAGATCCGGCGGCACAGAAGTGACAGTCTTGCCTATTGCGATCGCGGTCGACACATCGCGGACCCATTCGTAATAGATGCCTTTAATATTGCTGATAACGACGCCACCATTGTCCATCCGTCTCAGCCCGGCGTCATGATGCGGCCAGGGCGAGGCAGTCGCGTCATCGGCAACCCAAACTTGGTAACCGGCATCCCGTAGGTCTATGGCGGATTGGGCAATGCACACGTCAGTCTCCTGGCCCACAAGCACTATGTCAGTTTTGCCTAAGGTCTCTATCGCTTGACGGATATCGTGCTGCCCATACAGACTGAAAACCATCTTGTTGAAAACACACTGGCCAGGCGGCAGAAGATTTTTGAGCAATGGCAGCAATTCGACGGTATCGGATACGTCCTCTGCGGTTGCAACTATGGGAATTTCAAGGGCTATGGCAATCTGCATGATCCAGGCAATACGCGCGACTAGTGCCCCACGCTCGTGCAATGGCAATTTGCAAAGGAAAGTATCCTGTACATCCACAACCACCAAAACGCTGTTGGCGCGCTCAATCAGCGGCATGTTATTTCTTCGGTTGAATCAGCGGTCACTCAGTAAAGAAATCAGACTCGAGGTATCCAAACGCCCGCTCCCGTGCGCTTGCAGCTGTGCATAAAATTGATCGACCAGCGCGGTAACCGGCAAGCGCGCGCCTGCGCGGCGCGCCTCACCAAGACATAAACCGAGATCCTTGCGCATCCAGTCGACCGCGAAACCAAAATCGAATTCATTACGGTTCATGGTTGCGCCCCGGTTCTCCATTTGCCATGACTGGGCTGCTCCTTTGGAGATCACATCCAAAACCTGCTCAACATCCAGTTCACAGCGTCGGGCAAAATCAAGACCTTCCGACAGACCCTGCACCAGGCCCGCGATACAAATCTGGTTGACCATCTTGGTCAACTGCCCACTACCCACAGGGCCCATCAATCCCACCGCACGAGCATAGCTGTCGATGACCGGTCGGGCACGTTCGAATATCTCTGAATCGCCGCCAACCATTACCGTGAGCGCCCCATTCTCAGCCCCGGCCTCGCCACCCGATACTGGAGCATCCAGAAAATCAAAGCCCCGGGTACGGCCAGCTTCGGCCAACTCCCGGGCCAATTGGGCAGACGCTGTGGTGTGATCAATAAAAATAGTCCCAGCCCCCATGGTTGAGAATGCGCCGTCGGGTCCGGTGCTGATTGAACGAACATCATCATCATTTCCCACGCAGGCGAAAACCAACTGGGCGCCAGCGGCCGCTTGCGCCGGGGTGGTGGCGGTCTTTCCCCCATGCTGGGCCACCCAGTCTTGCGCTTTTTGGCTGGTACGGTTAAATACGGTTACCTCGTAGCCACAACGTGCGAGATGCCCCGCCATGGGGTAACCCATTACCCCTAAACCAATGAAGGCCACGCTATTGATACTTTCGTTGTCAGAATTTTGCGACATCTAAAAACCTCCCGTGAAAAACTGGCGGCGCCAATTATCATTGAAATAAGGAAACTACCCTGATGCTACCTACCAAACTGAATGTCAGCAAAGCGATAACAAACGATGCTCAAATTTTGGCGCAGTTTAACATCGCCATGGCTCGTGAGACCGAAGACCTTAAGCTAGACTTGCCGACCGTACTGGCTGGGGTTCACGAGGTTCTTGAAGAGACTGCTCACGGCTTTTATCTCGTCGCCCGCC
>Ga0302127_10000320_pt1 | contig 25397 bp, 24 predicted proteins | sample CB4_SCM_MG_FD_204452 | JGI IMG/M metagenome (GOLD analysis project Ga0302127, IMG submission 204452) | Marine microbial communities from Western Arctic Ocean, Canada - CB4_SCM | ecosystem: Environmental > Aquatic > Marine > Oceanic | place: Canada: Western Arctic Ocean | collected 2017-09-24
CTGTCGATTTCATTTTGTAGCTACTCCTCCTCACGCCTCACCCCTTTCCCTTCAACTAAAACGTGCCACTGAGACGAAGCACCAATTCCCTACCCCCATTTCTGTCTCTCTGTATAAAACTATCAACAACTGTTAGATCCCTTTGTCCTTCATAAATAATCCTGTCCCGAGTTTCAATGTTATTAAAGAGTCGGTTAATCTCAAATCGTATTTTTATATTCAGCCATCTTGTTATTTCAATAAATGCGCTACTATCGATGCCTTCATTCAGTATCTCCAATTCATTGACCCTGAAAAAGGGGCGATTGCTTCGGGTCACCATAGTCCAACCCCATGAGACACGAGATTTCTGGAAGTCCTGACGATAATCCAAACCCAGGCCAAATTTATTTTCATTTCGAAGAAATGAAAAGTCAGTTGGTGCCACAAATAACGGTTTACTAGAGAGGACACGTCGCTCATCTGTGACCGGATCGGTTACGGTAGAGTCCTGCCAGCGAGCTTTGATGTCCAGCCTGGCACCAGTCAATGCCATCCAATCCAATGGCAGCGTACCTTCCAACTCCATTCCCCAACGTCGACCGCTACCGATATTACCCGGTGCCTCGAAGGTTTCCGATAATGGTAGTAAGTCTTCTACATCGGAAATCCAATGGTGAAATGCCCTAAGCGTTACGACAGTAAATTCACCAAATCGTTTTTCATAACTGAGTTCTGTAACCCAGGTCGCTTCAGGTTTTAGGTCAGGATTACCCAGTGCCAAATCGTCATCTTCAAACACAGTGGCACTAACAAAATCGCCAAAATTTAATTGCGAGACCTCTCTGGCAATACGTAGTCGAGATTGCTGATCCGGCGAGGACGAATAGGTAAGTAAAGCCTCGGGCTTAATAAAGGTAAAGGTGCGTTCTAATTCAGCGTCACCGGTTTGAGTGATGGTTGAAACCTCTGCACCCATCCCATAGGCGATTTCGAAATTACCAATATTCCAATTGTCCTTAATCAGAAAATCACCTCGCACCTCTTCAACACGGGTGTTGGCACCAGGCACAGGAACATTTATCAGTCCAGCACCCGTATCCTCGGTTTGTTGCAGGGAACCATCCAGAGAATTAAATGCCCCTTCAAGATTAACCTGCAAAGTGTGATCGGTCATTCCAGTCCAATCCAGCTCTACCCTACTAATGATCTCCTTGCTTTGCTTTTCACTTACCGCTGATCGAAATGCAGTTTGTGTCCCCATGAAATCTAACGTTCGTTGTGTAGATAGATTATTGTCTTTTTGACGTGTGAATAATAAAATAGCCTTGCCATTCAGATCATTATTTAAATTACGCTCTGCATCTAATCCAAATTCAAATTGTTTCGTATCCACTTCATCAAGAAATGACTCATCCCTTGGTGTTTCCATGGCAACCTGGGGTTTGCGAAGGGAAAGTAAATCCCCGTCAGTACCAATATCGCCATACTTAATATTTATTTGAAATAAAGTATCATTAATTTCTGTTGAGGCACTTAGGTTCAAGTAATATTCAAACCCACTACTAAGACCATCATCGGTACGTACCTCGGTTAATACGCGTTGACTATCGAATAGTTCATCCGTACCCACATCTCCGAAAATAATCCTGCGCGTTTCAAAGCCCAGGTTATAATCTATTTCTTGCCATCGATTAGATAAAGAGATGCTACCTCCCGGACCGTAAGGTTTTGGCTCCAGATTTTTTTCAATAAACATATTCCAACGTACAGATGCCTCTGACCCGACACGTAAATGAACATTAGCAACGATAGAATAGCCGCCCATGTCAATACCTCGCACCTGACCTCTGATTATCTCAATATTTTCAACATTACTCGCTGGGATCCGACTTAAAATAGTCGAGACTAAATCCTGTTTGGCACTGGGACGGCGATCATTTATTAAAATATTACCTGCGGCCCCACCAAAACCCCGTTTATCATCCCCTGCGTCCAGTTGAAAACCCGGGAGGACATTGACCATATCCAGTGCGGTATTGGGCTGATATCTTTGAAAAAAACTGGTTGGATAGTTAACTATTTCATCGGTGTCATTTGGAAGATGCGAATCAGCAACCACCTCCAAAGAAAGAATGTGCGAGCTCAATGCTAATATAAATATTAATCCATATTTCTCAAAAACCACCAATATATACCCCTTTTTTCAATGTTCTATTTCCTGGATAAATTTTACAAAGATTATTAAAAATTTGAGACATCAGGAGCATCTATAGATTGCTCCAGACCCAAAAAACTTTGCATATACTACCTGAACTAAATAGAGTATGAATGGTTCAAAATATGAAAATAACTAGAAAATTATTTAATATGGCATTATTAACAAGGTCTTTTATCTCCGGAATATTTTTATCCGCTTTTTTAATTAGTAGTTCTAACCATGCAACCGCCCTAGATCTGGATGTGCCTTATGTAGAATCACCAGATGAAATTGTAGAGGTTATGATGAACATTTCCGACATTGGTCCAACTGATTACGTTATAGATCTTGGTACCGGAGATGGACGAATAGTAATCGCTGCTGGAAAACGTGGCGCAAAAGGATTGGGGGTTGACCTGGATCCTGAACTTATTGCGGTAGCGAAGGCAAATGCTGAAAAAGAAGGTGTATCGGACAAAATTAATTTTGTAGTACAAGATCTTTTTGATACAAACCTCAGTCAAGCCACAGTAATTACCTTATTTCTAAATGAAGAAGTTAATCTTAAATTGCGCTCTACTCTTCTTAAACTTAAACCTGGGACCCGTATCGTTTCACATAATTTTAATATGGGTGACTGGAAACCCGATCGATATCAGCAAGTCCTAATAAATAGTAATGGAAACTTTTTTATACATGATGTTTTTTACTGGGAAATTCCTCCTATTATATAAGGGGCTATAGTAATTAATTTTGGAGAAATAAAGATTAAATCTGATTTTATAATCTTACTATCGTGTGACTAACAAGCGATTGACTACCGTGATCACGCTGCTTCATCCTCCGCACCGGGATCCCCTGTCAACTGGATACCGACTGCACCCGTCATGAAATTTTGACGGCCCACGGCTGTCTTTTTTGGGTTCTCCATATGTTTTCTCCGATCATTTCACGATAGTTTCGATATCAAGGGGAGGTGTGTTCCTGGGTAATACCCGGGCGTGGGTTGCCTGTTCGAAATCATAACCGTAACCCAATAATTTTGCTTCCCTGTATGCCTGTCCTATGAAAGAAATTGTTATGGGCAGGCCGTCCGTTGTCAACCCTGCAGGGACGACTAATTCTGGAAGGCCGCTATAAGGAGTGATCAATGTGGGTGATGCCATACCCATTTTCGAGCTGCCGGTACGTCCGGCCCGGAGAATATCGGGGTTGCTGGCACCTGCCACGCTGCCGCCGCCCGAGGCAAATTCACTGAGGTTGTCCTTGGACAGAAGAATGGCACCGGCATCCCGGAGTTTTTTAACGACGAATGCATCCGCGGATGGTGTGGAACCTGTTAGCAGACACGAGCCAGCAGTGGTCGGCAAGTCTTTCGTATTGATGTTGTCCTTGAGTGAGAAAGGGATACCGTGTAGCGGGCCACGGACCCTGCCGGCCTTGCGCTCGGCGTCCAGTGCCCTGGCTTCAGCGAGGGCCCGGTGGTTGAGAGAGATCGTGGAATTAATCATCGGCCCTGCTTTATCATAGGCCTCAATGCGAGCCAGATAACGCCTCACCACTGTCTCAGCGGTAAGTGTTCCCTTTTCAAAGGTGGCCTGCAGGTCGGAGATACTCATGTCCCCGAAGTTGAGAGGACTATCGCTGCTACGCTCTGTCGCGCGATACCCTGCTGCGCTGCCGTTCTGGGTGGATACCTGAGCAGACACCACAGTTACAATAAAAATAGAAAAAACTAACCACAAGCAACGAACAATTTTAATAATTAGTTTCATATCAAGATTGAACACCGAAATGAAAACGGGGGCAACCCATTAACAAAGGGGGTGCCCCCGTCCTTACTACCGCAAAGTATAACTTACTGGAAGAAGTTATATTTAAACGTCAGAGCTATGGACTTGACCTCGTTAGTACGCAGGCCCTCGCCAGCCAGCTCTGCAATATCAGAAGCATATTCCGGACGGTACGTTGACCTCGGCTCCAGCAAATTACGCAGTGACAGACCCACACGCCACCTGTCGTTCATATCACTGAAACCGACATGCACGTTGAGATCCGCACCACCCTGTACGTTGGCCTTATTGAACGTTCTAAAGTCCGTGTAGTACTGAGATTGCCACGTCAGGAGTCCACCCATTTCCAATTTGTACCCGTTAAATGGTATCCAATAGTCGAGACCGGTGGTAATACCGAACTTGGGAGCAAATGCCGCAGTCTGACCCGCGCGATCAATAAGCGCGAATGCTACATCGTCGGGGTCTCTAGGATCAGAACCACCCGGTTCAAAAGTAACAACACAACCGGACGACCCGGCGTTAATGGTTTCGTGCAAGGTACAGTTGGCATCGGGAAAGTAGGTAAACTTACTGTCCAGGTAGGCCGCGTTCACGGTCACCGTCAGCTGCTCTGTCCACGCGAACTGACTGCTCAATTCCAGTCCCTGGGCCCGTTGCTTACCGATATTGATAACAATAGTGCTCTGGTCATCGGTATTCACACCGGTGACCGTGGTGGCGATCAGGTCATCAAAGTTGACGCGGAACAGGGTCGCCTGGAAGCGACCCCTACCGTCCGAGAAGGTGCCGCTGGCGCCCAGTTCAAAGGTCTGGCTGTATTCCGGTTCAATCTGCAATTCTTCGAGCCCTTCGGGAGGAGGATCGTCAGTGGCCGGCTGTGAACCACCGAAACCCAGGTCATAAGCACCCGCCTTGAATGCCGAGGCGTATTTGAAATAGGTGGACAACTCGGGAGTCGGCCGGTAACGGAAGACAAGCTGCGGGTCCCAATTGGACCAGGAAGTCACGGGTTCCACGCCAAACAGTGATCCGAGTTGGTCGAGGTCACGCCACTGCTCAAACTCTCTCTGCTCGGAACTCCAGGGGGTGATACCCACGGCAGCGGTGTAGGGACCGCGCCAGGTGGATGGGGTATCCCTTTCACGACTGCGCGGGACAAACCAGAGGTTATCGGTATTGACGCTGCGATTCTGCAGGCTGTTAGTCAGGAAGATAGCATCGGCCGCGTCGATCCTCTCGGCCTGGGGTTCAAGACCCGCGAGACAATCCGCCTCCACCACGTCCTGTACCGGGATTCCACCCCAGTCGGTGGTGTCACCCCGAAAGTTTTCGTCAGTATTGGCAGCGCCATCACCTCTGCAGGGCGTCACATCAAAGATCCAGGACCCGTTATAACTCACCAGTGTCGGGTCCTTCTTCGCGTGTGAGTAACGAACCCCGGCATCCACGGACATCTTGTCATCAAAGAAGTTAAAGGTCAGGTTACCGAATAAACTGGTCCAGGTCTCTTTCTGGTAGTTATCGTTCAGGCGATTACCGTAACGGATCTCGGCCCGATAGTCGGTGGTGCGGAAATTCAGATTTCCCTTCTGAATGAAGCCCCCAACCATCCATTCGATGGGCCCGCCACCGAAGGACGAGATACGCAGTTCGCTACTCCACTGATCGTAGAACTCAAGTCGGTTACGGATATTCTCCACATAGGGCGTATTCCGGCCCACGGAAGCATCCGAGTAATAACTGTCCATGAAGTTGTTTGTCCAGTTGAGCTCGATGTTATTATCGAACTGGTAATTGAGATCCATCTGGATATTCATCGGCGTCTGGCGTTGCCCATCCTGGTACCCGTTACCGTTGGCCACACCGGTACCATTACCCCTATATCCTATATGGCCGCCCTCACCGAACCGGGTTGTCCCGGATCGTAAGACCCCGCCTGCCAGATTGTTGAGAAATGCCGCAGAAGCCGCGCGGATATCTGCAAAACCTGATGTGGTATCACGGGTACGAACACCGTACGTGGGTTGCTCATAGGCGGTGGTTTGACCGGTATAGGCACCGGCCTGACCGCAGTCATCCACATCCAGGTGGGGTGTCGCAAAACCAGTACCGCCCTCGTCGTAATCGATCCACACGGCGGTGGGGTCGGTCTCAACGGCATCCAGGGACGGCGCATCACGACGTTCAAAACGGTTGGGATAATCACCGTCACGGCGACAGACCCTGCTAGTCCCCTGCCATCGCTGCTCTGCCAGCTCGAACTTGCTGTTGATGGTCAGGTTATCAGTGGGCCGCCATTCCAGGGACAGTCGACCACCAAAGAAGTTACGGTAGCCCATGGGAAATCCCGTCACCGCATCCCGCAGATGACCGTCCTTTGAGCTGTAAAGACCGGCCAAACGAAAAGACAGGGTATCGGTGATGGGACCACTCAATGCGGCCTCGAGCTCTTGGTTGCCAAAGCGTTTGTATTGGCTGAAGTCACCGCTCATACCCATCTCGGTATTGACATAACCTTCCCACGTATCCGTTGGGCGGGCACTGATGATACTCAGGGCACCACCGGTGGCGTTGAGGCCGAAGTGGATAGGCTGCGGGCCTTTGAGGATCTCAACCCGCTGTGCGTCCATAAAAGCGATGGCACCCATGGAGGACTGCCCCAGGTTGACGTTATCAAGAAACATCGGCGTGGCCGAGTCGTTGGCCCAGTTACGGCCGACGGTTCCGAAGCCACGGATAAAGGTATCGGAACCCTGGTCCCCACCTTCCTCGACAAACACACCCGGAGTAAATGCTGACAGTTCCTCGAGGTTACTAAAACCCTCTCTCTGCAGTGTCTCCACTGAAATAACGTCGATAGCTATCGGTACATCCTGCAACGATTGTTCACGACGCTGTGCCGTAACCACAATCTCCTCCAGAACCTGCGCCGGTAAGATTGTTGGCGTGGCGAATAACAACGTTGAAATTACTGCCGCGAATGCAGTGTGAATCGATGTATGCCTAAATTTTAAATATGTATTTGCTAACATTTCGCCCCCTTTGGGATTAATTTTTTAAAGTAAAAAATATTTTGAAAAATTAAACTCTTACTGACTTGATATTGATTAACTAACCCCTCAATAGCAACTGGCCAAGGCTTAACGCCATTGAATGTAGCATTTTTGATTGAATCTACGTTACAAACTGGATGCTGCTCTGGAATTAGTAAGCTCAATCCGCCCCCAAATATTACGCTTGAGCGCTTAGCCTAGCATAGATAAATTTCAAAAACACACGAAAAATGGTGATGCAAACCAGATAGCTGAAATTCTAATGGATCTAACCAGTGGCGAAGATCCTTATCAGGGAAAAAACCCCATGGCAGTAGAGTTAGGAAGGCTTGGAGGGCAGAAAGACTCTCCTCCGAACGCAGAATAGAAATAGCAAAACACGCTGCAAAAGCTCGGTGGGGGAAAGACGGATAATCTTATCCAAGTTGTTCAGTCCCGGCGACTTTAACCGAATAAAAAAATCTAACGGCAGAGAAACACGGACTTAGGCTGACTTACTTTATTCGTTATGCTCGTGGGCTTGAGTTGATTTGAGCAGCGTCCCATAAAGTGACATCTGTTCTAAATAAGAATCCATCAGATCAAACATGTAAGCACCTATGCCGTCTTCATGTAGTTCTGACTCAAAGGCTTGTGGGTTTTCCAGTGAATTAATATGTTCGACCAAAGCCATGGTAGTTTCTATCGCCATATTTGCGGATACTGAACGCCCTGCCCTGGGATGTTTATGGAGTTCGATTTTGTTACGAATATTGATACCGTCTTCCTTGAAATGCCCCAGCAGATCATCAAGCTCTTCCTGTAAGTCGGCCAGTGTTTTCTCAAGCAAGACAAGTTCATGGTCTGGCCAGCGAGTAACTGCACGTCTAGCGAGTACGACATCGGATATGATTTTTTTAACATGTTGAATGTTAACAACAACCAAATCATTTTTATTATCGATGGTAAAGTCATTCCAGTCCATATCACCATGGGCGAAGGTATTGGTGAGGAAAATAAATCCAGAAATGAATAATAATCCCTGATATGACATTTTTAGCGCATTTGTCTTCATGATATTTCTCCGGATTAAATTATCATATCTAGGATGTGGTCTTTAATAGAAAACTGACCGGTTGTTGTCAACCGGCCAGGATCAGATTACAACTTGCATGATGTATGGTAAGTATTTAATCCACACAGCAACTGATATTCTAGTCAGCTACTGGTGCTTCGGCAACAGGAGCGCCATCCCCTGACCATACCAAATCACCATTGATAAAAGTCATGGTTACCTTGTTGTTATGTATCTCTTCGTCGGGCCCTGAAAGATAATCCTTGTCCAGTACGACGAAGTCCGCATACTTGCCCGGTTCGAGACTACCGGTCAATTTATCTGAAAACATTGAGAAGGCAGACATGATTGTCACCAATTTCAGCGCAACGACCCGATCAACTGCTTCATTCGGTGCAATTATTTCACCTGTCTTATCATTTCTCCTTGTCACTACCGCTTCAATTCCTTCAAATCCACCAAACTCGACAGCAACGTTCACTCCTGCATCCAGTGGGGATTTAATCGGGGCGATAATTGAACGGTCTCCACCCAGGTAACGATCCACAAAACCCGGCTCGTCATTGAAGGCACGGTGTGGGTCAACAACCAGGGTGAAGTTATATTTCTTGGCAATATCGAACATCCGTTGGTCATGACCCAGCGCGGTGCCGTGAGCAAAGGTATGCCGCATAGAGCGTACCCGTTCCAGGGTTAGGTCACGGTTCACGTCCATTGCCTTTTGTACAAACTCGGCTGCAATCGTAATCTGACCCGGTCCAATCCCGTGCATACCGACAAAGCGCCAGCCCGCCTGTAGCGCACCCACCAACAATGCATGTGTTGATGCCGAGCTTATGTCAGAACAGTTTTCCATGCGGGGGTCGGAGTAAGTCATATAGCCCCGTTGACATCCTCCATTTACCGTATCACCGTCACCCTCTGAGCCAACCCCGCCCAGCCAGAGCCAGGGATTTCCGTCTTCCATCTTGCTCCAGGAATAACCACGGTCGGTATAAAAAGCCTTGACATGTTCTTCACCAAAAAGCGGTTGACGGGCCTGTTCATAATGCCAACCAAACCTGACAGGCAATTTACCCTCTTCCCTGAGTAGCAGGTACATGGCAGATACTTCGGTAGCCTTATCCAGCCTAGACTCAAATTGGGTAACACCCTGTGGCCACAGGTTGCGCTTTACGTGTTCCTTAAAGGCCTGGCCCAGTTCGTACGGAGATGGGGCACTGCCCATGGCCACTGTTTGGAAATGGGTCCAGGGTGGTGAGGTAGTCATAACAACGCGTTCGCCGACATTCTCCACACCTGGCACAGTGGCTTCAAGGCCGGACCGTAAAGTCGGCCAGACCTCCAAGATATGATTGACGGCAGTCTCGTTGAGCAAACGGGCGCGGTGCCCGGCCATGGCAACGCTAGACACTGTAAGTGTGATAATACTTACAATCAGATATTGAGTAAATTTTGTAATATTCATTTGATTCTCCTTCGTTCTTATTTAAACCTAAATTCTATTGTGAGAGTTTGATATGCCTGCACTCAAGCCAAATTTAAAATTCAAATGTGAAGAGTTCTTCAATTATTGGTTCGCCGTTTACCGCCTGGCTAACGTGGTACCACACACCCGGGTCTCTTCTGCTGATATGAATACCACCGCCGCTCATTAATACAGCTGGATTTCCCGGAATAATTTCACTCAGTTGATCCGTTCCGATAGGGGCGTCAGCATCAAGCGGGGCACTCATCAAAAAGGAAACCGAGCCCAGATCGGGAAACACATCACCATCGGGGAAAAGCTCAATCCCAATCCAATCAGTGGGTTTGACCTCCATCCTTTCCTGTAGCATACCAACTGCCTGGGCAACCTTGGAAAGGGTTTCATCTGCCGTTGGTGCAACAATCAAATTGATGTAATAACCTACCAAAGCACCAGGCAGTTCAAACATTTCCCGGGCGATATCTTCCGTGGAACCTTGCGGGTGATGATGGTTGTTAACAAAACCCGGGAGGATGGTCTTGCCCTTCATATCCATAATCTTGGTGTCCGGCCCTTTTAATGCCAGTACGTCGCGGTTGTTACCCAGGGTCAGGACCTTACCATCCCTGACGGACATAGCCTGAGCAATGGTTCCCGGGTTACTGTTATATGCATGGTCATCAACGGTGATGATCTTGGCGTTGTGTACTATCAGATCCGGATAATTGACCAGGAGATCAGGCACTCTGCCCTGAGCGGAAAGATCATTTGTAGTTAATAATGCACCGGTAGAAAATAAAATAAGTACCGGTATTAATAGAATTTTTCGCAACATACTAAAGCCCCCTCTAATGATTGAATCCTTGTACTAAACTCTGTGAAAATTTAAGTGGAAGTTAAACACTCTCACCGCCAAAGATAATAAATTTTTCAGCAGAAAATAATATTTTTTATATTATACATGTCATACCCAGCATACTCTTGCCAAAGAGTCCCAGTCAACGAAAAATACGCAGTTAAAAGAAAGAAAAAAATGTGAAAATCAGGCGCCGAATAATATTCCCTGAAACAACCTGTATTGAAGCAATTGGATAAATAATACATAAACCAAAATTGTTGCGGTAACTGACATTATTATGCTTTGCTTATACGTTCTTTTTGCAGACAACCTTAAAAAAGAAAAGATATACAGCGGAATACCAATAAGAAATCCCGTCAAATATAATAAAATCAGAAAAAAAACTATCCAGAATACTCCTTGAAATTCCTTAATTATTTTATTTTTTACCAAGGTACTCTCGTTAAAAGCACTGGAAGCAGATGGAGATAAAACGACCTTCAATTGTATCAAACATTCAGTGAAAGTTAATCCAACAAATATCCAACCAATAAACCTGGGAAATATTCCGCTACCACCACGAAAATCGTATGCGGTTACTAACACCGCGATCGCCATGATCAATAAAAGTATCGCTACAGCGAGTGACGTACGATTATTACTCGATTGTTCCACCAGGATTTTTCCTCTTTTTAATCAATGCTTGGAGTAGTGGTATACAAAGCGCAAAAATCGAGCATAAAAATAATACCAATGCCGTATTGTCACTAAAAAACCCTGTCCAATTTCCCTCAAACATAATCATAGACTGTGTGTAGTTACGCTCCATTAAGCTACACAGGACCAAGGCGATGACCAGGGTAATTCTTGGGTAGTCATACCGAATCATCAGATATCCAAGCAGGCCAAAGAATGCCGCTGCAAATACATCACCAATTGTATTATGCACAGCATAAGCACCAACTAATGAGACAGATATTACAGATGGGATAAGTATGGAGGAATCTATATAGGCAATTCTGACCAGATAATATGCGGCCATACATATAAAAGCAGTACTAAGAATGGTTGCTCCAAGCATGGTGAGTATAAGTACAAAAATTGTATATTCACGTTCGATCAATAACATGGGACCAGGATTCAGACCATGTAATATCAATACACCCAGGAACAATGCCATCTCTGCGGTTCCTGGAACGCCAAAAGCCAGTGTTGGGATGAGTCCGCCACCATCTTTAGCATTATTAGCTGACTCCGGGGCAATCACGCCTCGAATATCCCCCTTACCAAAATTATTATCGTCTTTGGTAATTTGTGAAGCAAATGAATAGGACATAAAGGATGCAACCACCCCGCCAATTCCGGGTACCGCTCCTATGAGTGTACCAATAACAGATCCACTCATTACTATCTTGATATTTTTCAATGTGGCCTTTATGCCCTGCAGGGTATCAGTAAATCGAATACTTGATTGTGACCCTGCTTCGGTGATGCTACCGCCTTTTACAAATAAGACGAGCATTTCTGCAATGGCAAATAATCCTATGAGAACGGGTACGATGGATAGTCCATCCCATAAGTAATCACTACCACCGGTATAGCGTTCAGTTCCACCTATTTCGTCATATCCGACAAAACCGATAAATAAACCAATACATGCTGCTATGAGACCTCGCAACATATTTCCGCTGGAAACCGTCAAAGAGGTTAGACCCAATAAAGCAAGCATAAAAAATGCCGGTGGGCCAAACCAGAGGACAACGGTTTTAGCCACAGGTAGGACCATCACCAATATGATTAATCCGAATGCTCCGCCAATAGCGGATGCAGAGGCAGCTGCACCAATGGCAAGACCTGCTTTCCCTTGTTTAGTTAACGGATAGCCGTCAAAACAGGTAGCTGCATTGGGTGCAGTACCAGGTGTGTTTAAAAGAATTGCGGTTACCGCGCCACCTGCGGACACAGCTCCCATAACCCCACCCATCAGAATTATGGCCTGTTCCGGAGCCATACCAAATGTTAGCGGCAGTAACAATGCAATTGCCGTTGCACCACCCAGCCCGGGTATGATTCCAAACAAGACACCTACAACAACACCTAGTGCCAGGTAGATAAAATTTATTCCATCACTGAGCAGGTATGAAAAGGCAGTGAGTAATGATTCAAACATGAATGACGCCCTGCCTGGAAAATTTAGAGTTGATTCGGATTACTTAGATTCGTCACGAACTTCTCATAATAACTGAAATTGGTTTCAATCTCTGCTGCAGCCAAGTCACCATTGAGGGGGGCAACATCCATTGCTGCCAGTGCTGCTGCAGCCAAAAATTCTGGATCCTCCATTACCCGTAAAAAAGCCTCGCGTAATTTACTGAGGACATTCGGATCCATCCCTGGTGGCCCCGCGAGGGATCGTTGTACGTTTAGGTCGGTTAAGCCCGGAAATCCTAGTTCAGAAAACGTCGGTGTATCTGGAAAATTACTGTTACGTTTATTACCGGTTACTGCCAATGGTCGCAAATTACCGGACCTGACATATTGCACAGCAGTAGATATGGGTGAGATTGTAGCGTTACCATCTCCTCGTACCAGGGCAACCAGTTGATCGTTGGTACCAGAATAGCCCGTCAAGAATTTCAGATCTTTATCCATTAATCCCATTTGTTCGGCTGCGATCTGTATCGCCGCTAAAACCGTTGTCCCATAGCCGATAGAAACAAATGTAATTTTGTCCACGGCCTGAAGGTCTTCGATTGATTGTATGCCAGATGATTCTTGCACTAGTAGTACATAGTCCTGGGATTCTATACGGCCTATCCAGCTCATCTGATTCAATTCGTAATCCACCTTTTCCCCGAGAATACTGGGTAACACCAATCCCGGTAGATTGAGGATCCCTACGGTATAACCGTCTGGGTCGGCACGATAGATACTTGCAGTCCCACGCCGTCCACCCGTTCCCGGCATATTTTGTGGCAAAACGTTTACATCTTCACCCAGCTGGGCTGCAAAATATGGGGCAAAGACCCTGACAGTCGTGTCAAAACCGCCGCCTGGCCCATAGGGAATAACGATAGATATATTTTCCTGAGGAAACTCACCTTCCGTATTTCCTGAACACCCTGCCAAAATAACTAAAATTGAAGTACATATAATCAAAAACCGCATGTTTTACCCCTCTATTTTCCTACGTATCAGGTTACGATAGATTACCGTGATATTGCAAACTGAATTTATCTCATTTTAAAACATCAATCACTGGTACAACATTCATGACTCTATATGCATGACAACATTATATAAGAAACCGGAGTGCCTCAGAAATTAACGATAAAATTGTGCGCCTTAATGTAGCCCCTCTAGTACGTGTTTCCGCTTAATGCTTGAGTACTCATGAACCGGTGTTGCTGATGCATCAAAATAGGGTTCGGTATCACCTGACACTGCTACCCGTTCCATATGTCGATTATTTGGGTAGTAATCATTAACGGCATAATGCTGACAGGATCGATTGTCCCAGATAGCCACAGTCCCTGGTTGCCACTTTAAGCGAAATTGATACTCAGGGATACTGGCTTGTGCATAGAGCAATTCGAGCACACTTCTGCTTTCATCATCGGACAATCCCTTTATTCTCAAGGTGAATTGCCTGTTCACAAATATTACCCTTTGTAAGGTTTCTGGATGGGTAATAATTACCGGGTGCACAGGATTAGGAAACATCTTTTCCATTTGTAGCAATTCTTCCTGCTTATCAGGATTATCTTTGTAGAGTACTCTGAAATTTTTAAAGTCATGTATCGCGCTTAAGCCAATTATAAAATTTCTTACAGATTCACTTAAGCCATTGTACGCATCACACATATCAGCCCACATAGTGTCGCCACCGTAAGTGGGTATTTCAATACAGCGTAGAATCGTCAGCTTGGTAGGTTTTGTACGAAAGGTTAAATCAGAATGCCATACATCGGTAGAGAATACCGGATTTTCCTTATTATTCTTTACTATCTGAAGCTCAGGTTTGCCTTCACCCTGGGGCCGAAATGGATTAGTTTCCAATGACCCGAATTGTTCCCCAAAACGAATCTGTTGCTCCGCAGTCATTTGTTGGTTACGAAAGTAAACAACCTTATGTTCAAGTAAGGCCGAGTAGATTAAATTAAATTCAGATTCAGGGATCTTCTTTGACAGATCGATACCAGTTATCTCGGCGCCTATGGTTGGTTGGCAACGAATAATTTCAACCACAACACAATCCCATGTGAACTAATATAGTCGAATTAGTATTTTTATTAATCAATGCGGCCGTGTATGGGTACAAAAAGATCATCCACTGGAAATTCTTTTTCTATAAAATGCTGTTGCTGCATATATTTCACAAAGGCCTCAAGGGTCGGACGGTTTTCTTCTACACCATATGCCCAGAGCTCCTTGCCAAAATATTCATCCACTTCATGTAAATCATCGAACAACCAGGGCAGCATATAACGTTGTGCGGCAGAGAAATACATCTTATCCATGGCCCACTTTTTTGACTCCTGAAATGCCTTGAATAGACTCGTTGCTATCCATCTATTCTGTTCGTAGATATCCCTTTGAATTGCCACGGTGTGCATGATCGGGTGGATCTTGTGTTCACGGTAGTAGCGTTTTTCTTCCTCGCGAGGATTAGGAAACAAACGAGTAACCTTGTCTGGATCTGTGCGGACGGAATCGGGCAATCTTGAACCAATCAAGGCATCGATTTCACCGTCACGCAGCATATCGGATAATGATTTGTCTGAGGTATTCTGAACGATGTCTACAGGTTGTAATAAATCGGGAACAGCAGGGGGTTTACCATGTGTCCCAGCCTTCTCAACAGCACCCTGGACCCACTGAACATTCGACAGGTCGACACCGTAAACATTCTGTAGATCACCTCGAATCCAAATGGCCGCAGTTATCGTATAGAGCGGAACACCAATACGTTTACCCGCAAGATCCTTGGGTTCTTTGATGCCAGATTTCGTATTTATAGTGATAAATCCATGCCGAAAAGCCTTAGAAGGAAAAACGGGTAGCGCTACAAACGGACTATTGCCCCTTGATGTCATGACTACATGCTCTGACAAAGACAGTTCAGACATATCAAAGGCCTTGTCCCCCACCATCCTGTCAAATATCTCACGTGGGGCCTGAATTTCCATATAATTCAGATCAATCCCTTCGACTTCTATTCGATTATATTGCAGCGCCTCCATTCTATCGTAGGGACCACAGGCAAATGATAATTTTAATTTTGACATGTATAGCTTCCTGTTTATTTATTTTCTAGTTCGAGATAGAGTTAGTATATCAGTAGATTGGCGCGTTGAGTATTAACAGAACCTTCAAATACTAACTATAGGTTAATAATAAAGTAACAGGCGAAGAGATCTCAACAATGCTTCAATCTTGTGCACAACAGCCTGCTTTTATTTATCGGAATAAAGAGTATCCTAACCATAAATCAGCCAAATACTATCGGGAAAACATCATGAATACCAACTGTAACGCCAAACTTATATTTGTCTTTTTAGCCCTAACATCGCTTTCATTTTCCATTACAGCTGAAACGAACATTGCCCCAAAACTCGAAGCGTTACAACCCCTCAAGACTGGAGATAAAGCTCCAAATTTTACCGCACTTAAGGTTGACGGATCAGAATTTAATTTTGATGCCAGCACGTTGGAACGACCAGCCTTAATTATATTTTATAGGGGAGGATGGTGCGGTGCCTGTAATCAACAACTGCGAGATGTCTCAACAGTATTCTCAGACATCAAGCAATTGGGGGTGGATGTCTTGTTTCCGAATGGTGACAGACCTAATATTTTATATTCCAGTTTAAGGCCAGAAACCAAAACTGCCATTGATGGGCTAGGCTACACCTTACTGTCTGACTCAGATTTAAATGCGGCTCAGGCTTTTAGCGTTGCATATGTATTAGCGGATGACGTCCTCAAACGATACCGGTCACGAGAAGAATGGGACCTTTATAATTCTTCAATCGATAAGCATGATGCCCTGCCATTGCCTTCCATATATATCGTTGATACAAAGGGTATGATTGCTTTTGATTACTACAATTTTGATCCAACCATACGCTTATCAGCAGAAGACCTGAAATTGGCTGTTAAAAAAATTGTGGCAGACAGTAAATAAACCATCGAAGTTTGCTTTAAATATTAAAAATAAATTTAACCGAATAAAATACTAGAGGTAGAAATAATGATGACACCTAACATAAAAAATCTACTGACTTTCTTAATATTATATTTATGTGTTTCTGTCCCAGTTATTGCAGAAGTAAATATTGCCGCAAGTGCAGAAGAAACCAAGCCCATGAAGGCAGGAGAGAAGGCCCCTGATTTCACGGTGTACAACGTTGATGGTTCTCCATATCATTTCCAGGCTGATAATGTTGAACGTACTACTGTATTGATTACCTTTAGAGGTGGCTGGTGCCCCCTATTGCAATACTCAATTACAGGAACTGCGTAATGTCCTTCCAGAAATTAAAGCCCTCGGTGTTGATATTCTATTTCTAAGTGGAGACCGCCCTGAAATTTTATATTCAAACTTGAAACAGGAAACACAAGATTCCATTGCGCGTCTAGATTATACAATTCTTTCTGATGCCAAGCTGGATGCGTCCATGGCACTGGGTCTCGCATTTAAAATGCCAGATAATACCCTGGATAGATTCAGGAAAAGGAATCGTGAAATCGCAGATTCCTCTATTGCCAATTACAATGCCCTGCCTATTCCAGCTGTTTATGTCATAAATACCAATGGCTATATAGCATTTGTACATACCAACCCCGATTTCAAGGTTCGATTGCCAGCGGCTGAGGTCAAGGCTGCAGTGGAGAAGGTTCTGGCAAATTAGTCCATATATGTTAATGCCTGCTAACCTCGAAATGTATAAACACAAGGCCCGTATGTAACAGGCCTATAATTTTTCTAGTCCTTAATTATTCTCATCCTCTGGTTTTACCAGCATATGGCCACATTCACATTTAGTGGCCCAATATTCCCATGCACGCCAGGTCTCAGGTGAGTAAGGTTTATATCCCCGATTACGTGCATCAATCTCGCCCTGGGAAAGGGATTTAATATCACCCCCCAGTCTCAATGCAGAAGATAAGGCACGGGCATTTCGTGGTAAATATACTGCCATACGCACTGCCTCAATCAGGGATCGCGCAGCCGAGGCAAAGCCATGCCCACGCATTAAGGCGACATTATTATCAGAAAGTGTTTTTGCAAGGTCATCCGCCTGATCCATATTTGAAACCAGTAAATTTGTATCACCAAATTTATCTGATATATCCCATACCGGCACATTGGCGCCAATAAAACTGCCTGAATGTATTACCGGTCTTAATGGCGTACCATTTGCGATGCCAAATGGCAGGATATCCTCTGCATGGGCATGAACCGTGGATAGTACTTCTGGACGGGCTTTTAATATTGCCGCATGAATAAAGCGTTCCAGATACAAAGACCGTTTTTCATCATTGACGGGGTTTCCGTCCAGGTCCAACTCCACAATATCATCCTTGGTAACCAGTTCCGGCGCTAGAGATCGAGCAAGAAAAAAGGTATTGGGGTTGTCCGGGTTTCGTATACTGATATGGCCGTAGGCATCAACGACCTCTTCTTTGGCTAAAATTCGGTTTGCGATAACGAGATCATTTATTACTCTGTCTTTCTCATTCATGATTAATTCATTCCTGCTGGTTGAAGTATAAGCTGATATTTTAGATTTGATTACATCGATCTAAACCTGGAATTACACTAGCTTGAGATGTTTACCAAGTCAAGAATCCTGCTATATAGAACTACTCTATCAAATATGGATATTGCTGTTTATAGACTATTATCTGAATTATGTAGTTTTCTCAGCGCAGCTATACAAATTATATAGTAAACGCTATGTAACCCCGAAAAAAGTTGACATAAGATACTGCCAACGCCAGAATCTCAAGGCGTAAAATCTTTTCCATTTCCATTTACATTAACTTACTAATAAATCAGGGAACTATCTTGGCTGAAATTACATTATCCGATGGTAAAACCATCTCTTATCACGACAGTGGAAGTGGAAAAACGATCCTCTTTCTACATAGCTTCGGACATAATAAAAATCTGTGGTATCCACAATTAACCCATTTTCGAGAACTGGGTTACCGTGTCATAGCCCCGGACATGCCAGGACATGGCTATTCATCATTCCATCCCGAATCTCATACTGTAGATCTCATGGCTCAATCCTATATTGAATTTCTCAATGAGATAAATGTTGAAAAAGCAGTGGTTGCCGGAATATCAATTGGAGGCTATATCGCCTTACGAATGTGGGCCAGAAATTCCAGTGTTATGTCCGGCCTGATAATGATTTGTTCAAAGGCCGAGGCAGACTCTGATGAAATCAAGGAACGTCGACGCGCCCAAATCGAAAACATCGAAAAGAACGGACTTGAAGCATTTGTAGAATTGACGGGGCCAAAACGTGTTGCACCAAAAACTGTAGAAGAGAAACCTTGGGTAGTCGACTGGATAAAAATGATGAATTATACGGTCAGTGCTGAGGCTAATGCCAAGACCCTGGAAGCTATGGCCATTAAGGAAGATGATACCCATACATTGGAAACCATCGATGTTCCAGCACTGATTTTATCGGGAAGTAATGACATATTTATTCCAAGTGACTCCCCGCATAACATGGAAAAAGGAATTAAAAATGCGGTTCATCATGTGGTAGAAGATACTGGGCACGTTGCCAGTCTGGAAAACCCCATTTCAGTGAACACGCATCTTGAAGAATTTCTAAAAAATATTTAAATCAAATCATTCACTAATTTATTTACAAGAGGTCCAACTTGAAATTACTAACATTTACTACCGACAATAATTCACGACAAACCCTGGGTGCACATATAGAAGAAAATAATATTCTCGACATGGCCAGGGCCTATGAACTCATTAACAATGCAACTGCCCCTGACTGGTTTAGTTCAGTAAGTAATTTACTTGAAGGCGGCGAACCTGCCATGGCACTAGCCAATGAAATTTTTGGCCAGGCAAAAAGTAAAAGCGATGACGGACTTATCCATGATATGGGCAAGATAAACTTCCATCCACCGGCAGGCGATCGAGCAAAAATATTGTGCGTCACTATGAACTACAGTGCCCATGCCCAAGCGAGTGGTAGTAAACCATCAGAACAACCCTATTTCTTTTTAAAATTTGCCACTGGCTTGACACCCCATGGCGCACCTATTTGCCATTCAAAAACATCGCAAAAACATGACAGTGAAATAGAGCTGGGAATCGTTATTGGTAAACGTGGTAAATATATCTCCCGAGAAAATGCGTTTGACCATATTGCAGGTTATACCGTGATAAATGACTTTACCTGGCGTGATCGCAGGTCCCTGGACAATGATCCGAATAATGCACGTTTACACTGGTTTACCTTGAAAAATCTCGATAATGCGGCACCGATCGGACCCTGGCTGGTGACTCGGGACGAGATACCTGATCCCTATAAGCTCGAGATAAAATTAACCTTGGATAATGATCCAGATCATGTCGAAGTGGGTTCAACTGAAGGTATGATGCATCGTATAGATGATCTGGTCTATCACGCATCGAACGGATTGACCCTGGAACCAGGTGATGTGATTGCGTCAGGCACGCCTCACCATGTGGCATTCGGAAAAGAAAGATGGTTGCAAGACGGAGATGTCCTCAGAGCAGAGATTACCGGTATCGGCGCACTGGTTAATCCGATTAAATCAGAGTCTTAATCAGAAATGATGTGACTGGACGAGAGGTGAACTGAAATGAACGAACAAGCCAAGACACCACGGGATATTTTTATAGAGGATTTGTTGGAAAACAATTTTACGACTTTTTTTGTTGCGACACATCCTAAATACTCCAAAGGAAATCCGGCTTTTCGATTTACACCTGAACCTGTTAGTGCTGCTGTGCCCTATTCCTGGTCTTATGCCGAGGCCAGGAAAAGATTAATGGCGCTGAGTGACCTTTTGACTCAGGAAGAGGCAGAAAGACGCAATATCAATTTTGTTAACCCAGCACTTAAGGATTTCATGCCTGCAGCAGCACTGCCTACCCTGCGCGGTGGAATTCAACTATTACTACCAGAAGAAAAGGCATTTTCACACCGCCATTCCGCCAATGCCTTTCGTTTGATCCTTGAGGCACCTGAGAGCGGTGCCTATACAACAGTTGAAGGTAACAGACTCCCCATGCATAAGGGTGATCTTTTGTTAACGCCTAACTGGACCTGGCATGACCATCATAATGAAGGAGACTCACATGTCATCTGGTACGATGGCCTTGATGTTCTTATGGCCTACTGGTTAGGCGGCGTATTTTATGAAGAGATGAAGGACATCTCCGATGAACAATACCAACCTGTTCTTCATGAATCGAATTCCATCACGGATCAATACGGCCCAGGACTAATACATCGCAAACAAATGTTTCCTGATCACATCCCTATAACAGATAACACCCTGATCTATTATCCATACAGCAAGTCACGTGCCTTACTACAAGACTTGTCTGAAAACGGCGAGGGCGATCCGTATCAAGGTATACACGTAGATTATGTAAACCCGGTAACCTGTGGCCCTACTTTTCCAGGTATGAGTAACGGTATTCGTCTAATAAACGGAAAAACATCTGTGGAGGCTATGCACAGAACAGAAAACATAATATTTATAGTGCTTGAAGGGTCGGTGACATTTCACCTGCCAGATAATAAAATATTCACAGTTCAGTCTCATGACGTAACCGCAATCCCCTCATGGGTGCCTTACAGCATTACCAATAATGAGAATGAACCAGCAATACTTGCAACCCAGTCTGACAGACCCGTATTTCAGGCTCTGGGCTTCTACCGTGAGGCGAACGTTTAGTCTTCGTTGTATTTTTGGTAATGGCATGGACGCCATGATCTCTCTAATTCGTACACAAATTTTCTCTCTATTTACAAAATTTATGTAATTATTGCTGTAAAATATGTACGGACTAAATGAAAGACAATTGGCGTAAGCATGTCAGTTTTATAACCCTTTGATATAAATTATTAACCACGGTCAATATGACCTAACCCGAATGAATGGAGAGTGTGAATGTCTAAGTTAAAAATGACCTTGGGATGCTGGGGATATGACCGAACCAATGCATTGAAAGATGGCTCGGTACAGGCCGACGGAATTGATCTTAATTTTCTGGATATGTCTGTGGAAGAGACCTTTTTTCGCATGTTACGTCATCAGGAATTTGATGCCGCCGAGATGTCAATGTCTTCATACACGGTAACAATGTTTAATGAAGACAGGCCGTTCATTGCCATTCCAGTATTTCCATCCAGGGTTTTTCGACACTCAGCAATATTCGTAAACGCTGATTCAAATATAAATGAGCCTAAAGATCTAATTGGTAAACGAGCGGGTTGTCCAGAATATCAGATGACAGCACCTGTTTGGATTCGAGGAATTATGTCAGATGAATATGGTGTGCCAGTTGATAGTGTCCACTATATGACGGGGGGCGAAGAAGAACCTGATCGACCAGAAAAAATTAAATTAAATTTACCAGATAATATAAAGGTTGAGCCTATAGGACCTGGCAAGACCCTGGGCACCATGCTTGAATCAGGCGAACTGGATGCCCTCTATACCGCCAGAGCACCTTTGTCTTTTTATGATAAGAATTCAAAAATTAAACGCTTATTTGAAAATTATACAGAGGTAGAGCGAGAGTATTATAAAAAAACGGACATATTTCCCATAATGCATTGTGTTGTCATTCGACGGGATGTGTATGAAAAAAACCCATGGGTAGCTCAATCTTTATTGAAAGCCTTCACGCAATCCCAACAAAAAACCTACAACGATATCTCACTGACTGGTTCACCCATGATCATGCTGCCCTGGATCGTCTCATTGATTGAAGAGGCTAAAAAAACCATGGGGAATGATTTTTGGCCTTATGGTTTCGAAAAAAACCGCGAGGTAATTGCTACATTTCTGAGATACCATTTCGAGCAAGGCTTATCCAAACGTCAACTGGAGCCAGAAGAATTATTTGCCCCGGAATCCATGGAATCCTTTGTAATCTAGAGATAATTTGAGATGAATATTATGCAATTAATATCATCCTCCATATTAATCACAAGTATTAGTTTTGCAAATTTTCATAAAAATTCACAAAGCTATTCTTATGAATACTTTACCATCTTGTCATAGCAACGTAACATAAGCGGTTATGTTACAAAAAACTGTCATTCGAACCTCAAGCGCCCGTATTCCAACAAAATATGGGGAGTTCCAATTGTCCTACTACACCAACACAGAAGACGACAAGGCACACCTTGCATTACGCATGGGAGACTTTGAATTAGGTGAAAATATTTTAGTCAGAGTACATTCTGAATGCTTTACGGGCGATGTACTGGGATCACAGCGATGTGATTGCGGAGAACAACTTGACCGTGCCCTACAAGTGATTGCTGAACAGGGATGCGGCGTCATAGTATATATGCGACAGGAAGGACGAGGCATTGGCTTACGTAAAAAAATCGAAGCATATAACCTACAGGATGAAGGTCATGATACGGTTGACGCTAATTTGATATTGGGACATCTAGCAGATGAGCGGGAATATAATCTTGCCGCACGAATTCTTGAAGATCTTGGTATTAAATCGATTCGACTAATGACAAACAACCCAACAAAAATTGACGCACTGGAGTCAGAGGGTATAAAAGTCAATGAACGCGTAGAACTAGTCAGTACTGTCAACCCAGAGAACGCGCGTTATTTACAAACCAAAGCAGAACGAATGAATCACATCCTCTCAGTAAACCAGGGTTCAAACGTTGTCTCAATCAGCGAAAAGCATGAACCTCAACCAACAGATTGAGCGCTGGTTAACTACACGCAAAAATAATTTTACCTCTGAAATTCGTCCTTTCGTAACCTTGGCCTTCGCACAAAGCCTGGATGGTAGTATATCAACACAGCAAGGAGAATCGCTCTCCTTAAGCGGAACAAAGTCAATTCAATTAACTCATCAACTTCGTAGTTTGCATGATGGTATCCTGGTTGGTATTGAAACAGTTTTGACAGACGACCCGCAACTTACTGCCAGGGATTGGAACGGTCCAAATCCACAACCTATTGTCTTAGACAGTTTACTACGGATGCCAGTGAACGCCCGCCTCTGTCACCACCCAGATAAAAAATGCTGGATACTTACGGTGTCTGCTGAGCCTGAAGAGATGGAAGACAAGCTTGAAATACTTTGCTTTAATAATGCAGATGAGAAACGCGTTCCGCTGGACAAAGCAATGAACTTAATAAGGCAAAAAGGCATCGCCAGTCTTATGGTAGAAGGTGGAGGAACTGTCATTACGGCTTTTTTAAAGGCGCGTATTGTGGACGCCATTGTCATTACAATTGCGCCAAAAATTATCTGTGGTTATAAAGCGGTAAATAATTTGGGATCAACTAACCTGAAACATTTTCCCCATATTGATCTATTGAATTCGGAAAAATTGGGTAATGACCTTATCATATGGGGTGATATGAATTTTGGAGAGATAACAGCTTGAAAGCAAAACAACTCTGGTTTACTAAACCTTACACGATAGAAATACGTGAACAGGATGTAGAACCATTAAAACACGGAGAGGTATTTGTCCGGTCAATATGTTCTGCCATTAGTGCTGGTACTGAACAGTTGGTGTACCGTGGTCAACTCCCTGCAGGGTTGGATCTGGATAGCGATATTGTTTCTTTAACGAACAATGACGGCAATTATCCACTACAGTATGGCTATGCTACCGTTGGAGTTATTGAGCAAGTCGCAAGCAAAGAAAACGAAATGCTAATTGGTAAAAATGTGTTTGCATTTTATCCACATACTAGTCATTTTAATATAAAGTTAGATCAACTTATTTTCCTGCCAGAAGATATAAAGCCCGAATCTGCAGTGTTCCTGGCGAATATGGAAACTGCAGTGAACCTTGCTATGGACGGTAATCCTCGTATTGGGGAATCGGTTATTATAGCTGGACAGGGAGTTGTTGGACTCCTACTCTCGGGCATCTTAAGCCAGTTTCCAATTGCAAACCTGTATGCTCTAGACCATATCGAAAAACGTAGATCCACGAGTAAATTATTTGGAGTTAAAAATTCATATGATTCGAGGTCAGGACAAGATACTGATAATCTGAAACAAATAATGGAGAAGAATTACCCTGGTGGAGGCTGTGACCTGATATATGAAGTATCTGGTTCTCCTGAAGCCCTGAATCTTGCCATTGAATTATGTGGATACACTGGACGTATTGTCGTTGGCAGCTGGTATGGGACAAAGTCGGCAGACATACAACTCGGTGGAAAATTCCATAGAAATAGAGTGCAAATTATTAGCAGTCAGGTAAGTACTATCGCATCAGACTTAACAGGCAGATGGGACAAAGCGAGACGATTTCAGACAACATGGGAGATGATCCGAAAACTACATCCAGAAAGATTGATTAGCCATCGCATTCCATTTGAATCAGCGTTAGATGCTTATCAACTCCTGGATAAATCACCTCATGTAACATTACAAACTCTACTGATTCATCAGTAGTAAATTAAAGGAGAAGATTATGTACACGGTGGCCGTACGACGAGACTTTATTGCCCGTCACTTCCTCATTGGGGGTGATTGGGGGAGAGAAAATAGTCCCCACGCACATCATTATGTGGTTGAAGTAAAGATAGAGCATGCAAAATTGGACCAACATGGCTATCTTGTTGACATCGTTAAAATTGAATCTGAACTAGATGCGCTGGTGGAATGTTATCGGGACAATCTTCTGAATGACTTTCCTGAGTTTGATGGGATAAACACCAGCATTGAGCACTTTAGTAGGATTATCTGGAATA
>Ga0302127_10000322_pt1 | contig 25369 bp, 25 predicted proteins | sample CB4_SCM_MG_FD_204452 | JGI IMG/M metagenome (GOLD analysis project Ga0302127, IMG submission 204452) | Marine microbial communities from Western Arctic Ocean, Canada - CB4_SCM | ecosystem: Environmental > Aquatic > Marine > Oceanic | place: Canada: Western Arctic Ocean | collected 2017-09-24
CGAATATTTCTCCACGCATATTTTCGATGACTCCAAAGATAGGGACACCTAGGCGATCAAACATTCCGACTGCTTTTTGGGCATCCTCAACGGCTACTTTTGCTGGCGTGGATACTATTACCGCACCCGCTATTAGAGCATCTTGAGCCATGCTCATAGATGCATCTGATGTACCAGGAGGTAAGTCGACGATTAAGTAATCTAGTTCTCCCCAGTCTACATCGTGCATCAGTTGCTTAACGCCTGACCCAATCATTGGACCACGCCAAACTACAGGTGTTCCAGGTGGTAACACAAATCCAAGTGAGGCTACTTTTACTCCATGAGCTTCGACTGGCCTAAGCCCTGACTCACCAGTTGCTTGAAGCCCTCCCTCAATCCCTAGCATTGTTGGTAGATTAGGTCCCGTGATATCGGCATCAAGAATTCCAGTTTTTGCTCCGGCTTTTGCCAAAGCTAAGGCTAAATTGACAGACACTGTGGATTTCCCGACGCCGCCCTTATTAGATGCGACCGCAATTACATTTTTAACGCCTTTTATCGCCTCTGGTCCATCTCCTCGCTGGGTTGTTTTTACCTCTGCTCCCCAATCGATATCTATTTTCTGAATATCTTTCAATTCTGCTAGGGCTTCATTAATATCCTTCTCGATAGTTTCTCGGAGAGGGCAGGCAGGTGTTGTGAGTATTAATGAAAAGCTGAGTTCTCCGTTGTTAATTTTCAGATCTCGTACCATATTGAGCGAGACAATATCCTGATGGAGTTCTGGATCTTGCACCGTCTTTAGTTTTTCTAGGACGGCAGTTGAGTCAGTCATTCGCTTCCTTAAGTTTAGTTTGCCTAATTACCCTCTCTCATCATACATTGTTGTGCTTTGATGGTCGAAGCGTAGAATTTAAAGGCCATCGTTTAAAACAGCATTTATATAACTTAAAGCATTGATTTGATCTATTTCATTAAATGCTCTAATATAACGGTAAGAAATAATTAGTCATAGTTAAATCATGACTAACGCTACAATTTGTAGCGAAATACTGCAAAGGAGAATAGAGGAAGAGTATGACAAAGCAATGCAATCACTTTTGGATTTTAGAGTTAGCTAACGGGCCTGATAGCTCGGCTAAATGTAAGCATTGTGGTACAAGTAACTCATTTCATAATTCTGGGGACTTGGCTATTTATAGACCAGGTGCTAATTCTGATGCCGTCGCAGCCGCGGGTGGTTACAAAGACGTGAGACCAACTGATCATGTGCTTGCAGATGAACTCTAAGTCATTTAGGGGTCCCGTCAGGACTTACTAGTACAGATTAGATGAGCTAGTTTAGAGCAGGTTTGGTCTTATCATATGGGCTATGGTCTCGAATATTCCAAAGATTGATCTTCAAGTTCAGATTGCATCAGGTGGTAAAACTGATCTAATACTCAAGAATCCAATAATGGTTGGCTCTGGTACTTTCTCGAATGGTGTGGAGCTTTCGAAAAGATTTGACATTGATAAATTGGGTGCAGTTGTATCCAAAGGTACAACTCTACGGCCCAGATTGGGGAACCCCACCCCGCGCACGGTTGAAACAGCTGCGGGAATGTTGAACTCAATCGGTTTTCAAAATGTAGGCTTATCCGCCATAGTCAATGATTACGCACCTCGGTGGGAGAAATGGAATACGCCCGTACTCGTTAATATTATGGGTGAAAATTTTTCAGAGTACATTGAACTTGTCGAGGCGCTGGATGGGATTCCTGGCATAGCAGGAGTTGAGGTGAATATATCCTGTCCTAACGTTGAGGCTGGCGGACTTGAGTTTGGGCAAGACCCGCGGTTGGCCGGAGAGTTGATTAAGGCTATTCGAGAGAGTGTCCAGTTACCAATTCTCGTAAAACTCACGCCATCTGTGACTGATCCTCGTATTGTTGCTGAGTCGGTAGCAAAAGCTGGCGCGGATGCGTTAACTATATTTAACACGATTCCTGGAATGGCTATTGATATCGACAAGCGCAAACCTACGCTGGGGGCTACATTTGGGGGCCTTTCCGGTCCCGCAATTAAGCCAGTAGCATTGCGGCACGTATTTTTAGTAAGTAAGGAAATGGATATTCCTATTGTTGCATCTGGCGGGGTTGTTTCAGGGACGGATGTGGTTGAGTTCATCATGGCAGGAGCATCGGCGATACAGGTTGGTACAGCCACTTTTGTAAGACCAGACGCGGCTTGGCAAATTCTTGCTGAGCTAGTTGCTTGGTGTGATTTTAATAAAGTTAGTTCGTTATCTGAAATTCATGGAGCAGCGCAATAACAATTTGCTATTGCGCTCTTGCTTGACTGACGTTAGTTTGCATTAGGTAGTTATTCAACGGGGCGTAGCTCAGTTTGGCAGAGCGCTGCTTTTGGGAAGCAGAGGCCCTCGGTTCGAATCCGAGCGCCCCGACCAACAAACTCAATTTGAGCATTAAGTGCGAGATTAGCAAAGGAAAGCGGAAATGGGTCCAGGTGTACCGCCATATGTCCTAGGTGCCCGAATAGTTTCGATAATGGGTATGTCGTTGTCATTATCGCTAGGATTATTATTTCTCATCGGTGGTTGGTGGTTGATATGTGGTATTTCTTTTATCGTATTTTTGCCCTCACTGGGGCTGCTTGTATTTGTTGAGCGGTATGCTCAGCAGGCAGGTCTCTCACCTGCACAGGCTGATATTGATCAAGATCTATCGTAGCTCTGGGTGTTTTAGACCTGTACCAGTATTGAACAGCACGACACTATCATTTTCTGAAATAATGCCATCCTTTCTCAAGTGAGATAATGCTGCAAAAGTTGCTGCTCCTTCAGGGCAGACATCAATACCTTCGGATGAGGATACTATTTTCATGGCTGCTAGTATTTCATCATCAGTTACTGCAATGGCACTTCCATTACTTTCGCGAAGCGCAGAGAGAATGAGATCGTCGGCAAAGGGTGCGGGGATTCGTATACCAGGAGCAATTGTCGCTGCATTTTTCCACGGCGTACTGCGCTCAGTTTGGCTATTAAAGGCATCAACAATCGGGGCACAGCCAGTAGACTGCACAGCGTGCATTTTTGGGAGAGACCCTGCAATCAGACCCATTTCTGATAATTCTTGAAATGCTTTCCACATTCCAATCAATCCAGTTCCGCCTCCGGTAGGATATAAAATATGTTGGGGGAGACTTCCATCTAGTTGTTCCCATAATTCATATCCCATGGTCTTTTTACCCTCGATTCGATAGGGTTCTTTCAACGTAGATAGATCGATCCAATTATGCTCAGCCACCCCTTTTTTAATTACTATTGCAGCATCGCCAATCAGGCCATCGACAGTGTACAGATCTGCACCATACGCCTTTACCTCATCCATCATGGCTTGCGGGGTATCTGACGGCATCGCCACATGGCATTTTATTCCAGCACGAGCCGAATAAGCTGCTGCAGCTGCGCCAGCGTTTCCTGCAGTAGGCAATGCTGCATGATCACCCCCTAATTTGTGTATTACGGAGATTGCCATACATAGCCCACGTGCTTTAAAACTTCCCGTTGGATTTGCTGATTCATCTTTTACAAAAATTGTTGGCCGTGTGTCTGAATCGAATCCAGCAGCGACGCCGAGATTACGCGTCTCGAGTAAAGGAGTGAATCCCTCACCAAGGGTTACCGAATCATCCTTATCAACCAAAAGAACTTCTTCATATCGCCAAAGTGACGTATCACGATTTTTTAGAGATTGGAGATTTAATGTAGCCTTTGCCTTGACCAAGTCGTACTTAGCTAAGAGTGGTCGTCCACAATTAGGATCCTTACATATTGTTTGCAATTCTTCGGCGGAATATGCGCTTCCGCATTTTGAACATTCGTATCGTAAAAAACTCGATCTAGTCATAGACTATTGCCTTTCGATATTCTAGTCGGAGAGCTATTTTGATCTTTTAATGAAGCTCCACCAGTCTAAGCGGATTCCGGCAGTAATAACCAAGGCAAGAGCTATTCCAAACCAAGTTAGAGCATACTCGAGATGCGGAGTTGTATTAATAAATGGTTGATATCCATCTATCAGATATGACTCGGATCGAACGCCAGAGAATCGATTTTTGGTGAGTTTACCCTTAGTAATTGTCCAGAGCACAACATTTGTCATTGAAAGATTCTCTTTCATGTCGTGTGGAGAAAAAGTGGTCCAACTACCACTAGGTGTTAGTTGGCCTCGCACTTCAGATCGGTCAGTTGCAAGCCCACTTAGAGTCTCTCGTCCAACGTACTCGGACTGAATTTCATCGCGGACTAAGTTTGTGTTTGTCTCGCGGCTCCATCCAAGATTGACAAGAACCACTAGATTTCCATCAAGCTTTAGAGGTTTGATATATTCCTTTCCTCTAATTCCAGATCTAGCACTATTACCGACTATAAGTACTTGCTGGAGCCACGAACCTGAAACACTCACTCGTTGCCAGTCTAGATCTTGTGGTGTCAGCTCAGTTGAATTAGTGATTTCAATGACCGAGCCACTGATTCCTTCATTTCTTTCTGAAACTAGGTTGTTTTTCCAATCGAGCCTCATCAATTGCCAAAGTCCTAGCCCACAAAGAACTCCCACAGCAAGCCCTAGACCGCACGCAATGAGTACTTTGCGTAAAATGCTCATTGCGTGTGGCTTAGGTTTCTCAGAGATACTGATAGCTTTCGTCTCCAACGGCTGACGCTCTTTGTCAAGAAGCGAAGAGTATATCGATCAGTTTGCCTAGTGCTACTAATCAGATCCGTATGTTGACGGACCCTCAGTCCCAGACGATCCAGGCAGAGAGCGATCACGGTGTTGTGTTGCAGAATCGTAAGCTCCTCGGAAATCTCGGAAAGGACCATCTCTCCATTCTAGCGCAGCTTTTAGGCCTTCTTCAGTACTTCGACGACCGAATTCACCTGCGGCTGGGCGGTATGTAGATAAAGCTTGAATATCGGATCCTGATGCCAGGCCAGTGCGAATACCCATAATTTCATATTGTCGATTTACAGCTCGCTTCGAATACATCAGCATATCGTTATCAATAAATGCCATTCGTGACGCAAATTTATCTACGAATTCGTCGAGTTGTTCCCCGGGAATTGAATAGTTTGCCCAGCCGAGATTCACCATTTCCTCTGCTGAATACGAGTCGCCGATATAGGCAAATTCACGAGCTTTTGCCATAGGCATATGCCATGGAGTCCACATCATATCCATTGTGGTCATGGCGCGAACTGGTGGATATCCCACTTGCGTGCCATCAGCAAGAATTCTAAAGTCACAGACTGAAGCGAGCTCGGTACCGCCGGCAAGGCAATAACCGTGAATCTTTGCAATTACTGGCTTCGAGAGTTCCCAAATGAACCAATTGTTCATTGTCACATGACGGGCCCATTCCTGTGGTCCGGGATGTGTAGTTCCAGTATCAGGAAGTAAAGACTTTGGGTGTACATATTGGTTATCGTCTCCAGCTGCTCGTGACGGAGTTAAATCATATCCGGCTGAAAAGGCTCGACCGGAACCGGACAACACAATAACACCCACCTCAGGCTCTGATTCGGCCCATTTCATGGCGTGAATTAGTTCAGCCCGAAGATTATTTGAGAGGGCATTCAGCTTCTCTGGTCTGTTCAAAGTAATATGTGCGATTCTGTCTTTTACCTCGTACATAATGTCTGTATATTCTGGATCTGTACCGCTCATATTTGTCCTTTCGCATGTTTTGTACTCGTTATTATATTGCAGGCAGTGTAGCTTGATTTTTTCAATAGAAACGTGATCTAGTATATCTATTGAGTTTCCTGTCGATACTCTCTAATCGGCTTGTTGAGGAACGCAATTAGCAGAGTCGCAATCATTGCTAAAGCGCCTCCCATGTACATCGTGTCCTCAACCCCGAAACGCTCGGAGAAGAAGCCAATCCAGAGAATCCCGAGGTTATTGGCTGTTTGTGCTGCTAATACCATAAAAGCAAAAGCACGGCCTCTGAGGTGATCTGGAGTAGTGAGCTGAACAGTCGTCTGCCTTGCTACGACTGTAATTGAATCAGCAGCAGCTAATGCTCCCACGAAAAATGCACCAAGCCAAAGCCAATCAGATGCGCCGAGACCAATCAGTAAAATTGCATACGTAAATGTGGCGCCTAGGACTATCCAACCTTTCGGACGTGCTTTTGCAAGCAAAAGCGCCAGAACGGACCCAATCAATGCGCCTGATGAGCTGGTCCATCCTAGAACTCCGGTTGCAAATGCTCCTCCCGCAAACAATCCCGTTGCTAGTACTGGTAAAATTTCACGGTAAAATGAAACAACAGTTATTCCCCAGTCGAGCGCGAATAATCCTGGCAGAATCCGATGCTTTCGAACAAAATGGAATCCTTGCAGCGCAGATCGTAATGGTGACAAGGTAGCAGCTTCTTCAACTTTTCCGTTTGCCTTGATGAATAGTGGTAATAGAGATGAGATTCCAGCGACCACGGTTGCTAACGCGAACGAGGCGCTAACGTCAGCAGTCAAAGCTATTAGTACAAATAGCAGACTACCGGATATCCAACCGGCATTTTGCGCTGCGACATCGGCTGTGACAGCAACACTCAAGTATTTTAGAGGTACAACTTTTGGAGTTAGTGATGCTCGAGCGGGAGAGGCAAGAGCCCATGATGCAGATAAAAAAGCAATAGCCGCGTAAACATGCCACACCTTTAGGACATCCGACATATTAGCTAACCACAACAAACCGAGAGCCACAAACGTGGCAAAATTTGCGGCGGCCATTATATATCGCCGATCGAAGCGATCGGCGATAGTTCCACCCCAGACTACTGCAATCCCTTGTACGAAAAGCTGAACTAATCCGATTAGTCCCACCTGCGCGGGACTTCCAGTTTCTTCAAGTAGCCATTGAGGAATCGCAAGAAACCTGATTTGTGACGCGGTAACCTGTGAAATTGTTGCGGCCCAAAGAAGACTGTAATCCCGAAACCTTGGAAGGTGCCATACTTTCGGAGTCTGTGATGAATTATTCTGTGATTCCTCAGCTTGCATTATTTTTTAACTCGGCTAACTGAGTTTTAAATTCATTGATACTTTTGGCCGGAATATTACATACCATATCGCGGCATATGTAAGCCGTAACTGGCGAATCAGAAGCTTCTCTTCCAGTAAAGATATCTAGTGGTCCGTGTGTTGATATTTCGTCTTTGCTTGTTAGGGCAACAAGCATCAAGGGGAGATAACTACGTGCTAATTCATGCTCGTAGATTCGTCGATCCTTTGGATCTCCAACAATGGCGATTTCTTGATTTTCACCAGTTAAATGTAAAATTGCCTGAAGTGACGTTCCAAGTGCCGAGACTCCTCGTTGCACTGATGCTGCCGCTAGAGAAGCAGCTTCTGAAGCGGTATTCAGCCAATGATCATTATTGAAATAGCGGCCAAGAATGGCTCCTAGTTTTGCAGCTGATCCATTGCCAGCGGGAATCGAAGCATCATAAATCGACTTTGGTCTGATTATGAGACTTTCGGCATCAGTAGATGTGTCAAAAAAACCGGATGCTTTTTCATCATGAAAGTTGTTAAGGATGATATTAAAAAGTTCACGCGACCAATTTAGATACGATTGTTTTCCTGTGGCTTTGTATAGATCAATCAATCCAAGACCTAGATATGAATAGTCTTCAAGTTGCCCAAGTACTTTGGCTTGGCCTTCGGCATAGATATGCATCAAGTGTTTTTTGGAATTTTTAGATTCTCCTACCCAAAGGTTTCTATAGATGAATTGTGCTGTTTTTTCTGCATTCTCTATATATCTCTGGTTTTCAAAAACTCGGCCTGCTTCTGCCAACCCGCCTATAAGTAGTCCATTCCAAGATGTGAGTACTTTCTCATCACGGTCTGGGGGGATCCGTTTTTTTCTAACTTCAAATAGTCGCGCACGAATTAAATTCACTTTAGCGGAAAGTTCTTCATTCTCGATTTGCAGATCTTTAGCGATCTCGGAAATACTAGTACGCCGAGTTAGAATATTTCGGTGGACTAGTTCTGGATTATGGGGGTCTATAAAATTTCCGCTCATAGATACGTCAAATACTTTGGCGGCTATCAGCGCATCCTCCATGCCGAGCGCCTCTTCGAGCTGAGCCGTTGTCCAAAGGAAGAACTTGCCTTCAATACCCTCGCTATCTGCATCTTGAGCCGAATAGAAAGCAATTTCTTCAGCATTGATCTGCAGGCACATTTCTCTTTCTAGGTATGCAATAGTTTCGTGGATCACCTCAGGGAACCGGGACTTATTAGGTGCTACCTGATGGGCTTGAGTTAGAACCTTAATCAAGGACGCGTTGTCGTATAGCATTTTTTCAAAGTGAGGAGCCAGCCAAGTCCGATCAACAGAATAGCGAGCGAATCCACCACCTAGCTGGTCGTAAAGACCTCCAGAAAGCATCTGCTCTAGAGTGTTTACAGCCATTTCTGTCGCGTGCTTTGATGCTGTTTTTTCAAGCGATCCGTATGCAAGAAGAAATTCTAGGTTTGCTGGACTGGGAAATTTGGGAGCATTACCAAAACCTCCCCAGTCAGAGTCATAAATATTTGACAAGGCCTCTACTGCTTGGTCTGAAACTTCTCGATGTAATTTTGTTTGGTGAGCAGCATGTGACTCAGTCGACTGTATTATTTTGGCCGTTATATCAGCGGCCTGATCTTCAATTTCGCTACGGTTCTCTTGCCAAGCTTTAGATATCGATTCAAGTAATCTTGAAAAGCCAGGTCTGCCGTGATTGTCAGTTGGCGGAAAATAAGTCCCAGCGTAGAACGGCTTCTTGTCGGGCGTGAGAAAGACGGTCATAGGCCATCCACCTTGCCCCGTTAATGCCTGCGTATATGTCATATACACCGAATCTATGTCAGGTCTCTCTTCACGATCTACTTTTATATTGACGAAGTTACTATTCATTAACTTGGCGATACTATCGTTTTCAAAAGACTCATGTGCCATAACGTGGCACCAATGGCAGGTTGAGTATCCGATTGACAGAAGAATAGGAAGATTTTCTTCGCTGGCTTTTGAAAATGCTTCATCACCCCATGGGAACCAGTCGACCGGGTTTTCTGCATGCTGCTTTAGATACGGGCTAATTTCATTAGCGAGTCTATTCACTCAACATCCCATTCACTTGTTCATAGATCATTGCAACCTGACCATTGTAGGGCGCACGGGAGATTAGTTTATGAATGTTAATGTTCGGCCGGCTCAGATCAACGATGCTGATTTAATAGTTTACTTTGTTCGTGAGCTAGCTAAGTTTGAAAAACATGATCCGAATTTAGTTTTGTTAACCGCGGAAAAAGTGCGAGCTGCAGGCTTTGGCGAAGTCCCCCAATTTGAAGTACTAATTGCTGAGTCTGAGAATTCCAAACCACTCGGTTTCGCTCTGTTTTTTGGTAAATATTCTACCTGGGAGGCAGTACAAAGCATCTATATAGAGGAGTTATATGTTGAAGCTGAGTTTCGTAAGTTAGGGGTTGGAAAGAAACTTTTGGATGCTGTGTGTGGGCTAGCTGTCACACGTGATGCCGCTCGGGTTGAATTATCAGTCCTTGATTGGAATCCGGCGAGACGGTTTTATGAAAGCAATGGGATGAACTACGAGTCTGACTGGCTCACCTATCGAATGGAACGGCCGGCGATAATATCTAACGCTAACTAAGCAGATCTGTCAGCTTCATCATCCGGCGAAGCCGACACTGGGGCCCATCGTTTTACTGGTGTTTCAGGCAAATCATTTACAGCATTTCTTCGGTACTTATTCAATAGGCCTCGTGTGCGTGCACGAACTACCACGCCAAACGGAGCTGCTGCTGCCATCAATGGCACCCATATGTGAACTGGACATCCCATACTCGATACAATAACTCGATTTGAAGATTTAGTCGAGGATTTTTAATATTTCCTGTGGGCTTATCCAGCCAGGCTTCAGAGATTCCTGTATAGTTTTTTGAGCGAGCTCCTGAACTAGCGAATTTGCTGGTGCATCGAGCCCCATCTTTTTTGCAATAAGCACAATTTCGCCATTTAGAAAGTCGACCTCAATTTGACCACCACGCATAACACTTTGCCAAGACGAACTTCCCCCCCGGGGAGCTCCTGATACTTCTGCTCTACCGAGGAGGGTATATTTTTGAGTTTCTCGTTCACGATCGAACTGAATCGCAGCTTTATTTAAAATATTTAACGCTTCATCTGTGAGAAGTGAATATATATGTTTAGTGTCGGATTCAAACCCACATATCGCACCAACCGCATTATTTAGGTTTGTAATTAGTTTTGCGTATTTTAGTTTCATTATCTCCACATCTGGAGTTGCGCTGAAACCTGACGCGGTCAGATCGCCACACAGGGTATCGACATAATCATCTGAGCCAAAAGGGTATCGCCCAGTATCAAGCACGCCTAACACGCCTGATTTTCGGGACACATGATGGATAACCTCACCAGCATTTAAGAAAGTGGCCGGTATCAAGAGGAGCATTGCATATACGTTATCAAACCAACGACTTGCCGTAATTTCGTTTGCCACTCCATTTTGTCCCGAAACAATCGGAGTCGAACGCGGCACCAGGCCTTGAAGTGTGTTGATTGCGTCAGCTGTATCTTGAGCTTTCATGGTCAGGATAATTGAATACGTATCAGACCATGTTATCTCGTTTGGGTGGCCAACCGTAGGTATATCAAACACTTCTACACCGTCAGCTGAGACCAGCCTAAGACCATCAGATTGGATCCTTTTTAAATGGTCTCCTCGCGCAATTAGGGTTACGTCGAAGCCACTGCGATACAGACATGCTCCAATAACTCCGCCGATTGCACCAGCTCCATAAATTACATATTTCATATTTCGAGTGTAACGCCAATACAAATTTTACTAAAAGCACGTGCTTCATACATACAGCGAATTCGTTCGCACATATTTCTTTAATGCACGCTACACTCGGCATATCAAATACAGCAGGATATGGTCCTGATTTACACAGAAGGAGTTACGAATGGTCGAAAAACAGCCCACTAGAGTTCACCTAATAGCTGGAGGATACCCACCTGGCCAACACGCAGGGCATGATATGGACTACGCCCGTTTGCGACTCCTCGAAAAACTTGGTCAGGATGATTCTATTCATACCACCGTCGGCGGAGATTATACAGATATTGATAAATGGCTCCAGCCTAATGTGTCTCTACTAATCACCTATGTTGCCGGTCCATTTGCAGGTGAGAAGGAGAACGAAATTCTCAAGGACTGGATTGATAGAGGTGGCAGATGGCTATCTTTGCATGGGTCTAGCGGAGGACAGGCTCGGAAGCAAGAGAGCGGTAATCGAAAAATGATCAAGCATGGTCATCATCATACGATGGGTGGGTTTTTTATTAACCATCCTCCGATTAAGAAGTTTACCGTCGACGTGGCGGATACGAATCATGTCCTCACTCAGAAATTGCCCGCATCATTTGATGTAGTCGATGAACCATACATGATTGAGCTGCAACAACCGCAAGACACTAATATCGTTTTGACTGCTGCGTTGGGTCCTGACGATTCTCCTCCAGGATTTGGGTTTGAGTATGAATCAGATACAGCACTTCAACCTGACGGAGTAACTCGTGTAATTACGTACGAGAAGAAACTTGGTAATGGTGCGGTCACATACATTTCCTTGGGACACTGCCATACACCACTTACCAATCAGCCAGGATACTTTCATCCAAACGTAGCCGAGGCAGGCGTTGATACTAGCTCTCTGCGTGAAACCTGGAAGACTGATGCGTTCCCACAGTTGCTAGAAAATGGTATCGAATGGGGAAGAGGATAAGTCAAACAGGCCAGATTTAAATAGTATGAAAAGTAATGTTTTTAAGACGATTGTAGGTAAACGAGATCGCCGAGTATACGACCACGACTTAGAGGTTGATGGGGATATTCTGGATGAAATCTTGCAGGCGGGACGTATGGCAGGCTCTTCTAAGAATGAGCAGCCAGTCCGGTCAATTGTCCTGAAAGATCCTGCTCTTAAATCAGGCATTGCAGACTGTGCTGATTATGGTTTACATGTTCCTGAAAGCCCAATAGTTATTGTGTTAGTGAGGGCACCCGGCAGCAGACCCTTTGATGCTGGTCGCGTTGCTCAGAATATGATGCTTGCGGCGAAAGCGAGAGGAATAGATTCTTGTCCAGTTGGTATTCAACATGATGATTGCGCAAGATTGTTATTGAAATTTCCGGAAGATTGGGTTGTTGCTATGGCACTTACTTTCGGCTATCCAAATGCGGACGCAGACGCACTTGCCCGGACTGGCGATGACAGAATTGCACTGGGAAGCTGGGTTAAATGGAATACCTGGTCTGAGGATTAATAATAAGTGTTAAAAGACGCACCGACTAACAGGAAAATGAGTGATAATCTCGCTTGATAGAACACGAAAGGTATGACATGACTTACGAAAATATTTTGTATGAAGCGGACGGCCGAGTGGCCTACATTACGCTGAATCGCCCTGAGAAACTCAATGCCCTTTCGAATGAACTGCGTGGTGAACTATTTCATGCGTTAAAGGAAGCAGAAGCTGATCGCGCAGTTGGGGCGATCATCATTAGGGGTGCAGGACGAGCATTTTGTGCTGGTTACGATTTGTCTCCTTCTCGGGAGGCGGGTGATGATTCCCCTTACGTTAATCCGCGATCTCTTTTACCTGATACAAATACCACTCATCCTGCTCACTATGATTGGAGCAGGCATGTATTAATGGCAAATTGGACTATCTGGGAGTTGGCTAAGCCAGTTATTGCCCAGATTCATAGTTATTGCTTAGCAGGTGGTACTGAACTCGCGTCTTTTTGTGACTTCCGAATAGTTTCCGATGATTCCCAGATCGGATATCCACCGGTCAGGGCCATGGGCAGTATGGACATAATGTGGGCACCTTGGCATTTACCAATGACAAAAGCTCGCGAATTTGCTTATGTAGGGGACTCGTTTAGCGGAGCTGATATGGCAGACATGGGATGGGCAACTTATGCGGTCCCAGGAGATCAGCTGGTTGATTTCACAGAACGTTTTGCGCGACGAATATCAAATATTGATAACGATATGCTCATGTATTCGAAGCGAGCTGTGAACAGACAGTATGAGGCCATGGGTATACGCAACGGACTAATGTCAGGTACTGATGTTGAGGCAATGAGCAAACATCGACCAGCTGCTGAAGATTGGAATTCGAGACTTCGCGAGCAAGGACTAAAGGCGGCTCTCGAATGGAGAGATGGCCCGTTTAGAGATTTTCGTGCAGCTAAAGCCAGTCAGCATGCAGAACGTGATGTAGCTGGATTAGATCGAACAGATGCAACTAAGGCCGGAAAATCCTATACGGATTAATAATCTAGAGTTTTGGTTTACTAGCAGCGAAGAGAAATTTATCGGCTACCGGGAGCTACGCCGTAAGGTTGTGACGCATTTTCCTGTCTGTCGACACAATCTGGGCAAAGCACCGATTTTTCTCGAAATCGGGTTCCACCTTTGATAACGTAAGTACCACAAAGACCACATTTCCCTTCAACACCAGCTTCGCCGAATTTAAACGAAGTGGAGTAGGCACTCCATGGTGCGTCAGTGGTAACTTCTGGCTCAGCGGCAACCTCTTCAGTGGCGGCTGATGCTTCGGCAACTGCGTCTTCAGCGGCCACATCTTTAGCAACCGCATCTTCAGCGGCCACATCTTTAGCAACCGCATCTTCAGTAACAGGTGCGTCAGCAGTGACATTTTCGGTGTCAGCAGCAGGTGCAGCACCGCCACCGACCTGGGCACGTGCGGCGACAGGGTCTGAGAACCAGAGCGAATTAATATCAGTAAAAGCGGCTTGATCTCCAGGCACATCATCTTCTGGGAAAATGGCGCTTACAGGGCATGCGGGTTGGCATGCACCACAATCAATACATTCTGCAGGGTCAATGAAGAGCATCTTGTCAGAGCCCTCTTCAAAATGAATGCAGTCTACCGGACACACCTCGACACAGGCTTTGTCCATCGTATCTATGCATGGCTGAGTGATTACAAATGTCACTTGAAATCCTCCCGTAGGTGTCCGCATACTTGTCGTAGACAGGCTAGCGTTTCTTCCCCACGAGCGCCAGTACTACTTAGTTGGTTTGGAAGTTGAGTTTCAAGCCCGGACGGGGCCATGAGCAACTTATCAGAGATCCAATAGAGGAGAGCGTAATAAAGGCTGTTTTCATATCGGGGCCTCCAAAACATATGTTTGTAGTAAATGGGTCATTGCCAACATCGACATGCTCGATGGATTGCCCGTCAGGACTTATAACTGTTATCCCTCCGGGACCAATGGTTGCTATACAGATATTGCCATTTTCTTCGAGGGCGAGAGAGTCGAAACTCACGTAACCAGAGGCACTTTCTATTAGATTTGCAAAGCCTGCTGTTTGACCCTCGGAGAGTAGCCCTGGCGAACTAATATTCCAACCGAATAGCCGACCGGTAGGAGTTTCAGCGGCATAGACTACATCTTCGTCCGGTGAAAGGCCTACTCCATTTCCTCCGCCGGGTATTGGGTAGACCATTTCCCGGATATCTGAGCCATCGGTAGATGCGTAGTAAAGGCCGCCAAAATCACGATCACGCAATCTACTTTTCCCTAGGTCTGTAAACCAGAAGCCCCCATCTCGGTCGAAGACTATGTCATTTGGTCCTCTCAGGGGGATACCGTCGCATTCGGTATATAGAATCGTGACTAATCCTGTTTTTAGATCGACTTTTTGAATGCTGCCACCTTGGTAGTTATCAGCCTGCGGCCCGGGGAATATACGATCGTCGACATACCTCCAATTGAATCCACCATTATTGCAAACATAAATTGCGCCATCGGGCCCTAAAGCCGCGCCATTAGGTCCACCTCCTAAATGAGCGATGATCTCGGTAATTCCTTCGGAGGTTACGCGACTAAGAGTTTGTCTCTCTATTTCGACAAGGATTACACTACCATCTGGCATAGAGATAGGGCCCTCAGGGAATCTTAGTCCAGAGGTAATTTCGCGATATTCAAGGCTCATATATTGCTCCTTTTGGTAATTCGCACCAAGTATAGTTGGTACTTGCTTTGCTAGCCGGCACTCGTGGGTGTCCTGTCAAATACTGAATTTAGGGGCATGTGGTGATGGTCGTTGGGGTGGGGTGCTAAGTTCAAATTTTCTTTTGTTAATTTCAGTAGTCCGACCAATAAGTTAGACTCTTATCCTTTCAGCATGAAAGGGCTATTACTGCTGAGTCACTGTAAACGTGGGACATATCTTTTATCGATTCGTGACCGTGCTCATGGCTAATTGGTGGTAAATAATGAATGTACGAACACAATAAGAGTGGACTCCTAATATGTTCGTACATTCAAACTTATAGTACACATGTTTAAAGCTATTAAGTTGTAGCTAGGAGATAGGCAATGTATCAGTCAACGTGAAAACGAGAGGAATTCCATTCATTCGGAAAGAAAATAGAAGCTTTATGAACTCGCATTAATGAGCACATGGCGATGTAGTTTTTCGTTAGCTAGTTTCAACTACTCATGTAATTTAAGACATAGGATGGTGTATCAATTGGGAATTTCATTTGAGGATCAGGAATAGGGTCGCCTCGGTTGGTTTCGAGTGGAATTACACCTGCCCAGATTGGCAGGTCATAATCTTTTTTATCATCGCTAGGCGGGCCAACCGAAACTTTTGCGGACGCCTCCTCAATTGGAAACTCTATTACGGAAGTGATATTTATCTCGTTAGAGGTCATTGGCCTGACGTCAGCTGCTCTACCAGGAATTAATGATTCCACGAAATCGTTGAGTAATTGTTTTTTTCGAGTTCCTTCTACAAGACTTCCTCGACCGAATAACGAAATGGATCGATAGTTGATTGAACTATGAAAACCAGATCTTGCTAAAACCATCCCGTCAACATGTGTTACGGAAATGCACGCCTCATGGCCCGAGCCTAGGTGTTGGAGCATACGGCTCTGAGAATTGCCGTGCAGATAGACGCTTTCACCTTGGCGCATGATTGCCGTCGGAATAACAAACGGTGAACCATCCGCTATAAAACCGACGTGACAAATAATCGCATCATCAATTATCGAATGAATCACGTCACGGTCATAGTTTGCACGTGTCGGCAGTCTGTTGAGTGTATTGCGGGTGGTACGGGTAATTGGTTTCATGTGGACATAGTAGGGGATACAACTCAGGTGTTGTTACTCCCGTCGGTTCTGCTAAAGTACCCCTCTTATACCAAATCTCTGGGGAAACGGTTACACTCGCCGAGCGGCCAACGTAAATAGGATATCGACCCATAACAAGGACAGTGAAAGACGTAACCCCATGACTAACGATCCAAAAGGAGAGGCTGTTTTTGCTTTCCACCGCTGGAATAACGCGTTCAATCAAAGAGACAAAGATGGGCAGCTCGACTCGATGCATTTCCCGCATTTCAGGATTGCAAAAAAGGAAATGGATGTATGGGAAACTCCCGACGACTGGCTCGTAAAAGAGGATGAGCAAACCGAAAGACTTGAGGCTGAGGGGTGGCATCACACCACGACAGTATCGATAGAAGCAGTTCAAGCCAACGAAGAAAAAGTTCACCTAATTATCAGGCAATCCAGACGAAACGAAAATGATGCTGAGTATCTCTCATTCGACACATTGTGGATATTTACTAATGAAGAAGGTAGGTGGGGTGCTAAGTTTAGATCTTCTTTTGTTAATTTCAGTAGTCCAACCGATAATTAAACCCGTACGATCTCAGCATGGAAAAATATTACTACTGCTGACGCCTGTATTACTTCTTATTAGTTGCGAGACTTCAGTAGAGGTAGAGTCACAAAGTGACGTTATTGTCGGCAAGCTTGGTAAGCGGTCACATGGCTTCCCTTTCTCCATACCTGATTAATTTGTGTCTCATACGATTACATTGCGGCCTTAATTTATGAAAGCTTTTTTGAACATTGACATCTCTATGACACCCTTGGGTAAAAATAGGAGAGCCCCTGTAAATTAGGGGTTTCTTTTGCCCTTTGTTTGCAAGGGTTTGGGGATGATGGTGGCTGGGGTGGGGTTCGAACCCACGACCTGCGGCTTATGAATCCGCTGCTCTACCCCTGAGCTACCCAGCCGAACAGATTACTAGCCTTATATATATTGCCGTGTAAGCAATACTTATGTCTAGCGCTTAGGGATTATAGTCGGCAGGATAGAATAATAGCTTTTTAAATGTGAGTTATACGTTAGTCGAATCTCAATGCGGAGGATATGATGCGAGTCGCAATTACAGGAAGTACTGGATATCTGGGTTCCGAGCTGAGTAGAATTCTTCCAACTCAGGGGCACGAAGTAATTCCTGTTATACGAGGTGATAGTCAGAATCCTGAATCAATGTGGAACCCTCAGTTAGGGTGGATGCGACCTGATGCGTTAAACGGTGTGGATGTAGTTATCCACTTAGCAGGTGAAAACATTGGTAGTCGCTGGACGACGGAGAGAAGAGAGGCACTGATGACTTCGCGTCGAGATGCGACCAAGCTATTGGTGAATCACTTGCAGCGGCTTGATTCTCCACCGAAGGTGTTTATTTCTGCGAGCGCGGTTGGTATATATGGTGATCGTGGAGAGGAATTATTGACAGAAGATTCTGACATTGGTTCAGGTCCATTGGTGGATATTTGCCAGGCTTGGGAAGCATCGATAGATCTTGCTGCATCAAGCATGCGAGTCGTTAAACTGCGCATGGCTCCAATTTTTGGAACAGATGCAAAGGTGCTTACTCGTCAGGCACTTCCAGTCAAAATGTTTGTCGGCGGCCCAGTAGGCAGCGGGGCACAGTGGGCACCATGGGTACACCTGTCTGACGTCGTAAAGATCATAACTGAAGCTATGTCTGACGAGAGTTTTACAGGTGCATACAACGTAGTCGCCCCTGACAATGTTCGAAATAAGGACTTAGTGAAAGCGATGGGGCGAGTGCTCGGGAGACCAACACTGTTTCCTCCCACTCCCAAACTCCCCTTACGCCTGGCATTTGGCGAAATGGCAGATTGGCTGATATTTGCGAGTCAGCGCGTTCAGCCGTTGAGGCTAGAGGAGCGTGGCTATCAATGGGAGCAGCCACTGATTGAACCCGCGCTTAAGGAATCCTTCGGACAAAATTAATTCATTGCTGGAGGTCTTAAGTTGACTTTACATCGATTCGCTGGGGAACTTGAACTCGCAGTAGGTTTGGACGAGGCCTGGGCTTTTTTTTCTGATCCCCATAATCTCAAAGATATGACACCACCAGATATGGGCTTTAAGGTAATCAACGATACTGCGCACGAAACATATGCGGGGCAGATTATTGTTCATCAGGTCAGACCGATGTTTTCTATACCGGTCACTTGGGTCACCGAAATTACGCACTATCTTGATCGACGGATGTTTGTTGATGAACAGCGTTTTGGTCCCTATCGATTTTGGCATCATCAACACCATTTTCATGAGACCGAAAATGGCGTGATAATGCAGGATATTGTGCATTATGACGTTGGTTTCGGCCCGTTAGGAGATTTTCTAGATCGAATTTTCGTAAGAGATAGGATTTCGGAGATATTTACTTTCCGAACTGCCGTATTGAACGATCGATTTGGAGTGAACTCGATTTGAAATTTGGGAACCGTCGCGAAGAATTTTATGAACCACTGGAGCATCGAAATGTGTTTCACGGTGTTGAATATTGTTGGTTTGATTGGTCACCCGCCAGTGAATCAGATATGCCAACTGTGTTGTTGGCTCACGCGACAGGCTTTCATGCTAGGTGTTGGGATGAAGTCGCACGTTATCTACCTAATCATCGAGTAATTGCAATTGATTTCAGAGGTCATGGACGTAGTGGTCGTCCTGAAGGTCCCTATTTGTGGGAAAATTTCGGAAATGATTTAATTGCACTCATTAACTATCTAAATCTTGAAGAAATTCTAGGAGTAGGACATTCCATGGGTGGACATTCTGTGACTTTTGCCGCATCTCACCTTGCACGGGAGATTTTTTCGAGCCTCCTTTTGATTGATCCGGTCATACAAAATAAGAAGCCGACTGAAACAAAAAGAGATCCGAAATCCACCTCATTTGTTGCTAAACGAAGAAATTTATGGTCCTCGCCTGATGAATTGGTCGAACGATTTCAAGCGCGAACACCGCACTCCTTATGGGATCCGAAGGTACTTGCTGATTATGCAAGATATGGTCTACTCCCAAACCCTCTTGCTACGGCTGGTAATAGTGATGACCTGTTCGAACTTGCTTGCCCACCTGAAATCGAGGCCTCCGTAGTTTTGGACCCCGCCGCCGCTTGGCTCGGTGACTCGCTAAAAAAAATACTCTCTCCTGTTCGAATAATGCGTGCAGCTCCACCACCAGTTGGTTATAAGGGGGGATTTTTATACTCTCCAACTAGTGCCGATCTAGCCAGCGCTTTTGTTAATGCTGAGGATGTTTTTCTTCCGGAGTTCACACATTTTATTCCGATGCAAGATCCTAAACTTGTTGCCCAGCATATTTTCGAGATGTCTTAATTGTTACTAGGGTTACTACGTTAGGTATAAAAGGTAGTAACAGTAGTAGGGAAGTGATTCGCCAGCTTCGGACGTAGCGATTACAGTGTAAAAGTCGATTTGGAGTGAACTCGATTTGAAATTTGGGAACCGTCGCGAAGAATTTTATGAACCACTGGAGCATCGAAATGTGTTTCACGGCGTTGAATATTGCTGGTTTGACTGGTCACCTGATAGCGACTCAAAAATGCCAACTGTGTTGTTGGCTCACGCGACAGGCTTTCATGCTAGGTGTTGGGATGAAGTTGCGCGCTATTTACCAAACCATCGAATAATTGCAATTGACTTTAGGGGTCACGGCCGCAGTGGTCGTCCTGAAGGTCCCTATTTGTGGGAGCATTTCGGAAATGATTTAATTGCACTCATTAACTATCTAAATCTTGAAGAAATTCTAGGAGTAGGACATTCCATGGGTGGACATTCTGTTGCTTATGCTGCATCGCACATCGAAAGAGAAATCTTTTCGAGTCTTCTCTTGATTGATCCGGCCATACAAAATAAGAAGCCGACTGAAACAAAAAAGGATCCGGAATCCACCTCATTTGTTGCTAAACGAAGAAATTTATGGTCCTCGCCTGATGAATTGGTCGAACGATTTCAAGCGCGAACACCGCACTCCTTATGGGATCCGAAGGTACTTGCTGATTATGCAAGATATGGTCTACTCCCAAACCCTCTTGCTACGGCTGGTAATAGTGATGACCTGTTCGAACTTGCTTGCCCACCTGAAATCGAGGCCTCCGTAGTTTTGGACCCCGCCGCCGCTTGGCTCGGTGACTCGCTAAAAAAAATACTCTCTCCTGTTCGAATAATGCGTGCAGCTCCACCACCAGTTGGTTATAAGGGGGGATTTTTATACTCTCCAACTAGTGCCGATCTAGCCAGCGCTTTTGTTAATGCTGAGGATGTTTTTCTTCCGGAGTTCACACATTTTATTCCGATGCAAGATCCTAAACTTGTTGCCCAGCATATTTTTGAGATGTCTCAATAAGAGTGAATACCGTGTAGAATGATTGCAGTATGACGATAACAAGTAATCCAAATAGTGACGGCGAAGTCTCGCCTGAATTGAATATCTCGGCTGCGGCAGCTGAGCAGATAGCCGGTGTTATACAGAACCATCAAAACCCAGTAGCCGGTTTAAAGATGCAAATCCAGGGGCGTTCAGATGGAAAACTTCAGCACTCACTAAGCCTGGTTGAACAAGGTGCTGAACTAGGCGACGACCTGTCAGTTGAGGTCACTATTGAAAATTTCGAGGACACCATTGAGGTGTTCTATGCTAAACGTGACGCATTTTACTTGAATGGTTTGGTTGTTGACTGGGAAACTGCCGAAGACGGAACTCCCAGTATAATTTTTAAAAACCCGAATCCGTTGTGGCGTGATAACCGTGAGTTGACTATCTACGAACTCTTTGAGGAGCATTTAAATCCACAATTAGCTCAGCATGGAGGCATGATTAGTTTGCTGTCGGTAGAAGAAAACACTGTCTATGTTGAGTTTGGTGGCGGCTGTGTTGGTTGTGGAATGCTTGATGTGACTCTCAAGCAAGGAGTCGAAACGGCAGTCAAGGAATTTGTACCTGAGATCGAAAAAGTAGTTGATGTGACAGATCACCAATCAGGTGACAACCCCTATTACAAACCTTCAAAGAAATAATAGATCGAACAATTTCTAGGTGATCGAGATCAACGAAAGTTTTACTTTGGTGTTATTATTTCGTTATATCTAAATTTTATCCAAGGAGCCGATTAACAATGGAAATTACAGTCTCAGAGATAGCTCAAACTCGATTAAATGAATTAGTCGGTGAACACATTCAGAATGGACAGGCCATCCGGGTGTTTTTAGGCGGCGGTGGCTGCGGTTGTTCAGGCCCAAGCTTTGGAATGGGCGTTGATACTAAAACAGATGAAGATACGTTGATTTCGATTGGTGAATTAAACTTCATTATCGATGGCGATTCAAGTGAATCTTTAGAAGGTGCGTCAATAGATTACATAGAAGATGTAATGCAGCAGGGTTTTAAGATTGAAGCCCCTAATGCCGCACAAGGTGGCGGCGGCTGCGGCTGCGGCGGCGGCGGAGGCCACTAAATACCTCATAACTATTGATTGCTGCACAGCTTTCCAGAGAAATATTACACTTTGGGCTTGGGAATAGGCGATTCTGAAAGTGCGAGATAGTTCTGCAACTGTACTTCTGTTAATTCCATCTCATTCATATCGCACCTCGGACTTTATGCGAGCGGCGAGCGATCTTGATATTAATGTCATTGTCGGAATTGACACTGAATTCATTGTGAAAACTGATCAAGAAAGTGTTATAGCACTAGATTTTTCTGACCCAGACAAAGCAGCCGAGGCGATATCTCAATTTAGGCCAGAAATCGATATTGATGCGATATTGGCTGTCGATGATGCAGGAACACTCATTGCGGCGAAAGCATCGCAGATACTTGAGCTGCCTCATAATTCAGTCAGTTCAGTTGAGTTGACTCGAGATAAATATGCGCTGCGTACAGCGCTTTCAGTGTCAAGACTTCCCTCTCCAGGCTATAAATTATTTGATATAGCTCAGTCTGAAGATGATTTGCGTGTTATAGGGGACTCGATGAAATATCCTGTTGTGCTGAAGCCTCGCGGCTTATCAGGAAGCCAAGGAATAATTAGAGCAGACTCGTGCATAGAATTCACAGAAGCATTCAGTCGAATAAAGGGCATACTTGAATCGGAGAATTCTCGCGAGGAGTGCGCCGCTGATTTGTTGACCAGCATCCTAGTTGAAGATTATGTGTCCGGGCCTGAGTTTGCGCTGGAGGGAGTTCTGAACAGAGGGGACTTAACAGTGCTCGCTCTTTTTGATAAGCCAGATCCTTTAATCGGTCCATTTTTCGAAGAGACTATATATGTCACGCCAACGAGATATTCAGATGATGTGCAGGTACAAATTATTTCAACAGTTCAATCTGCTTGTAGAAATTTGGGCTTGACACACGGACCGGTCCACGCAGAGGTACGACTGGAGAAAAATGAGGTCTTTTTGATTGATTTAGCTGGAAGATCCATAGGTGGGCTGTGCGCACGTACGCTTTCCTTTGGATCTGGACTGAGCCTTGAGGAGATTATCCTTACTCACGCAGTTGGAGATGACATTAATCAATTAAATAGAGAATCCTTAGCGGCAGGCGTGATGATGATTCCTATACCAGCTGCGGGTATTTTTCAAAAAGTATCCGGAGTGGATAAGGCCGAAAATATAAGTGGTATTGAGTCGGTATCTATAATCCCAACAAGTGGAGATGAAGTTATCCCGTTGCCAGATGGCAATGAGTATCTTGGATTTATTTTTGGTAAAGGTAAAAATCCTCAGACCGTAGAGAAGTCGTTGCGAGAAGCACATGACCAGTTGGATTTTGAAATCACGTAACTGCGAACTGAGGAATTACTGTTGAGAATCTTTATATGAAGTTCAATATAAAAATAGATCCCTTAGTGCAGCATTTTCTGATTTTCGTAGCGCTGATATTTAACTTATGGGTTGGTGGACTACTACTGGAAATATATGTTGGCGGTGTGTTTAAGCTGATTTTCGAGTCATTACTTATATTCGGTTATCTAGCATTTGTTATTCGTGTGTGGCCCTTCACTAAGGATTCGTCCGAGGACTCAGAGAGATAACTTTGGCAAGGGACTTTAATTAATTAGAAAGTCGGGTAGAATAATAGTTCTGTGGGCGATTAGCTCAGTTGGTAGAGCGTCTCGTTTACACCGAGGATGTCGGCGGTTCGAGCCCGTCATCGCCCACCACAGATATCAAACTTTCTTTAACACGGCTCATCTAGTCCCAACTTGCCAGTATTTACAAGGGCAAACACTGATTAAGCACTCAACTAGTCACAGGTAAATTTAAGGGCATTGCTGCATGTTTGTTGCACGCTGGGCCGCCAGGTCAAAGAACGGGCACCTCTTCCTTTGTTGCTCTCTAGTAGTTGTGAGACTTCAGAAGTGATAGAGCAAGAACTGCAAAGCGGGATTATTGTCGGCGCAATCAGGGAATGTAGTCTAATGGCCATGTTTGGAGCATACGGCGGTGGCACTCCTGAAATATCTAGTTATAGATGTATATTTTGTGAGTATTTGACTAAGAAACGGGTGTAACACGAACAATGTCACGTTCTCCGGTAAATATCAGTTCAATCTCGATGCCTTGCACGGTTGCAGTATTGCCGACGTTGAACAGCGCATCGACGACTTTTTGCTCGGCTCTATCGTGGCGCGGCATGTACTTAAAGTCATGCCCATCCGGCGTGACAAGAGATAGCGTTCCCGTGGCTCCAGGTTTAGTCGCATCAATTTCGTAAATAATCAAGCCATAAGGATCTCTTCCAACCATTTCCCAGATAGCAATCCAGTCATCTGGGAACACCGGACGCCGTGACTCGATCAATAATCCGGAGTACTCACCGGTGCGAATGATAACTGCTTTTGTTCCTGGCTCATAGATATCAAGTGCCACTAATTCTGTGTCGAACGGACCGTGTTGCTGTACCTGTTTGATCGTGTAGCAGTCAACCTGATCGTCCTCAAGCCACCCAAGTAACCAGCGTGTCCACGCCACAAATGTCCGCGACGGTCCGTCTTGAGTAGACATCACACCCCAGACATTTAGTGGACCTGCTGCATAGTCGAAGTCAACCTCTATCACCTGTTGTGAACCAAGAATTGCATTCGCCTCTCTCACATACCAATCTGGCATTGCAAACATGTGTGCCGCTTCATGAAAATAGTAGGACCACATCGGACGAAGTGGGTGCTCGAAATACATACCGCCGCCCATATAGTTTCGTACCCAACCTTCGTCGGAAAACACCATGCGCACATCTTCCGGTCCTGACCACGCGTTGAAATGCTGAAGGGTGGCGAACTCCATCGGAGAAGGCGGTACCCCAGCGATGATTGGAGCGGCAGTCGGAAAAATAAACACGACAATGTCAATCTTTGAGAAGTCCAGATCATCGTCAGCAGCATTGATGCTGTGCTGTGCAAGTTTGGGGTTGAAGTCTGACACCTGTTGCTGTGGATAGCTGGACACGGACTCGGGCAGCCGGTACCACCTATTAGCGAATGTTGGCGTGAAGGTCAGCGCTCCTTGACTAACCGTTTCGTAATAATCCATGAAGATCTGGACCTGCTTGTGCTTTATGGGCAGATTCGCGAGATTGCCCTCATAGTCATCCCAGTCCACTGGGATCGTTGCGACGTTAACGTTCTGCTTTGGTTGTACATTGTCAAAAATGACTGGGAATGCCGTGTGCCCCTCACCCACAGACATCTCGCCTGGTCGGACGGAGTGAGAGCCCGGAAGTTGCGGAATGCGACACAAATCCTCATCTGACTCAACAGGCGCAGCCAGTAAATTTAAGTTGATAGGTTGGCCGGTTGGCAGCGGATAGATTGTGGGTAGTACACCGTTACTAAAATCCCAGCCAGCTGCTACCTGTTCGAAGTAACAAGCGGTCGATTTGGGGCACGGCGCCGTTGTTGTAGGAGACGCCACAGTCGTCTTAGCCGGAACAATGGTTGTTGGCGTTGTAGTTGCCGTGGGGGTAACAGTAGGGGTGTTACCCGTTGTTGTTGTACTTGTACTTGTACTTGTACTTGTACTTG
>Ga0302127_10000330_pt1 | contig 25252 bp, 28 predicted proteins | sample CB4_SCM_MG_FD_204452 | JGI IMG/M metagenome (GOLD analysis project Ga0302127, IMG submission 204452) | Marine microbial communities from Western Arctic Ocean, Canada - CB4_SCM | ecosystem: Environmental > Aquatic > Marine > Oceanic | place: Canada: Western Arctic Ocean | collected 2017-09-24
ATACCCGTACCCAGTAATAGAGTCAGCATTACTGGACCCCAGACAAAGTTATTTACAATATCAACAATCTGCTCAAACATACCTGCCCCTTATTATTCTTTAGGCTGTCAGTGTCTAGACTAAGCAAATAGCACTAAATCCAGTTAGGTAATCAACCGCCCAACTAATGAGCGCATATTGGCCGCTGGGATATACTAAGCCTGTCTGTACCTTCAAACATCACTAAATAGCTATCTGGAAGGCTCCGCTGTAACGCACACAGAAACCTATCCAGACTGACCGATAACCTTAGATAGCCTTGATAGTGCCTTTGGGTAACACTGCGTGAACAGCAACCTTTTGAAATTTAAGCTCTAAATTGTTACTGACTTCAAGAACAACATAATCACCCTCTAATTTGGTGATTTTTCCCAGCATGCCGCTCGTTGTTACAACCTCGTCTCCCTTACCTAAGGCGCCAACAAGTTCATTATGCTCTTTCTGACGTTTACGCTGAGGTCGAATGATTAAAAAGTACATGAAGCCAAAAAGCCCTGCGAACATCAATATAGTAATCATTGGGTTTGGCTCGCCTGCATTGGAGGCTTGAGCGAAGGCATTTGATACAAATAACATCTTTTATTTCCTTTATTTAGTCTGATCTTTTTAAGAACAGTGTTTAGTGGGTATTAATTATCCTAGGTTTTGCTTAATCCAGTCTAACGTATCCTCATGATGGCTTTTGGTCTTCACCTTAGCCATTACATGGACAATCTTGCTCTGTTTATCAACAATGAATGTAGAGCGTAAAACGCCCATATATTCACGTCCCATAAATTTCTTTAGATCCCATGCTCCATAACTTTCGATTACGCTGTGATCTTCATCTGACAACAAGATGAAATTAAGCTCTTGCTTGTCCTCAAATTTGACCAAACGAGTAACCGAATCTGGGCTTACCCCAATTACAACGGTGTCTAAGTCATTAAATTCGCTGTAGCTATCCCTAATGCCACACGCCTGAACCGTGCAACCCGGAGTCATTGCCTTGGGATAGAAATACACAACAACATTCTTTTTACCCTGGAAATCACTCAGCGAGACCATCTCACCCCGCTGGTTTGACAGAGTAAATGATGGAGCTTGATCACCGACGATTGAAAATGCCACAAGGTCACCTTTAGAGTGGATATAAATGAGTGGGAGACTGTAGCAAACTTTGCCCATTGGATGTGACAAAAACCAGCGTGAGTTGTCGTTATATGCCGAGCATTTTATAGCTTTATACAAAAACGCCACTGAGTATTACCCCAATGGCATTTACAATTAACTGCTGTCCGTTAGCACTAAGGCAGCAAGTGCTGAACGGCATCGCGCTCTTCAGTCAACTCTTGCTCCGTCGCAGTCATTTTTGCACGGGAGAAGTCATTAATCTCCAAACCTTGGACGATAGTCCAATCGCCGCCTGCACAGGTACATGGAAATGAGTAAATTAGGCCTTCGGTAATACCATAACTACCGTCACTGTATACGCCCATGCTGACCCAATCGCCTTCAGATGTACCCAATGCCCAACTACGCATATGAGCAATCGCCGCATTAGCTGCGGAGGCAGCACTTGAAGCGCCTCGAGCACTAATGATTGCTGCCCCACGTTGTTGCACAGTAGGAATAAAGTCGGTCTCATACCAAGTCTGATCCACCATGTCGATGGCTGGCTGACCCTTAACTTTAGCTTCATGAAGATCAGGGTACTGAGTAGCAGAGTGATTACCCCAAATGGTCATTTGAGTTACATCGTTGATAGTAGAGCCTGTCTTATCTGCAATTTGGCTCATCGCGCGATTGTGATCTAGACGAGTCATCGCTGTAAACTGACGAGGGTTGATGTCTGGCGCGTTGCGCTGGGCAATCAATGAGTTGGTATTAGCAGGATTACCCACTACCAACACCTTAATCTCTTTAGAGGCATTGTCATTCAACGCCTTGCCTTGTGCCGAGAATATCGCGGCATTGGCTTCTAACAAGTCCTTACGCTCCATGCCGGGGCCTCGAGGACGTGCGCCGACCAATAGTGCGTAATCCGAATCTTTAAATGCAACTGCAGCATCATCAGTGCAAATCATGCCTGCAAGCAGTGGAAATGCGCAATCATCCAGCTCCATTGCGACTCCTTTTAAAGCCTCAAGGGCCGGTGTAATTTCGAGCATTTGTAAAATAACAGGCTGATTAGGGCCAAGCATTTCGCCAGCAGCGATGCGGAACAACAGGGAATAACTAATCTGGCCTGCTGCGCCGGTAACAGTAACACGAACGGGTGAAGTCACAGTTTGTCTCCGAAAATAATAGTTGGGCATTAAAAATTTGAACGGCATTATAAGTCGCCATCCGTAAAAAGCATATCTAGCATTGGCTATTGCTACTATTAAATATCTTAATAGATGAATCTTAGCTGTCAGCCGTGCAGTTCTTTGTAACGTGTTTCCATACGTTGATAGAGTTCATCCTTAAAATCCCCTGCAGACGTATCTAGCTGCGCCACAATATCGACGAGATGCTCGTTGTCTTCAACACCGCCCCACTGCTTCTGATAACTTCCATCTTGATATCCATGATCCTGACGGAAAAAATTGAGTACATTCTTCCCAACATAGCCCACATAGAGTGTCTCAAAGTCCATATTAATACCGACCATTAACCGAGCAAATCCAGACACATCAAAATCTTTGGTGGATAAGGTTCTCTCGGTAAAATGCTCTAGGTCAGCCGCAAAATCGCCACTCGATTTAGGGTTCGAGAATTCGTCCTCAACGATCGCCGTTATATCCTCAACCGAATACCCTTTGAGTAACAGCAAACTCAAACCAAAGTGCCATATATCAACAAGCTCAAGCGCTATTTGATCGACATCAGGTGTTTGTTTCTTCCACCACTTCCAGCCGTAATGATCCAACAACTCCGCACACTCAACCCATATAGCTCGATACCATTCAAAATTTTGCTCGCGCCAACTAGCATGAACCTTAGTATTCATGTCATTTTGCAGTTCAAGCATCGTAGCCAATTGCTGCTTCATTCGTTATACCTCGTATTTATAGTGTTAAGAATTAATCAGGTACTACGCCCTAACGAAACTGTTGCTCACTTTCTCTTGACCCAATATTGTATTGGGCCCATGACCGGTAACTACTACTGCCTCGTCATCAAGGCAATATATCCGATCTTTAATCGACATTACAATTTGGTCATAATTTCCACCAGGAAGGTCTGTCCGGCCGATGCTACCCTGAAATAGCGTATCTCCTGCAATTAAAGTTTTGTACTCTTCAAACCAAAAACTGATCGACCCCGGCGTGTGGCCGGGAGTATGAATCGCGACGCCCCCGCAGCAATTAAGCGCCTGATCATCTTTAAGATGACCATCTGGAACTGGAAGTTTAACCTCTGGCACACCGAACATAGCACATTGCTGTTCCACCATATCCCACAAGAATTGATCACCTTCATGTAGATAAATGGGCGCTCCGGTTGCAGCCTTAATCTCTCCAGACGCTAAAATATGATCAAGATGAGCATGCGTATGAATAATGGCCACCACGGTAAGATTAAGCTCCGCCAACAATCCAAGTATTTTTTCTGCGTCACCACCTGGATCAACTACCAGGGCCTTACCCGATATTTTGTCACCAATAATAGAGCAATTGCATTGCAAAGGCCCAACGGGAAATGTTCTGATAATGAATGGCGACATCTGCGCTTGATCAGTACTCATTGATAACTCTCTAATTTATTACGGCTTACTCATTAATGCCTGCCAGTTTAAACAGTCAGAAAATTTTTGCGCCATTATTTCCGTTATTTCATTAAAAATAACGCCTGACGAAAAACCCGAGGCGAGCCAAGTCATAACCTCAATTTGGGCAGGCGCATTTACATTGTTAGCGTTGATTTATACGTTTGTGGCATATCATCCAACAGGCACTTGATAGTCGACACCAGATCACCCTCCGATGCCGTTAATTGAACCCCCACACCCTGGGTATCTAAACTGGAATCTCCATTAAAACTGACCCATATAACCGTCCCTTGAACTACCACTAGCTCGTCAACCAAATAAAGCGACAAGCGTAATTGAACGCTATCACCAAGCGCAAAGGCATGCTTGGATGAAACAAAGAAACCCCCATTTTTTACAAAGGGCATAAAATGTTGGTAAAGCTCATTTTGATTTTTAATATCTAAAGAACATGAAATAGTATCAATGTTAGTAACCAAGTCACCCACTATTCGCTTAGTTGCAAGTCCCAGCTTATCCTTCTCCATTTGCCAACTCCTCCGTTAAATCAATTTTAGACTCTAAGACACGTAAATAAACACTTCTTTTAATGACTGCTCGCATTGGACGATTGAGCCCAATCCATGAACAATCCTTCTAGTAATAATTGCTGGTTAACATTGGACTGAGAAAGCAGTAACTGTCTGGCCGACATTAGTCGATCCTGAAACTGAAACAACCTTCGATCGCCGCCTCCTTGCCCTTCGTTAACGGCCAACCTATGAACGTAGTTCATATACCACTCAATAATATTATTGCCGTTTAATTTAACACACTGTTGAGCGGCCTCCACTGATGACAGACTGCCACTAGCGACCCCCTCAATAATCCCCTCAAAATCTTGCCTCAGCGCCAATGTTCCGGACTCGATATTATGCAACGCAAGTAACGGGCGCCCGTTTGACACCTCTATAGCCTTCGCTACGTCTGAACTATTACCCGACACCTCCTTAAGCCAATGCGTTGCCACATCTTCGCCAGGAGTAGCAAGGTATTGTTTTTGGCATCGGCTTCTTATGGTCGGCAACAAAGCGTGCAAACGATCGCTAACCAAAACAAGTAAGGTCTTTCCTTGAGGCTCCTCAAGGCTTTTAAGCAATGCATTAGACGCATTTATGTTCATAGCGTCAGCAACTAAAATGAGTCCAATCTTCCAACCACCTTGCTGAGCCGTGGTATTTAATTTTGTACACAATGTCCGGACGTCATCTACTCGAATTTTTTTACCGTCTTCCTCAGGTTCCAAAATAGTTAAATCAGGATGCGAACCGGCCAGTAATAACTTGCAGGATTTACAGCTTCCACAAGCATACTCATTAGCCTCTGCACTACAAAGTAACCGCTGAGCCAGAGTAATCGCTAAGCGCCTTTTACCCACACCATTAGAGCCGTGAAGCAACAGTGCGTGGGGCATTCGATCAGTATCAATGGCCCGATTAAATCCCTCCCAAACGTCTTTGTGCCATGGGAGCGGGAGCGCTAAAGTGGTGTTTGCATATGCCATCAAACAGCCACTTTAGTGGTTGCCAAAAAAGTCTCCAGCACCGCCTTTATATCGAACTGAACCCCATCAAGAGATTGCGAAGCATCGATTACCGCATACCTCTGAGGATCTTTTCCTGCAGTATTGAGATACCCCTGACGCACCCTCTCAAAGAACTCGACCTGCTCTTGTTCAAAACGATCAGGCGCACTCCGGTCGCTAGCTCGCTTAAGACCAATCTCTACGGGTATATCCAAAATCAAGGTTAAGTCAGGTCGTAAAACACCTTGCACTAAGTGCTCTAAATGTTCGATCAAGGTACTGTCCATTCCTCGACCTGCACCTTGATAAGCGTACGTCGCATCAGTGAAGCGATCACAAACAACCCACTTACCTGCGTCCAGACTAGGCAGGATCACCTGATCTAGGTGCTGTGCCCGGCCAGCAAACATAAGTAGGAGTTCAGCGGTATCACAAATTTTCTCATCACTTGGCGTTAGTAATAACTGACGGATCTGCTCAGCCAGAGGAGTGCCGCCAGGTTCTCGAGTAGCGAGGAATTCGATATTTTGCTCCAATAGCCAAGCCTGGATAAAGTCGATATTAGTCGTTTTACCGACCCCCTCAGTGCCTTCAATCGTTATAAATTTGCCGTGCATTTAAAACCTACTTTGAACTTTCCAATTAGTTTGGTGCAGACTGGTAATTTTCCGCACGTTGCTCCAACTGATATTTTTTTACCGCGCCTAGATGCTCTTGTAGCGTACTAGAAAAATAATGCCCCCCGTCACCCCTGGCAACGAAGTATAGGCTAGAACCAGCCTTGGGATTAAGTGCCGCAGAAATAGAGGCTCCACTTGGCATTGCAATAGGCGTTGGCGGCAACCCCTTTATCATATACGTATTGTAGGGCGTCAGTTGACGTAAATCTCGGCGCCTAATATCACCATCATACCGATCACCCATACCGTAAATCACAGTAGGGTCAGTTTGCAGCCTCATACCTTTTAATAAACGCCTAACAAACACACCCGATATCGTCTCTCTCTCTTCGGCTAAGCCGGTTTCTTTTTCGATGATAGACGCCATGATCAAAGCCTCGTAAGGCGTCTCATAGGGCAATCCTGGCGCTCGCCTGGCCCACTCCTGCTCTAACACCCTATTCATTTTTCGATGCGCGCGGAGCATTATATCGAGCACTGTATCTGTTCCCAAATAATTATACGTATCTGGAAACAACCATCCTTCGATATTGTCGGTATCAACACCCGAAATTTTTAATTCTTTTAATAATTCCTTCTTGTCTATACCGTGAAATTGATCGATTGTAGACATGTGCGTTAACCACTGGTTAAAGCCCCAGCCTTCCACAAACGTAATCTGATGTTGTATGACCTCTCCCCTATTAAACTTTTTTAGCAAAGATAGGGCTGTATCATTAGAGCTAATACTATATGTACCCGCCTTAATCATAGTAAGCCCTGATGCTCTTGCATATAAATCAATGGCCCATGGACTAGAAATAATTCCTCGATAAAAAAGTTCTTCCGTTACATTGTGTACTCTAGCGCCCTTGTTAATTATGAATTCAGGGCTATCGCCGGCCAGTACTGACGAGTTAACCGGCTCGTTAAGTTTTATATCGATCATCACGAAAGTCACAACGCCGCCTGCCAAAGCAGAGAGACTTAGAGCTATAATCGCTTGAAAGATCAGCTTCTTCATTGAAAACAAGGATAGTTATTAGACAACATGCACTGTAATTCTCTTGTGACCTTACCAATTTTTCGTGTCTCGGTTGATTGGTTATCAGCCGCACGGACACCGACAATGGGAACAATACCGCGAACCGAATTACAAATAAATAGTTCATCATACTCATCTAGATCCTCTTCCCCGATAACACCAAACTCCAGGCAAATGCCCATCAGGGGAAATATCTCTTCAATCAGCAGCGAACGCATGACACCTGAAACACCACAGGCATCAAGATCAGGTGTAATCCACCCGCCTGAAGCACCTCTAAGAAATATATTAGCTCGGGTGGTCTCAATAACTAAACCGTCATCATTCATCATTAAACCATCGTCACAGTCTCCAGAGTGTCGCTCACTAGCCGCAAGAACCTGTTCTAGCCTATTCAGATGCTTGATGCCTGCAAGCTGAGTATTTGCAGATATCCGCTGACCGCAACGCCAAAGACTAATACCCGTATTTCGATAATCCTGGAGGTTGGAAGGGGAAGCACTGTGACGAAAGATGATTCGTGGAGTACAGTCTTCAGAGCTCTCATATCCACGACCACCACTACCTGCGGTAACTATGATTTTAACAACACCATCCACAATAGATTGCTTGTGGAGTATCTCTTTAAACGCCAACACCGCTGAAGATAGCCGAGACAGGTTAATCTTTATCCCCAAACGACTCGCGTCGTTTTGAATCCTGGCTAAATGCCTATCTTTCAGTGGAAAATCTCCACCGAAATAACGGATCGACTCAAACAAGCCGTGGCCGTAAGCAAGCCCACGATCTGACAATAGCTCTGCTGAGCTAATATCGAGAAGCTCATCTTGCCCGTCAATAGTGTAGATAAAATCTGTAGTTGTCATAGTCCTATTAAACAAAACTTTTGGGCAAAAAAAAACCGCCCCAATAGGAGCGGCTTTCAGACGCGCTAGCCTTAGCTATTAGCGTTTATGTACGTAATTGCATCAGTTACTGTCGCAATTTTCTCTGCTTCCTCATCAGGAATCTCAGCGTCGAATTCTTCTTCAAGCGCCATAATCAGCTCTACTGTATCTAGCGAATCGGCGCCAAGGTCTTCAACAAAAGATGAAGTTACCTTAACATCTTCTTCTTTAACACCAAGTTGCTCAGCAACCATTTTAATAACTCGCTCTTCAATATTACTCATAGTATTTCCACTCCTTATAGGGGGTCTGGTGTATCTTCAAGTCTAGCCTATTTTTGTATTCTTTGTAGCTAGGGGCGGCATTTTACCCCAGATGGATCAAATTACTACCCTCATATTAAAAAAAACGCATTTAAACCAAAATCACTCGAGAGCTAATCGATATTGGTGTTTACATATAAAAGCCCGAATCGCAATTCACATATGTATTAATCGTCATCATGACATAAACATTCCGCCATTAATGTGGATGGTTTCCCCGGTAATATAACCAGCAGCATCACTAACCAAAAAGCTTACTACGGCAGCTATCTCGCTAGGCATGCCCAGTCTAGCCAGTGGGATCTGTGACAAAAGAGCATCTTTATTCGCTTCGGGTAAATCTCTAGTCATATCCGTATCAATAAAACCTGGCGCCACCGTATTCACAGTTATACTTCTTGATCCAATTTCCTTCGCAAGCGCTCGGCCAAACCCTTCCACCCCGGCCTTACTCGCCGAATAATTACTTTGCCCACTATTGCCCATAGACCCTACAACTGAGCTAATGTTCACAATCCGACCCCAACGCGCTTTAGTCATGGGTCTGACACATGCTTTACAAAGACGAAAAACAGCAGTCAGATTAGTATTAACTACATCCAACCATTCATCCTCTTTCATGCGCATTAAAATATTATCTTTGGTAATTCCAGCATTATTGATCAATATAGTCGGCGCGCCAAACATCTCAATCACCGACTTGAGCAGCTGCTCGATCGATTCTGTCTGAGTAACGTCAAGAACCATACCTGCACCAACACTTTTAGCATCAGCCAGTCTCTGGCTGATTTTATCAGCGCCCGATTGACTAGTAGCCGTACCTACCACTATGTAGCCAGCGGCGCCCAGATTATCGGCTATCGCAGCTCCGATACCACGACTTGCGCCGGTAACAAGTGCTATTTTAGATTCATCAGTCATAAATATTCCTTAAGTAATTAAACAGACAGCAATGCGTTCTCAAAGTTCTCAACATCATCTGTGGCAAACGAAATTAACTCTCTATCAATTCTTTTAGACAAACCATTTAAAACTTTACCGGGGCCACACTCTACTAGCCTATCGGCCCCGGCACTCTTCAATCTGAGCACGCAATCAACCCATTTTACGGGCTGAGCTATTTGGTCTAGCATTAGCATTTTGATTTTTTCAGGATCAGACTCAGTTTCGGCATGAACATTGTGAATGACCGGAATGGTTGGCTCAACAAAAGGCGTCTCTGCCACAAGGCCTCTAAGCCGGTCCGCCGCTGGCTCCATGAGTGATGTGTGGAAGGGAGCGCTGACGGGCAGTGACAAGACCCTTTTTGCGCCCGCCGCCTTACAGCAATTAATAGCTCTAGCAACAGCCATCGCGCTACCGGCGATCACGACCTGCCCTGGAGCATTAAAATTAACGGCGTCTACCACCTCATCATCTCTAGCATCAGTACAGGCTTGCAGAACAGCATCATCTGCCAAACCAATAATGGCAGCCATTGCACCCACTCCTACAGGAACTGCCTCTTGCATGTACATGCCACGAGCGCGCACAATTTTGAGGGCATCGGGAAATGTAACGGCACCCGCGCAGACTAAGGCAGACCATTCGCCTAAACTGTGCCCTGCTAGCTGGGATGGCAACGCACCTTTTCTATCTTGCCAAAGGCGCCAGATCGCAACGCTGGACGCTAAAAGTATCGGCTGGGTGCGCTCAGTGAGGTTGATCTCTTCTTGCGACCCCGATTGCACTAACTGCCAGAGGTCATATCCTAAAGTATCTGATGCCTCTAAAAAGGTGTCCTCAATCGTTGCATAAACCGACGCCAACTGACTCAACATGCCAATTTTCTGAGAACCCTGACCAGGAAAAACAAACGCTAAGTTTTTACTCATATATAATCACTCATTCACTATATTTTTCGATAATTTAGTCGTTAGCAAAGGCGCTAGTGCCTTTGGTAGATTACGCTCCGCAGCCTCAATGGCCACGTCAAGGGCATGGCCAAAGGCCTTTTCAGACGCGCTACCATGACTTTTAACAACCACGCCATTTAAGCCCAGTAGATAAGCGCCATTATAAAAAGCAGGGTCAAGCTTATCAATAAGCTGCTTAAAAGAGCGACTGGCAAGCCCAGCAGTCATTCTAGCTAACCAACTCTTACTCAATAAACCGCTCAACATGGCAGTGATCATGTTCGCTAGACCTTCACTAGTCTTCAGTGCAATATTTCCACCGAATCCATCACAGACCACTACATCTATAGCACCCTTGAAAATTTCATCACCCTCTAAAAAACCACCATAGTTAATAGAATCGTCATTCTCAAGGAGCGACGCCGCGAACTTTAAATCATCACTACCCTTGGTCTCTTCTTTTCCGACGTTTAACAATCCCACCGTAGGGTCATCGATGTCATCTAAAAGACTAGCGGTGAGACTCCCCAGCATCGCAAACTGATGCAATTGATCAGGCGAGCAGTCAATGTTAGCGCCAAGATCAAGCACATAAGTGCGGCCTGACATTGTTGGGAAGGTGGTACAGATTGCAGGACGCGATATTCCTGGAAGGGTCTTAAGATTAACGAGCCCAAGGGCCATGAGAGCCCCTGTGTTGCCTGCACTGATGCAAGCGTCAGCCTCTTGCTCAGACACGGCCTTAATGGCCAAGCCCATAGACGAAGACTGTTTGGTGCGTATTACCGCAGAGGGTTTGTCGTGATCACTGACCGATATATCGGTGTGCCTGACATCAATTCGGGACCGCAAGCTAGAATCCGTACAGGCGGACAGCTCCGCTTCAAGCGACAATCGATCACCAAACACTAAGGCGGTAACACTCAAATGGCGAGCTAAGCATGCGAGTAACGCTGAAACCGTAACTCGAGGACCAAACTCACCACCCATCGCATCAACTGCAATTCGGATTGAACAGGTCAAAGAGATACCTAGTCGGCACTTATCTCTAATACTTTTTTACCGCGATAAAATCCATCAGCGGTAACATGGTGACGCAAGTGCCTTTCTCCGCTCACTGTATCTGTCGATACAGTAGCAGCAGTCAATGCATCATGAGCACGGCGCATGCCACGCTTTGAACGGGTTTTACGACTCTTTTGAACGGCCATCAGATACTCCTAATTAAATTGCTTCACAGCGTCTACTTAAGCTTCAACTGTTTTAAAATGTTAAATGGGCTATCAGTTACAGCCTCATCACCACTAGATTCCGTCTCTTGCATAAAGCTATCGCCTGTACAGCTACCCATCTTATGATAGTTAACTGACGGCAAGGCCAATAAAATCTCATCTTCCAATAGCTCACTGAGATTAGCCATTCTATCTTCTACCAGCCAAGGCTCGTAGTTACTAGCAACCCTATTGAGATGATCCTCAGACCAAATCACCTGTACTGCAAAATCCGCTTTAAGATCAACCTTAACGGCATCTAAACACCGCTGACAAACCGCATGGACAGTAACGCTTGCGGTACCTCGAGCTACTTTTGCCCGTGATTCATCTAACTCAAACTGAACTGACGCCTCAAGCGAGCCACAAATACTTGAAACCGATGAGGCTAGCCTTGTAAGACTGTCACACTTAACCTCGCCCTCCAAAAGATATCCCTGGAGCGCTAGTTTTCGCGGGTCAATGTGAGTCGGCAGTGCCATAAAATAAGGTCGATCTCAGTTAGGCGCGCATCATAGGCACAACGCCATGATCTGTCAAAGAAATTTGCGTTAAAACGGGACTTATCTGGCTTGTTGCCTCACATTATAACTTATACTGTAATTTAAGACCTACGCACGCGGACGCTAGTGCCCAATAACACGGCCAAAGGATATAATATATGAGTCGCCTTATCCTCGCATCCAGCTCTATTTACAAAAAAGAACTGCTGAGCCGGTTGCAATGTAGCTTCCGGTGCGAATCACCACACATCGACGAGTCTCCAAAATCTTTTGAGACACCACCCATGGCCGCAGAAAGACTGGCTGTCGCTAAAGCCTCTAAAGTAGCCGCTCTATATTCAGATTGCCTGGTGATTGGAGCCGACCAGATCGCTGACCAAAATGATATCTTTATCAACAAGCCTGAAAGTCATGAGCAGGCTGTTAAGCAACTACAACAACAGTCCGGTCAAACCATACTGTTTCACAGCGGTCTAGCGCTAGCGCGATTGTGCCCAGATGGGACCATAGAGTGTCAATCGACGGTGAATTCCACACAGGTAACCTTTAAAAAGTTAAGTAACGAGACAATAGAGAAATACCTTTTGCTGGAGAAACCCTATGACTGCGCGGGAAGCTTTAAGGCTGAGGGTCTTGGAATAAGCCTTTTCAGCGAAATAAAGAGTACGGACCCCAGCTCTTTAATAGGGCTTCCTCTGATTGATCTTTGTAGACTTTTAGATAACTTCAACTATAACATAATCTAGACTTTACTACCGGAAATGGAGTTAAGCTATTGATTTTTAGATATATAGCTTTATATCAGAGAACGCGTCAAGGCAAGCTATTGGCTTATATTTAAGAAGCCTGTCCAACTCGTGAGCGCCGTAACTAACCCCGATGGCTGGAATTTTTGCAGCCTCAGCCATCGCCAGGTCAAACTCAGTATCACCCACCATGATCGCATCATTAGCTTTGACGTCAAACTGACGTAAAAGCTCTTCAAGCATTAACGGGTGAGGCTTTGAAAGGGTCTCATCCGCGCAACGTGATCCATCAAAAAAACCAACTAACCCCGTTGCCGCGATTACCCTATCAAGGCCCGCCCTACTTTTGCCCGTTGCCACCGCTAAAATATATCCGCTGGCATGCAAATCCTTCAACGTTTTTAGTACCCCAGGGAAAAAAGCGCAGGGATTTTGATCTTGCCGTCTAAAATGGGCCGAATACGAAGCCGCGAATCTATCCGCATCTGTTTGCCCTACACCAGGAAAAAGAGCGTTAATACACTCTCGCAACCCAAGGCCAATGATATTAGCGGCAGCAGCATGACTTGGGACCTCTAGGTTATTGTCTCCTGCAGCAAGTCTAATGCAGGTCGCAATACGGTCGACTGAGTCACAAAGGGTTCCGTCCCAATCAAATATTAATAGTTTTGGAGTAGTAATCGCTAGAAGCCTCTATTCTGGAAGTTTTTTAAGTACGGCCGACAGGTCGGTGGGAACTGGCGCGTCAACTTCCACCCAGTCTCCTGAAAGCGGATGTTTAAAGCGCAAGCGGCACGCATGCAAAAATAAGCGTCTCAACCCTAGCTCGCGTGAACGACCATTAAACTCCTTGTCACCGTACTTGTCATCACCCGCTACAGGTGTCCCCGAAAATTGACAATGCACCCTTATTTGATGCGTTCTCCCTGTCTCTAACGTCACATCTAGTAAGGTTGCCTCTTTGAACCGACGATTAACCTTAAAATGCGTTACCGAAGCCTTACCTTCGGCATCGACCCGCACAATTCGCTCGCCGGAAGAAATCTGATTTTTGCGCAAAGGTGCATTAACTGTTGATTTTCCTTTCGGCCAAACACCCTTCACTAAGGTCAAATAACTCTTTTGTATCTGATTACGCTGCATCGCCTGCTGTATTTCTACAAGGACAGCGCGTTTTTTAGCAAACATCAGGCAACCCGAGGTTTCCCGGTCAAGTCGGTGAACCAACTCCAAAAAGCGCAGCTCTGGTCGCTCTAGCCTCATCGCCTCAATGGCTCCTAGCGAAATTCCACTTCCGCCGTGAACAGCTAGGCCACTTGGCTTATTAATGATCAACAACCCGTCATCCTCAAATAGGATATTTTCTGACAAATACCGCTTTAGCTGACTACCAACCACCGCTGACGCGCCCCGTTCAGCGACTCGAATAGGTGCTATACGGACAATATCATTCGCCTTTAATCGAGTATCAGCCTTTACACGGCCTTTATTAACCCGTATTTCGCCTTTTCGGAGAAGATTATAAATACGTGATTTAGGAACGCCTTTTAAATGCCTTATTAAGAAGTTATCGAGCCTTTGACCCTCATATTCAGGATCAACCTCAACAAAAGACACTTTATCAAACTGATTTTCTTGCACAGATCGGCTGCCTAGGTAAGTGGAAAGCCGCACATTGTACTCACCTAGATTCGGTTAAGATAACTAAATGATTGATTACAATTGTAGAAATTGTCGTTTGTTGGTATATTGCGCCCGTTCTTAGACCAAGTGTTTGAGAAAAACAAAGCCTAAAAATTGATTAGGCTAAGAATCCAAGGGTTTGTGCTCAAAGAGTTGGCCACAAACCCAAAGACTGCTGAGTGAGCTCAGCCAGTGAATGAACCAAAAAGATAACGGTTTAAAGTTGACCACACAATTGAGGCGCCAGTTTTAAGGCGGTAAGCATCGCCCCCAACTGTTGTAAATAAAATTGGTCAGCTGGATGAAAATACGAAAGACAAAGTATTGTATTCTAAGTTTAGCTAGAGATACTTGATATCACAGCAACTGCTGCTGGTATCTAGGGCAAATAAAAAAGGCCCATCTCGCAACTAATGGAACCAATACGCAAGAGGTAATTTAGCGCACTCAGCACTAAATGCCGATGAGGCCCGTATTACAAGGGTCTTGACCTTATTTGGTGGGGCGCGCAATAAGATTATTTGCGTCTGCGCCATGGGTTTTGGTTAATGTCTCGGCCTAACGGCTTTCGTATTTCCGTACTTCTCTTTTCTGTCCTTTCACTACTGCTCACTCCTAATAACGAGTAAAGGTGAATTATGAAACGCATGTTAATTAACGCATCGCACACTGAAGAAGTGCGCGTAGCGATGGTAGACGGTCAACGATTGTACGATTTAGATATCGAAAACCGCACTAGAGAACAAAAGAAATCAAACATCTATAAGGGTAAAATCACCCGAGTAGAACCAAGTTTAGAAGCCGCCTTTGTTGATTACGGCGCAGACCGGCACGGCTTTCTGCCATTAAAAGAAGTCTCTAGAGAATATTTCAAAAAAGGCGCCTCTGAAGGTGGTCGAGTAACCATCAAAGACGCCCTGAGAGAAGGACAAGAAGTCGTTGTTCAGGTCGAGAAAGAAGAAAGAAGCAATAAGGGCGCTGCACTCACTACGTTTATTAGCCTGGCAGGCCGCTATCTTGTTTTGATGCCGAATAATCCGCGTGCGGGTGGAATTTCACGTCGAATTGAAGGTGACGAACGTGCAGACTTGCGCGAAGCCATGCGTGGATTAGACATTCCAGACGGAATGGGCGCCATAGTAAGAACAGCTGGTATCGGCCGAGCGACAGAAGAGTTGCAATGGGACTTCAACTACCTGCTTCAACTGTGGAATACCATCACAGACGAATCTAGCAAGGCAAAAGCACCCCATTTTTTATTCCAAGAAAGCAACGTTATTGTCCGCGCCATTCGCGACTATCTGCGGCATGATGTCGGTGAGGTGATTGTCGACGGAGAAGAAGCGTATGCTCTTGCAGCTGCGTTTATCGGCACCGTAATGCCTGACTTTACCAGTAAGGTAAAGTACTACCAAGACGAGATACCGCTGTTTAATCGCTACCAGATTGAGAATCAAATCGAGACAGCTTTTTGTCGCGAAGTAACACTTCCATCTGGCGGGTCTATCGTGATCGATATTACCGAAGCTATGGTTTCAATTGACATTAACTCTGCCAGGGCAACTAAAGGCAGTGACATTGAAGAAACCGCGTTTAACACAAACAAGGAAGCCGCTGAGGAAATTGGCCGCCAACTAAGATTGCGCGATGTTGGTGGACTCATTGTAATTGACTTTATCGACATGCTGAGCAGCCGTCATCAGAAAGAAGTTGAAAACAAAATGCGCGACGCTCTAGAGGTTGATCGAGCCAGAGTTCAAGTAGGTCGTATCTCACGCTTTGGCTTGTTAGAAATGTCACGACAGCGTCTACGGCCTTCACTGGAAGAGACGATGTCCAGGACCTGCCCTCGCTGTAAGGGGCAAGGAACCATACGAGGAACACGATCACTTGCGCTTTCAATATTGCGTCTGGTGGAGGAAGAAGCTCAGAAAGAATTTACTCGAGAAATTCGCGCTATTGTTCCAGTCCCAGTTGCGACATTCTTGCTTAACGAAAAACGTAAAGAAATATTAGATATCGAGTCGCGCAATAAATTACAGGTCACTGTGTTACCTAACACCGAAATGGAAACACCACACTTTGATGTCGTGCGAATACGAAATCAAGACGAAGACTCATCAGACTTCAGCTACCGCTTAGCTAACGAACTAAGCAAGGCAGAAGAAGAAGTTGTCTCAGACGCCACTGCGCCAACAGCTGCACCGGTGCCTGCGGTCAAAACGCTCATCCCATCAACGCCTGCGCCTACGGTTACTGCACCTGCGCCTTCACCTACGGCGGCTCAAGACAAGAGTCCTGGACTCGTTAAGCGACTTTGGGCAAGCATGTTTGGTGAAACCGAAGAAAAAGTGGAAGAGAAAAAGCCCGCGCCGCGTAATCGCAACAATCAAAATAGAAGCCGAGGTGGTAGAAACAGTCGCCCTAACCAAAATAATCGTCGCCCCAATAACCGAAACAATGAAAATCGCGGCGTCGATAACAAACAAACCAGTGATAAAACGAATGATAAAGCCAATGATCAAAAGGCTAATCAACCGAATGATCAAAAGAATGAATCGAGGAATAACCAAAACCGAAATAGCGGCAATCGAAGAAACAAAAACAATAAGCCGAAAGACCAAGACAACAAGCCAGTGGTTTCTGCAGATACAGCAGTAACAGCTTCCACTGACTCTGCGTCTAATATAGCTAAGGCAGACCAACTGCAACGTCGTCCCGATGATAAGCGCCGAGGGCCTCGCCGTCGTCGTCAGCGGCAAGACGTTCCGCAAGAAATGTTAGATCAAACAGCGGTAATTTTGGGCAGTGAAGGTACGAAAGCAGATGCCAAACCAAGCGCGCCTCAAGAGGCTAAAGCCGAAGCAGCAAAAGACCAAACGGTGCCAGCTGTAACTGCAGATACCTCAGCGCCGGCTGTTGCTCAAACTGTAGGCACTGAGGCAACCAAACCAAAAGCCACTCGCACTAGGCGCAAAGCACCTGCTAAGCCAAAGATAACCCCAGCCGCGCCCGAAGCAGGCAACACTGCTGTAACTGATGAGAAGCCTGCAACGGCAACTCAGGCAGAGGCAGATCCAAAGACGGTAAAGAAACCTGCAGCTAAAGCTAAGCCCAAAGCTGTCAAGAAGCCTGCGACCACTAAGCCAGGCGACGTCGAAGCACCCAAGGAAGTCAGAGCAAGCAATGACCCAAGGAAAAAACCAAAGCCAGTAGTGAAGGTGGCGGTGAGTACAGAGCGCGTTCAGACAGCTACTCCAGCGGTTAAAGCCCCGGCAGCAGCACCTGCTCCAAACCCCTCCGCTGCGACGGAAAAGCCTGTAGCACGTGCATCCAATGATCCACGTAAAAAGCGAGCTGCAGCCAAGCCAAAAAAGGCAGTGGCTAAAAAAGCTGCTGCCAACGTAGACACAAATACTGATTCCACCGATTAAAATACACCAAAGGTGCAATTGGTACTTGTTAGAAGAAAAAGGCGCTGTATAATCGCGCCTTCAATTGGTGGGATGGCAGAGCGGTTGAATGCACCAGTCTTGAAAACTGGCTTAGGTTTATAGCCTAACTAGGGTTCGAATCCCTATCCCACCGCCATATATATTAATTAAGCCTCTGTTTTTACAGGGGTTTTTTTATGCCTGTCATGATTTAAGTCGTCTTGGTACACTTTTTGGTACACCTTAGCCGAATTTAGGCTGCCTAAACTGCCCTTCTAATAAATCGCTTGGCACTCCCGTGTAATCAAAGATAGACTTCTCAGGACGATAAAATACGGAGTTGTACCTCAAGATGGACCTCAAAGAGATAGGCGAAATAAGCCGAGATTTTATTGAGCAGTATAGAAAGCTCGAGCGACGAGCGGATAGGTTACTACTGAGCAATTCTAAAACTAGGCTCGATGATTGCAGGCTGCGCTATCAGAAGGATTTAGATGCGCTTGATAGTACCGATTTCGAGAGCTTCTTAAACCGTGGTAAGCATTTGGCCTATATCTTAGAGATAATTGCCCCACGTAAAATCTCCTTCCGCTGGATCATTTACCATGACGCTCCTGAGCCACTATTACTCAAGCTCTCGATTATGCGCATAATCGCAGGCGCCCTTCTTGTATATAGTGATCCTCTATCCTTTGGATATGATGCTGCTTCAGTCGGAGCCATAAAGCCTAACCTACTGGACATTAAGACTCAGAAAGATACAGCAAGACTTTTAGCTCGCTTCGATGACAAAGCCGTGCCAGTTAGTTTACACACAAAAGTGGAACTAATGAGGATCGCGCGAGGGGAACATCCACAAAGAACTCCAGACTTTATAGAAAATAAGGAGCTAAGCGCGCAATCTCTTATCAGGGAGCTGTCAATTCTAAGTAATGCCTTCCTATTTATTGATAACAAAAAAGCGCACAGACTGCCATCAGCAGTCACACACAGAATCCTCTCCATAGTTGATGCACCTGGATGCGATCGTTGGATTGCGAAATATCAAAAGCCCTTCGATGATCAAGTCGGTGGCGCCCTGACGGATGACATGATTATTATGGGGGATCGAGACTAATAGACCTGCACGAATTGACCTATTTTTTTCGCTTTGGTGCAGGTCTTTCTTGTAACCCCTAAGGTTCCCATGTGTAAGATACCCTCCCATGTTTACAGATAACCTAGAGGATTAAACATGGAAACCACTAATCAGCCCAAACGAATATTACGCTTTAAGCAAGTTCAAGAACTAATCCCCTTCTCACGCTCATACATCTATAACCTAATATCACAAAATCGCTTTCCCTCGACCGTAAAGCTAGTCGAAGGCGGCCGCGGTGCTGGCTGGTGGGAGCACGAGATACGCGCTTACGTTGAAAGCAGACATCAAGATACCCGAGGGAGTAGCCATAGTGAAGAGGTCTAATCCTATCGGACAGTTTAGAGCTAATCCCTCTTCAAGAGCCTATGCAGTAAAAGCCAAATGTGCGGAGTGCGTTGGCTGCACTCCCGATCACTTAGAAAAGGGCTTTAAGGGCTCTATTTCGTCCTGTTCGTCATACTCCTGCCCATTGCACAGATTTCGGCCTTATCAAGCTAGAAAATCTCTGGACGGCCAAAAAACGCCTGTTCACATATAGCAAAGCGATAACGTTTAGATGTTAATTAAAAACCTCAAATGTGATGGCTACGATACTGGCTCCTATGGTGAATCAAGAGCAGATGGAATTACATTGCAATTCTTTTCGGAGGATACGAGTCTTCAGTACTACACCATTTTTAATGTGAATCTAACCAAGCAACGCGCTCCTAATAAAGGCTCAAAGTTATCAGGAAAGAAGTTTTGGATTACCAAAAGGTTTGCTTTTTACCATTTCTGGCATCAAACGTGCGGATTACCAGCACCCTCTAAAGGTTTAACCACCTTTCATGATTGTATGGGGAAGCTAAGCTCACTCACTTTTCAGGCTGAGACAGAAGACGGAAAGAGGTTACTTAAAGACACTTTAAAGCCAATATGTCCCGATAGTAGTCTGATAACTATCCGACAAGTCCCTGATAAACCTCCGACTATCTCTTCCGATAAGCAATTACTGGAAACTGAATCTGGGCCTGACTTTGAAGAGATATTAACTACGTGTAAATCTAACTACGCTATAAGTAAACACGGTAAAAAGGATACACGGGTACCTATACTTGCAAGTAATACATCATATAAGGATACTAATGATTGGTTATCAGAATGTGATGAGTTGTTTTAATAAGGATATGTCATGAAGAAAATTACCTGCCTTTTGATTTTAACTTCCTTCCTCTTGTCTGGGTGCGTTCGTATTCCCTTAGAAGATTTCAATCTTGAACATACAAATGTACAGCCATTTGGCCGCAGTATTAATGGCCAGCTTTATTCCGTTTCAATGGAATATAATCTTCCAGCCAAAGGTCTTGAATTTAATGAGAATTTTAGAGTACCAATATTATGGAAAGAATCTGTTTTAGAATCTTTGAATGAATCTGGTGCGTTTAAAGATGCTTCGGCAAATCTCATTGATGTGATAATTATGGTGAACTATGCGGAGCTTCCTGAATCAGGGGGTGACATGTTTACAGGAATCGAAGCCACTTATTCTGTAATCGAGCGAACTAGCACTAAGGAACTCTTTATGACAACGATTCGAACAGAAGTCACCATACCATTATCATTCGCGTTCTCTGGCATGACCCGCGCTAAGGAGTCAACTAACAGAGCGGTTACTCAAAACATAGGGGAGTTTATTCAGCATTTGCGTGAATATACCGCGGGAAAAAGATTATGACTAGCAGACCCGCATGGATACCAACTGACTCTATCTGCGAACAAGCTCGTGAGATGGCCTCTCGTGGCCTTACAGTGACTCAGATAAGTGATTGCCTAGGCATCTCTGAATCGACCTTATACGGCAAACAGAACGAGTATAAGGAGTTTATGGATGCTATAAAAAAGGGACGCGCTGAGGGCTTAAATAAGGTCTCTAACGCACTCTTTGAGAAGGCTACCCAAGGTAATGTCACAGCAATGATTTACTATCTAAAGGTCAGAGATAGGGCGAACTGGGGCGAGAACCAGCCTGAGCCTTTGAGGGAGATGCCGCCTATGCAGATTGTTGTCGACTCTAGGGCTTTGAGTGGTTAGTTGCTTATCTGAAGATTTTTATCCAAACTTTAAACAAGAAATTATCTGATATACATAGTCAAAGGAGTCATTCTGATGAAAGACCCACTAACTGAAGGATTGAAAGAAGCAGGAGAGGTGCTGAAAAAAGTTTACACAGACTTTATGAAAATCTACGAGAGGGAAGATAAGTCTGAAGATAAGCCTGAAAAAGTAGAGGACAGCAAAGAAGAAAGTTAGTATCGAATACCACCTATGCAGATTGTTGTCGACTCTAGGGCTGTAACTTAGCCAGTCAAATCAGGGCTAGATCGAGGTGATAAGTTCTTGAGGCTTATAAAAAGGAATACTTAGACACCATAGGTGCGAATACTTCCACACCTTTATGCGCGGATAATCGGAAACATTTTTATGTGCTTATTTTATAGATGAATTCATATTCTGTTGACTATTTGTTTCTGCAAAATTAACGACAACATCACTGCTAATTAATATATCAAGCATATGGGTTGAGATATTTGATTTGACTTTTGCTGTGTAAACTTGGGCTGATGCAGTTCCACCAGTATACGTGTAAATCCACTTCTCATCGGTTTCACTTAATACACTTTTCAGAACTGGCTCACCAAATATGCTTATAAGGTCTGATGTGGTAGTGATATTCTTTTTTATCTGACTAACCTGCTCTGCGGTAAATTGTTTTCCGTAATCCACTTCTGAAGTATATGTACACCCAGAAAGTGCGGTTGCAATAAGAATAGGCAATGCAAATTTACTAGCTAATTTTTTAAACATTACTTTTGATTCCTTTTTAGATTTACATACCAAGCTGTCATTTTGGACTGTATTGACAACCTAATCATAACCAAATACCCCATCCAGTCAAATCAGGGCTAGATCGAGGTGAGAGATATGCAGATTACTTTAACTGGCGTAAGTCCCTAAAACTTGCTGTAAGTAAAAGTAGCCTTTTCATAACTAACTCCCTAAATCTACCTCCGGTTGCTTCTCTTTCTTAAACAAGTCATATTAATAAATGTCAAAAAAAATAGGACGTCAATAAGTAATTCGCTATTCTGAGTTTATAAAAACTTTGTATCCCTATGTTTTTTTCCATACACTAAAAATAGGCGTTCTGGATGAAGCAATGAAAAAATATAAAAACAAGGAACTTATAATGCTTAATAGTCGATTAGCTTTTACTTCAAGTCTAGTTGCCCTAGCGGTCTTTTTACTAATTCCTAATTTAGCTTTGGCCACGGATTGTCCAGAAGCAAATTATAATTTAAGATCTCAGTCCGCAGTAGATGCCTTCCCCCAAGATTGCGAAGTAGTAACAGGTGAATTAGCAATACAAGGCGACGTAGAAAGTCTCGACAACCTCTCTAATATTACTAGTATTAAAGGCGGCCTTGAACTTAGAAGTTTATCGAAACTAAAAAATTTCGATGGCCTGAATAACATCACTAGTGTGGGGGCTTATGTAAGTATCGTAGGTAATCAAGCCATCACTAATATTGATGGACTTAGCAAACTTACAAGCACCAATCACCTCAACATCGATGCGAACCAAGCGCTATCTAATGTTGATGGTTTAATTGGTCTTAGCAGTTTAACTGGAAATTTAATTATTAGGGGCAACTCTGCACTTTCTAATATAGATGGACTTATCAATTTAAATAGCATCGGCGGTAGGGTAAATATTGGATACGAGGATGATTCAGGCAGCCGACGTAATGATGCGCTACTTAATCTTGATGGTTTATCCAATCTAACTTCCGTGATAGGTAAATTTGAAATCGCACAAAATGGTGCTTTAACTCAAATTGAGCTTCCCAAACTAACTTCCACAGACACATTAGTATTCGCACAAAATGGTGCTTTAACTCAAATTGAGCTTTCCAATCTAGCTTCGCTAGCTGGAGGTTTGCAAATAATCGATAATGAAAAACTTACTAAGATTGAAATGCCCACATTGAAGACTATTTCAGGTGGTTTGAAAATTGTAGATAATGATTCGCTCCCCAATCTTAATGGACTAAATAAATTAACTTCCGTACAACGACTTGATATTGGAACTGAAGACCGCGGAAACGCAGCTCTAGTGAGTATTGATGGATTGATTAATCTTACTTCTGCAGGAAACATTAATATTTGGAGTAATCCCTCTCTCGAGACTTTTAATTTACCTGGAGTCACCGCCCTACCAGGGGGATTAGTTGTGTCTCGCAATGATTCATTAACAAACTTTGAAATGGCCAAACTTACATTAACCGTACTCTACATTACATGGAATGAGTCATTAATTAGCTTTAGCTTGCCGTCGTTAAGTGACGTTTATTCCGCTAGATTTGTCAGAAATCCGTCTCTAAAGCATATTGATGATTTAGTAAATGTTACTGAAATGGAGGGAGAACTTTATATTCGCCACAATTATGGGACTACTTTGCGGTGTCAGGGGATAGCTCGACTTTTAACCCACAGGTCTTTGGTAGGGAGTGTCAGTATCTCTAATAACTCCTCCCCAGCATGCAATTCTGTCAACGCAGTCATTAATTCAGTGGCACTTCCCAGCTTACCTGTAATTGACATTGTTAATGTAGGGGACGCAACCGTTTCTTTAAGTTTTACTCCATCCTCAACTAACAGCATATTATTTCCAGTTATCGGATATGAAGCATCTTGCTCAGCGAGTGACGTTTACGTTAGAGAGAACCAGTCTATATCATTAGAGGATAATTCTCCGATAGAGAGGACATTGACGGTCAGCGGCTATAACTCCTTGTCAGGTAATGCTTATATTCAGGTCGACATTGATATTACTCACAGTGATCCCTCTGATCTCGTGATCACTCTCACCTCGCCGCAGGGAACATCCCTGCGCCTATGGAATAATGGCAGCGCTGGAGGTGAGAATTTAATTGGTACCTTCCCCACTAATCTCAACCCAGTAGATAGCTTAAACTCACTAGGATCAGAAATGGATGGTAATTGGACACTCTCGATCGAAGATACAGATGTAGGACCGGTAATACGTGAGGGCAGTCTCAATTCCTGGGGTATTAAATTCATCAGATATAATGCTAACACTGAAACTGCCGGCGGCACGGAGTCACCACTTTCTGTGAATAATCTCATGAATGAGAGTGAATACTCTTGCACTGTTGCATCCATTATAGCTATGGGTACGCAGCCAGTTTCAGATGCAGTAAGCGTAAAACCATTCAAACCGACGATACCCGAGTCGCCATCAATTATCTCTGTGGATTCCGGTCCTGGAAATATACGTGTTTACTTTACCTCAGGATCAGATGGTGGATCCTCAATCATTAGCTATATTGTAAGCTGTACTGATGGAGTTAATATTTTTTCTTCGGAGGGGACCTCTTCCCCGGTCGTAGTGTCAGGTCTTGTAAATGGTGTGACTTATACTTGCACCGTTAGCGCAAAAAATGGGATAGGAATAAGTGAATCATCAGCAGTAAGCGAATCTGCAATACCCACTGGCTCTTTAGACATTGATGGCAATGAGAAATATGACGCTCTAACGGACGGTCTTTTATTACTTAGGGGCATGTTTGGTTTGGATGGAGATGCCCTTGTAACGGGAACGGTTGCCTCTGATGCTACCTATACCGAATCAGTGGACATCGAGTCCCGTATTGCGATATTGGGTGATCTTGCTGACATCGATGGAAATGGAGACATAGATGCTCTTACAGATGGATTACTTACTCTGCGTTACTTATTCGGGTTACAGGGCGGTACACTTATTAATGGTGTTGTGGCAAGTGATGCGACTAGAACCACTGCAGAAGAGATTGAGGCGCATTTAGAGACCTTAATGCCTGCGCTTTAAGCCCACCCAGTCAAATCAGGGCTAGATCGAGGTAAGAAGTTCTTGAGGGTTATGAAACAGTTTTTACACACTGTTATGCGCGGACTTTCGGGACACTCCAACGCGCGACTTAATGGACACCAGTACGCGGGAATAGATCGAGGTAGTTACCGCCTATAAAAAGGACTTTTAGGACACATTTACGCGCGCGTAGATCGAGGTTGCCACTAGATCGGGGTTACAACGCTGGCATCAGGGTCTTCAGATGTGCCTCAATATCTACCGCGGTTGTTCTAGTTGCATCAGATGCCACAACTCCAGCAATCAAGGTGTCCCCTTCCAAGCCAAACAAGTACCGTAGTGTCAGCAACCCATCTGTAAGAGCGTCAATCTCACCATTACCGTCAATATCGGCAAGATCACCTAATGTTGCGATACG
>Ga0302127_10000331_pt1 | contig 25204 bp, 27 predicted proteins | sample CB4_SCM_MG_FD_204452 | JGI IMG/M metagenome (GOLD analysis project Ga0302127, IMG submission 204452) | Marine microbial communities from Western Arctic Ocean, Canada - CB4_SCM | ecosystem: Environmental > Aquatic > Marine > Oceanic | place: Canada: Western Arctic Ocean | collected 2017-09-24
CTGCCGGCGGCGATCACGACAACTATGACGCGTACGACCGGGCCATGGCCGAAGACCGTCGGGCGTGCATGTTCGTCGCTCCAAGTCGCATCCTCGGCCGGCTCTGACGAGATAGTCCATCGCGCGATGAGTTCGGGGTGCGGGTTTGGCGGTCCCATCGCGCGGCGGTGCCAGGCACCAGCGCGCGACGGGTGGGGTCTGGGTTGGCGGTCAGCGGTAGACGGGGTCGGAACGGTCGCGGTGGCCGCGCAGGTATTCGGGGCCGAAGCCGGGAGCGGCAACCGGGTCGACGCGGTTCCACTCGACGACGATGTCGCGGTGGGCGATGCGCCATTCGCCGGAGCGCTTGTCGAAGCGGTCGACGTAGCGCAGTCCCGCGATCGAGTCGACGTCCTCACCCTTCAGACGGTGATACGCGATGCAGTATGTCTCGGCCGCGGCCGCGTCACCATCGAGCTCGATCAGGACGTTGCCCAAGAAGTGCATCGTCGAGTCGAATCTGTCGAGCTGCACTTTCACCCATGGGATGAAGTCCTCGATTGTCCCCTTGAACCGGCCGTGGTCGTCGGTTGCCCCCCGGTGGTAGCACTGCTCGACCAGCTCGAAGTCACACCGGTCGATGCCGCGGGCATAGCGCATCAAGACTTCGTGGATGGCGTGACGATCAAGCAGTTGTTGAATGTCGTTCATGGGCTCATCGTCGCGCACGTGGGTCGGCAGGCCGTGCTGTACTCAGGCACTAGCCAGTACATAAGTCTTCCAGCCGTGACCACGCCACCGATCTCGACACCATTCGCCCGATGGGCCGGTGGCGCCTGATCGATGTTGTCTCGGCGTCGTAGTGGCTCGAAGCAGCGATCGGACGCCTACGGGTTACGGACGTCCCAGAGGTGATGGACGGGGTCGTGGATCAGGTACCGGGCGAAGCTCTCGACGGTGAACGCTGCACCGTCTGACCGGTACCCGGTGCGCTCCCACATGTCGCCGTTGACTGCATCGAATCGGGCAGCCAACGCCTCCGCGTGATGGGCGAGTTCCGCGGACACGACGGTTGGGTAAGCCTTCGCGTAGTCCTTATCGATGGCCGATTGATCTTGGTCCCAGTTGGGGTAGCGCGGCCCGTTCTCATGGAGCATCAGGCCAAGACGGAAGTGGTACAGCTCATAGACATCGCTGACGTGATGGCCGTACTCGAGTCCCGATCATTTGTCGGGGTGAGGTCGCAGCCCCAGGGTGTCGGCATCCTTGCCAAGGACGTCGATCCACTCGGCGGCGTTGCGACGGATCATCGTGCCGATGGCTTCGCGCGGGAAGTCTCGGACGTCATGGCCGCACTCGCCACACAGGTCGTCGAGGACCCACGTCCAGTCCTTGTCGTCGGCGAAGGGGATCGGGTCGGTCATGGCATGTACTCCTTGGATCTGGCTGGGAGGGCGCCGTTGCCCGGTCGCCACGACACGAGGCGCTACCGCGCCCTGCGGGGGCTTCGGGCTCAGTTGGTGCTCCGCCATGCCTCGAGAATCGCAGCGGCCGCCACGTCGATGTCGGCCGGCGTCGTTGTCGTGCTGCTGACGCTCAATCGCATTGCTCGGCGACCCTGCCAAGTCGTGCCCCCCGCCCAACAGGTGCCGTCTGCTTGCACGGCATTGATCACCCGGTCCGTCGTTGCGTCATCACCGAACGCCGCGAGTGCCTGGTTGATGACCACTGGGGCGAGGATCTCGACACCGTTTTCTTGGAGGGTCTCGACCAACTGCGCACACCGGTTGCAGGTGCGATCGATCGCGTCGGCCAATCCGCTGCGACCGAGCGCTCGGATGATGGCCCAGGTCTCTACTCCGCGGGCGCGCTGGGACATCTGGAGGCCGAGTTGCATGAGTGTGCGGTCTGGTCCGGCTTGGAGGTACGCGGCGTCGACTGCCATCGCGCGACGCAAGTCGCCATCCCGCGCGACGATGGCCACCCCCGAGTCGTAGGGCGCGTTCAGCCACTTGTGTGCGTCGGTGGCCCAACTGTCGGCGAGGTCGACGCCGTCCACCAAATGAGCTCGGGCGGGATCGGCGGCCGACCAGAGCCCGAACGCGCCGTCGACGTGGATCCAGGCGCCAGCAGCGCTCGCTGCAGGGATGACGTCTCGGAATGGGTCGCTGTGGCCCGTGTTCACGTTTCCGGCTTGGACTACCAGGATGGTGCGCTCGTCCATGACGGGAACGGCGGCTGTGATGAGCCGCCCCGACGAGTCGGTGGGGACAATCTCGACTTGGCTTCGACCTATGCCGGCCGCGCGCAGTGCTTTCCAGACCGAGACGTGAATTTCAGCGCTGGTCACCACCCGGAGAGCCGGAGCGCCGCCTAGGCCGTGCTCGTCGACGCTCCACCCTGCCCGCGCGAGCAGGGCGTCTCGGGCAGCTAAAACACAAGTGAGGTTGGCGATGGAAGCACCCCCGCAGAAAGTGGCCGTCGCAGTCGCTGGTAGGCCTAACAGCTCCACGGTCCACCGGGCGGCGATGGCATCGAGGTGTGCCGCCGCCGGTGACATGATGGGCAAGGCCACGTTCTGGTCCCATGCAGCGTTCAGGATCGACGCCGCGAGTCCTGCAGGTTCGGTGCCACCGTTCACGAACCCGAAGTACCGGCCGCCCGTCGTGCGCATCGTGGCCGGGGATCCAATGGTGTCGAGTTCTGCGAGCACGTCCGCGGGCGGGCGGGGGCCGGTGGGGAGCACTGGGTCGAATGTTGCCAGCGCGTCGAGCGCCGCTCTGGTTGGGGCGGTGTCGAGGTCGACCGCCGCGAGGTACTCGCCAGCGCGCCGTGCAGCATCAAGGATCAGGTCCATCTCAGCATGGGTCACCGGCAGATCCTGCCAGGTCCGCGCTGTCGAGGCTGACGACTTTCGCTAAGTGCCTGATCTCAGCGCAGAGCGGGTGACGCCCTCGTAGATCGTGAGCAAACAGGTCACGAGTCGGTCTCCAATGGTGTCCCATCCCTCCATGTCTGGGTGGAGGTGCTCCACGAACCACTGTGACTCGCCGTACACGCTCGCGACCGCCGGCTCGAAGGCATCGACACACGTCTCATTGGCCAGGCTCGAAACCGCGTCGTCACCTGGATATGGCCCGTCGGGCAGCCTCTGGGACAAGTAGACCTCCCACACATGGGTGGTGTCGCAGTCGACGGTCAGGAGTGCGGCGCTGCCCAGGCTGTCATCGGCGATGCAGTCGCCTGCTCGCAGAGCGAAGGTCGAGGCCAGTCCGAACGCGCGGAGCGGATCGAACTGTGTCATGAGTACTTGTACAGGCTCGGGGTACTGGACGAAACAAACCAGCTCGCGATCACCAAGTAGCCAAGTCTCAGCCGTGGGCCGGAAGATCCGGATGAAGAGGACCGTCGCCTCACCGGGTGTTTCTGTGATCTCTCCGAACGCGGTGTTGCATGCGGTAGTTGCCTCCGCGATTAGGGGCTCGACTCCTGGGTATGGCACTCCGATTGCTTCATCGAAGCGGGAGACGAAGAAGACCTCGGCCACGTGGCTCTGGGAGCACGCTATGGAGCTGGGTTGAACGAGCTCGAGCTCCTCCGCTGAGAAACACTGGCCCGTCGGATAGACGGGATCGAGGACGCGGAGGTCTTCGTTGTCGCTGAAGGCCAGGACCGTCTCGGGCGCCGGAACGACGATGCTGGTGTCGCGTCCCAGCGTAAGCGTGTAGCGATCCACGAGCGAGATGAGTCCGAGCTCGGGGGTCCCGTTGCGTCGGCCGACTTCCTCGAAGAACCCGTGGAAGTCGATTTCGACAAGACGTAGCTCGCCCAGGGCGAACCCCACGGTGACTGGGGTCTGTCCCGACATCGCGGTGAGGTCAATATCCAGGTCTGCTGTCGCGAACACCGATGTCGGGGGTAGCAACACCGCGACGTCGGCGTTGGGGACCTGCGTTCGGTAGGTCTGGAGAATTTGGCCCTCAACGGTCTTGGCGGTTGCCAGCGACACATCGCTAAGCCCGGAGAGCATGCCCCGGAGACGGTCGAGGATGCGGTCTGGGTCGAATATCAAGTTCGGGCCCAAACCTTGGGGGTGCCTTCTTGTTGCTCTGCTGTGACCGACGTCCACGGTCGGGCCGGGTCGGTGTCGGGCGGTGTTGGATCCAGGCGAAAGTAGGCCGTGCGTTCGGTATCGATGACATAGGAGACGGTTGTCTCGTCAGGGTCGAAGCCACTCGCCGGCTCCAGATCGAACGGTGCGTCCCCTTGGAGGGTCGTTGCCCAGTCGGCGCCGGAGAACTCGATGGTGTAGCCGGCGATGCCGGCGGAACGGTCGACCGAGCTCGACAGGGTGACCCCCAAGTCGGTCACTCCGCCAAGGGTCATCGCTGTTTGGTTGTGCATCGTTATCGATGGGGCATCATCGAGTCGGGCCAAGGCGATGTCGCGAGCCTGGCCGAAGGCTTCCTCGGGCTTCGGTGTCGGCGCAGGCGTCGGTGCTGCCGAAGGCGTTGGGTCCCCAGAGTCGGATTGTTCGATCGGCGTTGGCTGGGGAGTGGCCTCGGGGAAGCCGACACGAATGTCGGTCGCGCATGCGCTGGCAACTGAGGTCAGCATCAGCGCGACGCCTACCGTCCTGATTTTCCGCTTCCGCCTGGAGAAGATCATCGGCGCTGATCGTAGATGCGTGGCGCCCGCAGGTGAAAGCAGCCATGATTTGGTGATGGCTTCCGCACCTCCAGACCTTGCTGTATTACGCCAGATCGAGGAACGGGTGCTCTGGCTCGCCACCCGAATCGTCGATGTCGCAAACCGACGCGAACCGGGCGAGATCAAGGTCGGGGGGCATCAAGCCTCGTCGGCGTCGATGGTGTCGATTATGACGGCGCTCTGGTTTGCCCACATTGGCGGTGAGGACAAGGTGGCGGTCAAACCGCATGCCTCGCCCGTTTATCACGCGATCAAGTACCTCACCGGCGAACTCGACCGTTCTTACCTCACGACGCTCCGCCAGCGTGGGGGGCTGCAGGCCTACCCGTCGCGGACCAAGGACCCTGACGTCTCGGACTTCTCGACAGGGTCGGTGGGCCTGGGCGCGGTTGCCCCGCTCTTTTCGGCCCTCACCCGCCGCTATGTCGACGCGCACTTCGGGGGTCAGCCGAAGGCACGATTTATTGCGCTGGTCGGCGATGCCGAACTGGACGAGGGCAATGTTTGGGAGGCCATCGCCGATCCGGCCACCGAGGGGCTGGGCAACTTCACGATGGTGGTGGACCTCAACCGGCAGAGCCTCGACCGCGTGATCCCCAACATCGCGGCGGTCCGGCTGGAGCACTTCTTCCGAGATGCCGGCTGGCACGTGGCGGAGGCCAAGTACGGCTCTCGGCTGACGGCCGCTTTCGCTGCGCCGGGCGGGGATGCTTTGCGCGCCCACATCGACGCCATGAGCAATGAGGTATACCAATCGCTGTTCGGGCTCGAGGGCGATGACTTCCGGACGAAGTTTCTGGCCGGCGCAGATGGGGCTGTTCGTGTCGTGGCCAACTCCCATGACGACGCCAGCCTCAAGACCCTCATCACCGATCTTGGGGGTCATGACCTCGGACTGCTGCTCGAGACCTTCGCAGAGTGTGACCAGGTGCCCGACCGCCCCAGCGTGGTGTTTGCGTACACGGTCAAAGGCCGCGGTCTTCCAATCGCCGGCGACCCAATGAACCATGCGGCGCTGCTTAGCCCCGACCAGATCGACGACCTCCGCAGCCGGGCCGGCCTCGACGAAGCCACCGAATGGGACCGGTTCGACCCGACCAGTCAGGCAGGGAGGCTCTGCGCCGCACTCGGCGGCGATATCAACAATCCCAAGCCGATCCCCAGACCAGCGCTGCCCGTTCCCGACTCGGCTCGGCCGCCGGTGACTGCAGGCCGGGTGTCCACGCAGGAGGCATTCGGCCGCGTCCTGACATCGTTGGGCGAGATCGCCGGTGTCACCGAGCGCATCGTGACGACGGCACCAGATGTGTCGATCTCAACCAACCTGGGAGGTTGGATCAACAAGGCGGGGGTCTATGCGCCCACTGAGCGGGACGACCATGGGGGAGCGGATCGGCTGCTCAGGTGGGCTCCATCACCCGAGGGTCGCCATATCGAGCTGGGTATATCCGAGATGAACATGTTCATGCTGTTGGGCCAGCTCGGCCTGAGTCACGACCACCACGGCCAGCACTTGCTGCCGATCGGGACGGTCTATGACCCGTTTGTGCTTCGGGGGCTCGACGCCTTGGTCTACTCGCTCTACAACGGGGCCCGATTCGTTGTGACCGGTACCCCTTCGGGTGTCACGCTGGCTCCCGAGGGCGGTGCTCACCAGTCGACGGTCACCGCGTCGGTCGGGACCGAATTGCCGGGGCTGCATTATGCGGAGCCGGCATATGCCACCGAGGTCGACTGGCTTCTGTGTGACGCCCTCCAGCAGCTCGGGGCGACCGATGGCGAGAGCTGCTATCTCCGCCTGTCGACCAGGCCAATCGATCAACAGCCGTTCGCTGATGCTCTTGAGCGCCAGGGCGAGTCCACGTTGAGGAACCATGTGCTTGCCGGCGGCTACCGACTCCGCGACGCACCCGTCGACAGCCGCCCCGGGGTCACGATCGTGACCACTGGTGCAATGGCACCCGAGGCGTTGGCCGCAGCTCAAGAGCTCGACGACGAGGGCGTCCAAGCCTCGGTGGTGCACCTGTCGAGTCCCGATCGGACATACCGGAGCTGGCAGCGCACCTATTCGACGCCGGCTACCACCGGCCGGGCAGTCCGCAGCCCAAGCCACCTGCATCGCATCATCCCGGCAAGCGAACGCGCTCGTCCCGTGGTGAGCGTGCACGATGCTGCGAGTCACGCCTTGGCTTGGGTCGGCTCGGCATTGGGGACTCGCCAGTACAACCTGGGCGTTGACCGCTTTGGCGAGTCCGGGACCATCGCCGACCTTCACGAGATCGTGGGGATCTCCGCTGGCAACATCGTCAACGCTGCGTTGATTGCCATCCACGAACCCGAAGCCTGAGGGGCCATCTGGCCAGGTCCGCGCGTGGTCGCGCTTGGCCTATGCCACGATCGTGTACCGCGTGATCGCCATCTTGGTGACGTGACGTGTTGGAGGCTCCATGAGTGCACTGTTTGGCCCCGTGATTCAGCAGGGTTATGTCGTCCCCGACATCGACGTCGCGATTGAGCACTGGGTGGCGCGAGGGATCGGTCCGTTCTTTATCGAGGCTCACATCCGGCCGAAGGGCAGCTATGACGGCGTCGAGATCCAACCCGACCTTTCGGCAGCGTTCGCCTATTCGGGCGATCAGCAGATCGAGGTCATCCAACAACACGATGACGCCCCGACGATCTACGGCGACTACCTGGCTGCCAACCCCGCGGGAGGACTCCAGCATCTCGCGGTGTGGGTCGACAGCATCGCCGAAACCGTTGCAATGCTCGACACAGCCGGTCGCGGGTAACGAGTCCGCCAGCGCTACGGCGACGGCCACGCGTATCTGGACTCGACGACCGCTCCCGGCGTCATGATGCAACTGATGGCGCGGAGCGACCATCTGGTCGCCTTGATGGGTGCAATCAAAGAAGCGTCAGTTGGATGGGATGGTGTCACGGCCCCGATTCGCCGTATCGATTGGAGCACTGGCAAGCCTGTGCCCGAGGTCGTCGCGTAACCAGACGAGATGCCGACGCGGGGCTGAGCTGTCATCAACTCGATTGTTCGACCACGTCGATCAAGATGTAGCGCAGCGATGACCCGTCAGCCGGAGGGTTCTCGATCTCGATGACCTCGACGTCGACGACGTAGGACGTTCCGGGCTGGGGATCGAAGCCCTCGATCGAGTCGTAGAAAAATTCGTATTCGCCGTCAGCGGCCTCGCTGACCTGCAAACAAGTCTGCGGCGCAGCACCCTCGCAGTCGACCACGTCGGGACCGATCCACAGACGTGTCGCGTCGGATCGGTCTGACGCAGTGGTCGCCGCGGTCGGTGCGGCGATCGATGGCTCCGGTGAACTGGTGTTTCCGCAACCGGCCATGGTGAGCACACCGGTGATTACAATCGCTGTGCATCGCGATTTCATCGTCATTGATCTCGTCCCTCGTGCGTTGAGTTGCGAACCTGACGACCCACAGCGCGGCGTGGTTCCCGCCGGCCACCCCTAGGTGACCCGAAGTGCCTCCCACCAGGCCTGCATGACGACCGTGTGGCCCGCAGTCTTTGAGCGGGTGAAATCGTCGGCGTCTGCAGGCAACTCTTGTGCTTCGGTCGGGACAAGATCCGACGCGCCCTGCACAGGGTCGAGCCACTCAAGCTCGATGGTCTCCAGCAGCGACCCGAAATCGGGGGCTTCATGGTGGTCGCTGGTCTGGTGGTTCATGAACGCGAGGAAATCGTCGAACGATTCGAGGCAGTAGTAAGACCGTGGTTCGGCACCGCGCCAGAACTCGTACCGGCGGCACCGCGGCTCGGCCCGGTGGGTGGCTTCGTACATCGTTCGAGAGACTTCCTCGAACTCGGCTTCCTTGCCTTCGAAGATCTTGATGTGCGCCAGAAATGTGGCCATGGGGTGTGCCCTCCTGTTTCTTGAACATCGTGAGCCTAGAAGACGATCGGCTTGCGATGTCGGGGTCGTGCAGGCACGATGATTCGAGACAGATGGAATAAACTTCACCGAGCCCAGTTCCGAGACCGGTCGAGGAGCACCCATGACCATCAGCGACGGTGACCTACGCGAGATGTATCGCCGCATGTCGAGCATCCGCCAGTTCGAGGACACGACGAAAGACCTCCTGCTCAAGGGCGAGTTGTACGGCGCGTTCCACACCTCGACAGGCCAGGAAGCATCCATCGTCGGGTCGTGCATGGCCTTGCGCATCGACGATCACATGGTTGGCACACATCGATCGCACGGACATCCGATCGGCAAGGGAGCCAAGCTCGACCGGCTGCTGGCAGAGCTGATGGGCAAGGAGACCGGCGTCAATCAGGGCAAAGGCGGGTCGATGCACCTGTCGGACTTCTCGGTCGGCAGCCTGGGCGAGACATCCATCGTGGGCTCGGGATTCCCGGTCGCGACCGGAGCGGCACTGGGTTCGAAGTTGCAGGGGCTTGATCGTGTGGCCTTGTGCTTCTTCGGCGACGGCGCTTCGAACGAAGGCACGTTCCACGAATCGCTCAACCTGGCATCGATCTGGGATCTCCCGGTGATCTACCTCTGCGAGAACAACGGCTACGGCGAGTTGACTGCCGCCTCAGACGTCATGGCTGTCGAGCACGTCGCCGAGCGCGCAGCCGCCTACCGCATGCCATCTGCCACCGTTGATGGCCAGGACGTGTTGGCGGTCTATGAAGCCGTGGGTGAGGCCGTGGCTCGTGCCCGAGCGGGTGAGGGCCCCACGCTTGTCGAGACCTTGACGTACCGGTTCGAGAACCATGCCATTGGTCTGCCCATCGAGAACTACCGAGATCCGGCCGAGGTGGAGCACTGGCGGACACACCGCGACCCTCTGCTCCTGTTCCGCGATCAGGCCGCCCAGCATGGGCTCGACGGCGCAGCCCTCGACGTGATCGACGCCGAGGTCACGGCCGAGCTGACCGAGGCGCTTGATTTCGCCCGCTCAAGTCCCGTGCCACCCCCCGAGGCTGCGTTCACACATGTCTTCACGAACCCCATTCCGATTGCTCGCTGAGGAGGCTGCCATGCACACCGTGACGTATCTAGAGGCCGTCAACGAAGCGCTGCGCGAGGAGATGGAGCGCGACCCGGCGGTGTTCCTCATGGGCGAGGACGTCAGTTGGAATCTGATGGGTGCTACCGGAGGCCTGCGGGAGCAGTTCGGGTTCGAGCGAGTGCGGGACACGCCGATCTCCGAAGCCGGGTTCGTCGGAGCCGGGGCCGGGGCCGCGATGGTAGGCATGCGGCCGGTGGTCCATATGTTGATCGCCCCGTTCCTCTATGTGGCGTTCGACCAGATCGTGTCGATCGTTGCGAAGTCGACCTATCTCTATGGGGGTCAATCTAAGATGCCGATCACCTTGATGGCCCCGATGGTCTACAACGCGGGCAATGCCGCTCAGCACTCGGACCGCCCGTACTCGACGCTGATGACCATCCCTGGCCTCAAGCTTGTCGCGCCTGCCACAGCCGCTGATGCGAAGGGGCTCCTCAAGGCCGCAATACGAGACGATGACCCGGTCATCTGCTTCGAGGACGCCGCCCTTTGGGGCAACAAGGGCGAGGTGCCTGATGGCGACCACGTCATCGCATTGGGTGTCGCCGACGTCAAGCGTGAGGGCAGCGACGTCACGGTCGTGGCGGTCTCGGGTGCGGTCCTGCACGCACTCTCGGCGGCCGAGCAGTTGGAGGCCGAAGGCATCTCAGTCGAGGTCGTCGACCTTCGGTCCATCGTGCCCCTGGACCGCGATGCGGTGTTGACGTCGGTGGCCAAGACGGGCCGTCTTGTCATTGCCGATCCTGCGCACGAGATGGGCTCGGTGGCCTCAGAAGTCTCTGCAATCGTTGCGGAGAAAGGCTTCTGGAGCCTCCAGGCGCCGATTGTCCGTGTCACAACACCCCACACCCACATCCCCTACAGTGCCGAACTCGAGCGTCCCTTGTATCCCAATCCCGAGCGGATCATGGCAGCCGTCCGCGGCCTGATGGCATGACGAGCGAGCGCCCCCACGCGGTCCAAATTCGGCTGCCCCAGTTCGGGATGGGGATGCAAGAGGGAACCGTCATCGAATGGTTCAAGCGCGAGGGTGATCCCGTCGCCGCAGGCGAGGTCGTCGCCGAGATTGAGGCGGCCAAGGCCACCGAAGAACTCGTTGCCCAAAGCGACGGCATCATGCTCCGAATTATCGTCGCCGAGGGAGAGACGGTCGAGGTCAACGCGGTGCTCGCCGTGACCGGGCCCGAAGGCGCCGAGATCCCTGACCAGACTGTGGTTGAACAACGGCCCAGCGCCAACGTCGCGACCGCCACGCAACCTCCGTCTGTGGCACCTGTGCCCGCTGAATCTGGCCCTCGACCACAAGTGACACCCCGGGCCCGCCGCCTGGCTTTGGAGCTGGGCGTCGATGTCAAAGCCGTCGTGGGCAGTGGGCCCGATGGCCGTGTCACCGAGGACGACGTTGTCGCGAGCGCACAAACGTAACTGCCAGGCCGATGCAACGGCTGCGGTAGCGAGATTTCAAGAGCGGAGACGGGCGTAGGTGCGAAGTCGGACGATTGCTGCCTACCGACTGATACCTGCCGCCTGAGTTCCTTAGGGGCACAGGCCGGCGAAGAGCGCGTAGGAGTCGTCGGACCGATCCGTTCGGCCTCGGGCCAGTTCGCCGAAGTAGGAACCATCGCGATCGACGGTGGAGTCGACGTTGCTGTTCCAGTCGAGCACGTACGTCCGTTCGGCAACGGCCCAGGCCCCGTCACGGCGCTCGACGCGGTCGAGGTATCGGCCACCGATAGTCCTGGCCGTCAGGCTGCCGCCTTCGCCGGCTGCGTCAATGAACACCAGGCTGTAGGACTCAACGTGGGCGGTGTCGGCGTCGATGAACTCGATCAGCGCCTGGTTGACCCGATGGGTTGCCTGGACCACGCCGTGGGAGTCATAGAAGGGACCAATGAAGGTCGCGAACGCCGACGCTGAACCCGTGAAGTAGCCGTGGTCGACCGTCGCGTCGTTGTGGAACGCTGACTCGATGAGTTCGGTGTCGCGTCGGTCGATCCCGCGGCCACAGCGAAGCAGGCAGTCGTAGATCGCCTGTTGATTCTTGAATCGCTGGATTTCAGCGCCCGAAACACTCATGGTCGCGAGGCGTAGAGCGGATCGTGGGGCGCTCGTGCACCCCGCATGCGGATGTCGCCATACATTCCTTCGTCCCATTCGGCGGAGCTCGGGGTGTTCTGATTCCAGTCCATCACAAACGCTCGGTGCGAAATCTTCCAGACCCCGTCGCGGCGCTGGTAGCGGTCGAGGTAGCGGCCGACCAGGAGGGTGTCGGTCAGCTCGCCCTCCTTGGTTTCGCTGATGTACGCGAACACGTAGATCTCGCCGGTCGCGTCGTCACCGTCGACCTCGATCAGCTGGCTACCAAGGCAGTGGAACGTGCGCTCCATCGTGAGGATGTGGCCGAACGTGTTGGTGATGAAGCCAGTGGTGGGGCCGTCGTAGGTGCCGTAGGCCACGGTTGCGTCATCGTGGAAGACGTTGGGCAATTCGTCGGAGTCGAGGCGGTCTACCGCGCGGCAATAGCGCATACAAACCTCCCGGATCGCCTGGATGTCGGTGGCCCTGCGCAGCTCGGTGTCTGTCACGGTTCCCATGGTGTGCCTCTCTCTCGGATCGGTTCTTCAGATCGGGCGATCGCCAGCGAGGGTGACTCGTTCGACCCGTCGGCGGTGTTCGCCGTAGTCGTACACCGGTGCGTGCTGCGTGCAGCGGTTGTCCCACATTGCCAGTGAGTTGATGCCCCACCGAAAGCGCATCTGGTGTTCGACCCGGTGGGTCTGGTCGACGAGGTGATCGAGTAGGCGCTTGCCTTCGTCTGGCTCGAGCCCGTCAATGTGGTCGACAAAGTTGTGGCTTACGTAGACAGCCTTGCGCCCGGTCACGGGGTGCGTTCGGGCGATGGGATGGTGCTGTTCGGGGAAACGCTCGAGCTCGGCGTCCAATGCTTCGCCAGAGAGATGGCGGGCAAAGTTCTTGCGAACCGAATGGGTGGCCGTCCGGCCGTCGATGAGTTCTTTCACTTCGTCGGTGAGACAGTCGTAGACCCGCGCCATGTTGGCGAAGCAGGTATCGCCGCCGGCCGGGGGCAGGACCTTGGCCAGCAGGAACGACGCGAACGGCGGGCAGTCGCGGAAGGTGGCATCGCTGTGCCAGGTCGAGCGCGATGCCGGTGAGGCCGGGTTGTCGATCACGGCCAGGTCCTCCTGCTCGTTAACCTCGAGATAGGGATGCCGGTCGATCTCGCCGAATTGCAACGCAAACGCGACCTGCTCGTCGGCTGTGATGTCCTGGTTGTGGAAGAACAGGACCTGCCAGTCCATCCAGGCATCGTGGAGCAGTTTGACGAGTTCCTCGTCGAAGTCGCCGAGCCGAATGCCATCGACATCAGCGCCGAGGTGGGGTGTGTAGGGCCGGACAGTGAACCGCCCATAGTCGGTGCGCATCGCGCTGCCCCTTTCGGTGTGAGATCGTGTGCATGCACAATAACGCAGCCCGCTGGACGTGTCGCCGAAGTGCCGTCGGTGACCGACCTCTCCTTCGATGACGGCTTCTCTCTCACTTTTGGAGCTTTCGATGCGCCATCCGTATGTGACCGACGACATGATCGAGGCTTTCGCTCGTGATGGTGTGGTGCATCTGCCTGGTGTGCTTGATGAGACTTGGATGCAGCTGGCGGAGGTGGGGGTGACGCGCAATTTGAGGAACCCTGGGGCGCATCACCAGTTCCACTATGAAGGCACGCCGCGGGCCTTTATCGATGACTACTGCAATTATTGGGCGGTCCCTGAGTACCGCATGCTTGTGGAGCATTCGCCGATCGCGCACATTGTTGCTTCGCTGTTGGAGAGTGAGCGGTTGTGGCTCTTCTATGAGCAGATCTTTGTGAAGGATGCTCCGGACGGCGAGGCACGGCGAACACCGTGGCATCAAGATACGACCTATTGGATTACTGCTGGACGCCAGATCGCCGGGTTTTGGATCACGCTGGAGGACACGCCTGCTGAGGAGTCTCTCGAGTTCGTTCGTGGGTCTCACCTTGGGCCGACTTATGCCGGGACGGCGTTTGATTACGAGAATGAGACGACGCCTTTCACTGACGAGCCGGGCTACGAGCCGATCCCCGATATCGAAGCGGACCGAGACGCGTTCGACATCGTGTCTTTCGCGATCAAGCGCGGCGATGTTGTCTTGTTCCACCCAGGTTTGCTCCATGGTGGCGGTGCTACCGCAGACAGCTCACCGCGGCGAACATTGTCGATCCGGTTCTTCGGCGACGACATCGTGTATGCACCAAAGAAGCGACCCGCCCCGACATACCCCGGCACGAGCGCGCTGATCGAACCCGGTCAACCTCTTCGCGGACCCTGGTTCCCCCAGGTGCACCCCGGCTCGGAGGCGGTTCGAACCATCCTCGGGTCTTAAGCGCGCGCAGGTAGCCGATGCGCTGCCGACGACTTCGGTGGCCGGCGACGTCGGGGAGGTGCGACACTGGCCGTGGAGGGGGAGCGGTGGCACAGAGCGGTCTCGGCAGACTTGGGATCAACCCGGATGCGTACGGGGTGTGGAAGGCCGATGCGTCTGGGAACACGACCTGGGATGCGTTTCTCGACACGTCCGCGGCTGCGGGGTTTGTCGCGGTCGAGCTTGGGCCTGCCCGCTATCTCCCCAGCAAACCCGAGGAGTTGCAGCGTGAGCTCGCCGCTCGCGACTTAGAGCTGACCTGCGGCTATCTGCCGGTCGCATTCGACGACCCGGTTTCGCGCGAGGCCATGTTCGATCAGCTAGGCCGTGTTGCTGGTGTCACCGAGGGGGCTGAGTTTGTCCTCGCGCTGGCCCTGGCCGGTTGGGGCCCCGATGGACGCATCTCGAATACCGACGCGCAGTGGCAGGCGATGGTCGAGGGGCTGGTGGCACTCAGCCGCGCCGCCGCCGACGATCACGGGTTGCGCCTGGTGTTTCATCCCCACGTTGGCATGGCGGTGGAGACCGAGGCTGAGGTCGAGCGGCTCATCGAAGACTCCGATGGCCAGGTAGCGCTCTGCTTTGACGTCGGCCAGTTCGCTTACGCCGGTGGCGACCCAGCAGCGTTCATCCGCAATTACGGCGAACAGGTCGCCTACATCCATTTGCGCGATGTGGACTTTGCCATTAGCGACGCCTGCGTGGCTGACGGGGTCCCGTTCGAGGTTGCAGCTCGACGCGACGTTTTCTGCGAGCCGGGCACCGGCGATGTCGACTTCGGCGCCGTGGTCGAGGCCGCCCGGTCGGTGGCATTCGACGGCCCCATCATCGTCGAGCGCTCCTACCTTGGACGTACTCCAGCCCAGGCCCAAGCAGCGGCGTTGCAGGCATTCGAGATCTATGCGTCATTCGGCTTCGGGACCGCCGCGCAGCTGGCAACCACCAGCTGACCTCGTGGTCCTCGACCGCCCTGACGGGCGTCGCCAGCCCGAGGGCATCGACAAACCCGACGGTGCCGGCGACTTGGCTATCCGGGCCGCTTGAGCAGCGCCCAACCGGTCTGCCAGCGTCAAGTGTCCCTGGGGGGACAGTTCACGCTGGCAGATGCGACGGTAGCGATGATCGAGACCGTTGGTCAGCGGGTGACGTCGTGGTAAGCGGGGGCCGATGTGTCGTGGAACTCGATCAGCTCAATGATGTTGCCGTCGATGTCGCGTCCGTACATTGCTCGCCACGGCCCGCTCATCTGGTCGAGTCGCGGAAGGGGGGCGTGGAACGTCATCCCGAGTCCCTCGAGGCGCTCGATCTCCACGTCGATGTCGGTCACCGAGAGACAGAAGTGCGTATAGCCCGCATCGTTCACCGGACGTGCGGGGTCGTTGGGCCGGCCCGGGGGCGCGTCGTACTGGAACATCTCGATGAGAATGTTGCCGGCCCGCAAAAACGCTGTCTTGGCGGCCGAACCCTTGAGGCCGACAATCGCGTCGTTGGCGGTGTTGCCCGCGTCCCAGCCGCCATGGGATACTTCTTCGAAACCGAACGCCTCCACATAGAACTGACGGAGCCGGTCGATGTCGGGCGTTGTGATTGCTACGTGATGTACACCAAGGATCATTGACACAGTCTGGCATCTCGTTGAGATCTGGGCTCGTGGGACGCGGTAGCTTGAGGACCAAGCTTCTCGCATGGGGTAAAATTGACGCAGAAAAAGAACCGGCCCAGCTATCGCGAGATCCTCGAGCGAGACGCGAGCCCGGTGGCCGACGTGTTGGGTCTCACAGAGAACCCGCCCCAGGCCGCCGCCGACATTTCCTTCGAGCGTTACACCTCCGACGACGTGTTCGACGCGGAGATCGACAAGGTCTGGCGCCGCGTCTGGCAGGTCGCCTGCCGAGAGGAGCACATCCCGGCCGTTGGCGACTACTTCGTCTACGACATTGGACGGCTCTCGATCATCGTCGTTCGTTCGAGCGAGACTGAGATCAAGGGCTACGTCAACTCGTGCCTGCATCGAGGCACCAAGCTCAAGCAGTCAGAATCCGTTGGCCGGTCAGCGCAGATTCAGTGCCCGTTCCATGGCTGGACCTGGAACCTGACGGGCGAGCTTCAGGAAGTGCCGTGCTCCTGGGAGTTCGAGCACCTCGACTACGAAGCCAATTGCCTGCCCGAAGCGCTGGTCGATACCTGGAACGGTTTTGTGTTCATCAACATGGACGTCGATGCGCCGCCGCTTCTCGACTACCTCGGCGTGCTGCCCGATCATTTCGAGCATTGGCGCTTCGACGACTGGTATGTGTCGTCCCACATCCGTAAAGAGGTCCACTGCAATTGGAAGCTGGCGATGGAAGGCTTTATGGAGGCCTACCACACGCCCGTCGTGCATCCTCAAATGTCGGAGGTTGTCGGGGACTGGAACATGCAACACGACATCTTCGGCGATCACGTCAGCCGGGATCTTTGCGCAATGGGAGTATCGAGCCCGTCGCTCCCGCGGCCGTTGACCGAGGAGGAGCTCCTCAACCGCTCTCGTCCCAGCAATCCGACCACGTCATCGACCACCGATTCTGTCCTCGCCGAGGGCAAGACGGCGCGCATGGTCATGGCCGAGGACACCCGAGAAAGGTTCATGGAGCAATACGGGATGGACCTCTCCACGCACACAGACGCGGAGGTGATCGACTCGCTGAAGTACAACGTGTTCCCGAACATGATGATCCACGGTGGCGCCGCGATACACGCGTTGACACTCTTTCGCCCCTTGGGCCACGACCCGACCAAGGCCACCATCGACCGCCTCACCTTCCTGCCGGTGCCGGCAGATGGGCCGAGGCCAGAACCAGCGGAAGTGGTGACGATTCGAGAAGACGAGTCCTACGGCGTAGCGCCCGGCATCACTGAGTTCATGGCCCGCGTCCTGGACCAAGACACCAGCATCATGCGCCTGCAACAAGAAGGCATCCAGGCCTCGGCGAAGGGGGCCGAGACTCTGTCGAGCTATCAGGAGTCCCGCGTGCGTTGGGCTCACGACACCTTCCAAAAGTATCTCGCCAGGTAGCGCAGGGTCGAGGTTCAGGCTCACCATGCGGGGTGGTCGTCGTGAGCCAGAACTTGGCTTGAGTCGGTGTCGCCTTGTGCCTTGCCCCGTTCGAACGTGGCTCGTTTGGTCGACCTCGCGCGACGCTCATTGAAGGTTGGCCCTATCCACCCCTGGGGCGACCAACTAGGTTGACCCTGTGTTCGATCTAACCAACAAGACTGCACTTATAACGGGTGGAGGTGGGGGGTTAGGTTGCGCGGTTGCCGAGGCCCTCGCTGCTCAGGGTGCAAGCGTCGTTATTACTGACATCGATGCCCTCGAGACCAAAGGTGGCCGCGAAACCTTCTTGCACGGCCCCTGTCTCTCCGCCCAGCACGAGGTCGGCCCCGGCCAGGCACGCCAGCGCCCCCGATATCACCAGGCTGAGCGCGCCAACACGGGCGGTGGGGAGGCCCGTCGCCCGGGCGGCTTCGACGTTTGCTCCCGTCAGGCGAAGGGCGATCCCCAGCGATGTGCGCCGCAGCACGAACGTCACGATCAGGACGAGTCCTGCGACCAAGAGCAGGTCGTAGTTGAGGGGTGTGCGCTCGACGAGGTTGGGCCACCGGGCCGAATCAGGGATGAGTCGGGTGCCAGCGCTGCGGGCTCCTCGTCCTTGCCAGGGCCCTCGGATCAACCAACCGAACAGCTGTAGGGCCACGAAGTTGAGAAGCAGTGTCGACACGATCTCGTTGACGCCCCGTCGCACCCATGGGACCGCAGCGATGCCTCCGGCGATGATCTGTCCTTCGAAGCCCACGTTGATGCGTCGAGCAGTGAATGCCACGATCCACCCCAGAGCGACGAGAGCGAGGGGTAGCGCCCGCGCGATGGTTGCTGCGGCCTGCCGCCTGGTTCCGAACGATCCGTCATAGAGCGCTTGAGCTGCCTGGCCGGCGGCCTCTCCCTTCAACGCAATGATGAGGAACGAAACGCCGAGGCCAATGACAACGGCGATGATCGACGTCGCGGCCACGGGCCAGCCGTTGGACCTCATCAACGCGGGCGTTGGATCGTGTCGGGACTGGTCGGAGCTCATTGCCGCGACATCAGGGCCGATGCCGTGGAAGGGTTCGCCCGGCCCGAGGACGGAATCGGTAGGTTCGGCCGGCCACGCAGGCACCGCCGAAGGGTCCAGAGGTCATGGTGTCGCAGTCTTGGACCCTGGCGCGCGTCAGCCAAGTAGCGTTACCAACGATGTCGAGGCAGCACATGCAGTGCGCCGGCTTGATCAGCCGCGACCCGTTGGGCTCACGACATCTTCCAAAGTATCTCGCTCGGTAGCGCAGGGTCACGGTCCAGGTTCGCGACGGCACTGCTATTGGACCATCATCAGCGGCTGTCTGCGGCGGCCACGCGGGGGCGGTCGCCAGCGAGCGTGATGCGGTGCATCGTCCGCAGTTGACCGTGATAGTCGTTGACGGGGTTGTGCAGCGTGCATCGGTTGTCCCAGAGTGCCAATGAGTCCGCGAGCCACCGGAATCTGCAGGTGAACTCGGACCGTACGGAGTGGGCGAACAGCCATTGGAGGAGGGGACGGCTCTCCTCCTCGGTCATGCCGACGAACCGTTCTGTGTGAGCACGGTTCACATAAAGCGCCTTTTGTCCTGTCTCCGGGTGGGAGCGGATCACCGGATGTTCCGCCGAGTATGAGAGGTCGCTCGGGTAGCCGCTGTCTTGGATTCGGGCTTGTCGCGTCTTCGATACATCAGTGAGCGTCGAGGTGTTCACTGCGGTCAGGCCGCTCAATAAATCCTTCAATCCCTCTGAGAGGGCGTTGTACGCGGCGTACATGCTGGCCCATATGGTGTCGCCACCAACCGGAGGGACCACTCGGCCAAGAAGCATGGTGGCCATTGGCGGTTCCTCGAGATAGGCTGTGTCGGTGTGCCAGAGGCCTCCGAAGTTGACGGTTTCGTCTGCGAGCTTCGTGACTTCGGTGATTAGTGGGAACTCCTCGAGGCCCCTCAAGAAGGGGTACTCCATGGGCTCCCCGATTGTCTGCGCGAAGTTCAGGTACTCCTTTGAAGTGAGCGTCTGATCGCGAAAGAACACGACACTGTGTGTTAACCAAGCCTGGCGAATCTCCGAGATGGTTCGAGTGGAGAGGTCGGATGCGAGATTCACGCCGCCTATCTCTGCGCCGAGCGCAGGAGCCAACGGCCGGACGGTGATCGTCTCGTAGCCAGGCACGGCTACGCGGTCCTCGCTCTCAAGGCCCATCACGAGCCTGCCATTCAGGTCCCCAGGAGGTGGGCGATTGACGTCATTGCCGCTTCGGCAACGGCGACGTCATCGGCCTCGCTGCCGCCGCTCACGCCGAGCCCCCCGACAAGCTGGTCGCCTGATCGCAGCGGTACCCCACCTCCGACGAACATCAACCGGGGCTCGACCGTTGACAGTGCAACCTTGTTCTCCGGGGTCACGCGCTCTGCTATGGCCGAAGTGGGGGTTCCGAAGTTCACGGCAGTGTGAGCCTTGGCCCGAGCGACCCGAACTGTGCTCGCAAATGCCCCGTCCATCCGCAGGACGGCGACGTCGGTGAAGGTGTAGTCGAGGATCACTACCGCGATGCGCATGTCGCGACCCTCAGCAGCTGCCACAGCTGCACGTGCAGCTTCGAGAGCGACGTCGACATAGGGGGTCTCGGTGATGGATGTGCTCATTCGCTCTCTACCCCGGCCGCGGCTTTTTCGGCGAGGAACTCATGCATGCGGCGAATGCCCCAGGTCACGATCGCCATATTGCCGTAGACCGTTTCCTTGGTCATCTTTGCGTTGTCGTCGTAGTCACACAGCGCTGCCACGCTGTACGTGTATGGCACCCCTGCTGGGAGTCCCTCGAAATCCTCAGCCGGGGTGGCAGTGATGGTCACCAGTGCCAGCGCCTGGTTGCGTTCGGGCCACGTGAGCACATCGTCGATCTCGATCTGATAGTCCGAGAACGTTTCGTAGAGATTGATCCACAGGCCTCGAACGCCTTCGGCGCTGGCGGTGACCCCGAACGGCACCGGATCGTCCACGTAGCGCGGGCTCTTGACGTGGTACTCGACATCTGGGGTGACCGTGTCGATGATGCCATCGAGGTCCCTGCCCATCTCGGCATCAAAGTGCTCGACTACCGCTTCGTACAACTGCTCGTGTGTGAGCATCGGTTTGCCTCCTCTTGTGGGGCGATCGCGCGATTCCCTCTCGCGCAACCCCCTCGCGTATCCCCTCTAACCCCGCCGACAACGCGATGCTATGATGACGCATCTGACATAGCAAGGCGGCGCCCCGTCCGGTCGCTCGCCGGCAAGTTGAAGGGGTCTGCATGAGCAGCGAAAGCAGTACGCCCGCTCGATGGATGCGGGCACGCCTCGGGGCCGGCGAACCGGTCGTCGCACCCGGTGTTTCCGACGGCATCTCTGCTGCGCTGGCCGCTCGGATGGGATTCGAATCAATCTATGTAAGCGGCGCGGGTGCGGCCGCGTCGCGGGGCTGGCCCGACATGAGCATCATGACCCTCAGCGAGCTGGTCGAATCTACGCGCATTGTGACCACGCGATCGTCTCTGCCGGCAATCGTCGATCTTGACACTGGATATGGGAGCGCGGTCACGATTCGACGGGCGATGCGGGAGCTGGCAGCGGCTGGGGCAGCGGCGGTTCATCTCGAAGACCAGCCCTTTCCGAGGCGCTGCGGCTATCTCACGGCCGAACCCGCAGTTCCGGTGGCCGAGATGCTGGACAGGCTTGCTGCGGCACGTGCCGCTGACACGGAACTCGTGGTGATCGCCCGTACTGATGCCCTGCTCAATGCCGGTCTCGACGATGCGTGCGCCCGAGTGGCCGCGTACCGCGACGCCGGTGCCGACCTGGTGATGGTGAACGGCATCCGCTCACTCGACGAGTTGTCCCACGTCCACGAAACCGTCGGAGCCCCGATGCTGTACAACGTCTCGGGCAGCGATCGGTCGCCTGGCCTCAGCCGCAGCGAGGCTGCAGCGTACGGAGTGCAGGTGATCATCTATCCAATCCAGGCCGACCGAGCCGCAGCACGGGCGGTTCAGCAGTTCCTCCAGACGCTGGCCGAGCGCGACACCGTCGAAATCCCCACCCTGATGGAATTCACCGAGTTCATGGATCTCGCGGGCTGGTCAGAGGCCCAGACCTTCGACGACGAGGTGACCGGGGATCGCGAGTGACGTCTCGGGTCGCGGCTGACGTCGGTGGCACCTTCACCGACATTGTGGTTGTCGACGAGCTCGGCCAGATCCACATAGAAAAAGTACCGAGCACCCCAGCGGCGTTCGAAGAAGCGGTGATCGACGGGGTGCGGCTTGCGACTGCATGGTGCGGGGGGTTGGGACAAGCAGAGCAACTGCTGCATGGCACGACGGTCGCCACCAACGCGGTGCTCGAGCGATCGGGTCCGCGGACCGGACTCGTGACCACAATGGGCTTCCGTGATGTTCTCGAGATCGGTCGGTTGCGGACGCCCACGCTGTACGACCTGTCGTGGTCGAAGCCGGCGCCCCTCGTTGCCCGACGACACCGCCTCGAGGTCGATGAGCGGTTGGACGCTGTCGGCTCAGTAGTCCGCCCTCTGGATCTGGACGGCCTGGCCGAAGCGGCCGACGAAGCTGTGGCAGACGGAGTGGCCTCGTTCGCGGTCTGCCTGCTCAATGCCTACGTGGACTCGAGCCACGAGCATCAGGTGGCCGACTGGCTACGGCATCGCTACCCCGACGTCGATGTGACCGAGGCCACCGAGGTCGTCCGCGAAATCGGAGAGTACGAGCGCACGAGCACGGCGGTCCTCAATGCGTATCTGCGTCCCGTCGTGTCCGATTACTTGGGACGGCTCGGCGAGGGCCTGGAGCTCGACGGGTTCCGGGGCGGATTTCTGGTCATGCAGTCGAGTGGCGGCATGATGACCGCAGCAGAAGCCAGTCGGTTTCCTGTTCACATTCTCGAATCAGGGCCCGCGGCTGGCGTGCTTGCTGCGGCCCAGGTCGCCGAGGCGACGCGAGAAGCTGCCGTCATCAGTTTTGACATGGGTGGCACCACTGCGAAGGCATCGCTCATCGAAGACTTCGGGTTTCAACGCGGCGTCGAATTCTCTGTGGGCTCTGAGATCTCGACGACCTCGCGCCTGCTGAAGGGCGGCGGGTATGCCGTCCGCTTGCCGGTCGTGGATCTGGCGGAGATCGGTGCCGGGGGAGGGAGCATCGCTCGCGTCGACGGAGGTGGCGGTCTGGTCGTCGGGCCTATCAGCGCGGGCGCCGATCCTGGGCCGGCATGCTATGGCCGTGGAGGAGAAGCAGCGACGGTCACCGATGCCAACCTCGTCCTGGGGTATCTGTCCGCCGAGCGCCTGATCGCCGCCGGGGTGGGAGCCGACCGAGACTTGGCGGAGCGTGCCATTTTCGACCAAGTCGGCCAGCCCCTCGGGCTCGGCGTGCAAGACGCAGCGTACGCGGTGCACGCGGTGGCCAACCGACAGATGGCCCGAGTGCTCCGAGCGGTTTCAACCGAGCGGGGGCGCCACGTCGAGCGGCACACCTTGATCGCATTCGGCGGTAGCGGCCCTCTGCACGCAGTCAGCCTTGCCGAGGCCGTCGGGATACCACGCGTGATCGTGCCGCCACACGCCGGCGTGCTCAGCGCAGTCGGACTCTTGTGGGCGCCAATGGAGCTTACGGCCGTCGAGCCTGTCCACCTGCCGCTGGAGCTATCGGCAATCGGCGATGTTGCTGAAGCGAACAGTCGGACTGCGGCGAGCCTGATCGGCCGACTTGTCGATGCGGGGGTCGACTCCGACACGATTGAGATCACCGTGCAGGCCGATGTGCGATATGTAGGCCAGGCCTCGGAGTTGAGTCTTGCCACCGAGCAACATATCGATGCGGCCGGATTGGGGCGCTTGGCAGCCGAGTTCCATCGGGCACACGAAAGCACCTACGGTCACGGCCTCTCGGGGCCAGCTGAAGTGGTGCGCATTCGGGTCACGGCATCGGTGAAGCAGCCCGTGGGTTCCATCGGAGCGTTATCGATCCCCCAAATTGAGAAGCACAGCCGGCTGGCGTTCTTTGACGGTCGCGCGATCACTACCCCCATTATCGGCCGCAGTGACCTCGAGTTACCGAGGGATGGCCCATTGTTGGTCGACGAAGGCGACACCACGACAGTGGTTCCACCCAGCTGGACGGCGGTCTGCGACGGAGGAGCCAACATCGTCCTGGAGCGTGCATCATGAGTCGTCTCAACGACGTGCTGCGTTTCGAAGTGATCCGCGGCGAACTGTTGGGGGTCGCCGACGAAATGGCTGTGCGCTTCGCTCGCAGCTCGTTCAGCCCTGTCATTCGTGACTACCTGGACTTCTCCACCGCGGTGTGCGATAGGCAGGGCCGCGTTGTCGCTCAAGGCTTCTCGCTGCCGCTACACCTGGGGGCTATCCCATCGGCAATGACCGCGGTGATCGACGCGTTCCCCGCAGGTCTCGCTCGGGGCGACCTTGTTGTCCTCAACGACCCCTACGCGGGCGGCATGCACCTCCCGGACATCTTTGTTGTCTCACCGGCATTCCACGGCGAGGTTCTAATCGGCTATTCCATCGTGGTTGCCCACCACGTAGATATTGGAGGCCGCGTACCCGGCGGGTCTGCGGCCGACTCAAGGGAGATCTTCGAGGAGGGCCTCCGGCTCCCACCCATTCTGCTGCAGGCCGGCGGCCGCTCGAACTCTGCTCTCGAACAGGTGATTCGAGCCAATGTGCGCCTGCCGGACATGTTGTGGCAAGACCTCGAAGCCCAACGCGCCGGCTGTGTGACCGGGGCTGCCGCGGTTGTGGGCGTCGTCGAACGATACGGGCTGGACGTCTACCAGGGCACCATCGAATCAATGATCGATCACGGTCGACTGGGCGTGCGGACAGCGATTGGATCCTGGCCCGATGGGACATATGAGTTCGAAGACGTTGAAGATCACGACGGCCTCGAGGACCGACCAGTGCCTATCCACGTGCGCGTGGACATAGCCCAAGACCGCATCGCGTTCGACTTCACTGGGACGGCGAAACAAGTTCCAGGCTCGATCAACTCAACACTCTCGTTCACTGAGTCAGCTTGCTACGCCGCGGTTCGTTCGCTGTGCACCGACGACATTCCTGTCAACGCTGGCTTCATCGAGCCAATAGAGGTGACAGCTCCAGAAGGGACGGTGGTCAACGCCCGATTCCCGGCAGGCGTCGCGGCGCGAGGCGTGATTGGTTACCGCATCATCGAAACCATCTTCGGAGCTCTGGCGGATGCGCTACCCAGCCAGGTGCCGGCAGCAGGCGATGGAGGCACATCGGGCGTGCGCATCGGCGGCTACGACGACGACGGGCACCGTTATCAGTTCAACGACCTGGTGTGCGGTGCATGGGGTGCACGGCCAGATCAGGACGGAATCGATGGTGCTGCCGGGATGGCCGCCAACGTCGCCAACCGCTCAATCGAGGCTCTCGAGCGAGAGGACCCGGTACTGGTCCACGAGTACGGTTTCGTTGACGACAGTGGCGGAGCGGGTACCTACCGGGGTGGACTCGCGATCCGCCGGGCCGTAGAACTACGCGCTCCCGAAGGTACGTTGAACCTTCGAACCCATCGCAACGCCACCCCGCCTTATGGTCTCCGTGGTGGGTTGCCGGGACACACGTCCAGCACTTTCCTCATTCGCGACGGCAAGCGACTGGCCTTACCGGCCAAGGTCACGAGAGCCTTGCAGCGTGGTGACGTCATCGAACACACCACCGCTTCGGGTGGTGGTGTCGGACCACCTGTGGGTCGTGACCCTGCCAGACTCCGTGATGACATTCGCGACGGCAAGATCAGCGAGGCCAGCGCAGCAACTGTCTACGGGTTCGGTGGGGGGGGACCCCGGATGAGCAGCT
>Ga0302127_10000334_pt1 | contig 25082 bp, 22 predicted proteins | sample CB4_SCM_MG_FD_204452 | JGI IMG/M metagenome (GOLD analysis project Ga0302127, IMG submission 204452) | Marine microbial communities from Western Arctic Ocean, Canada - CB4_SCM | ecosystem: Environmental > Aquatic > Marine > Oceanic | place: Canada: Western Arctic Ocean | collected 2017-09-24
GAAAATGAAGCTTTTTCCCTTGCAAAGCCTCCTCAAAGATAGAAGGTTCTGCACAGCAGCCAATAACCACATGCTCCAGTTTTTGCTGATCTGCCTCTTTAGCAAAAGCATGGATTTCATTCTCAGGATTACTTGCTACTACAACCAGAGGCATAGTCTTACCAATTTTTTTTGAATCAACCTTGACGGTGGAACGGCAATCACAAAGAAACGCCCCCCAACGTTTTTCCTGCATCATAAATTCTTCCTATTGAAATAAATAATAAATTTAATTTTTTTGATAATCCATAGACACCTTGTCAATAATACGGAGAATGCTTAATTGAGACTTCTAAATTCTTTAGTCCATCGATGTGTCAAAAAAAAATAACTTGTCAAAATGTTGATGGTTTTCCTCAGACATTTTTCTGAATCTTTAATGAAACCGATTAATTACTAATCAAAAATCATTGTATATATAATTTTTACCCTCTGAGTAAAAATTGTCATAATATGAGTCTAAAGTTCCTTAATTCAATAGTTACTTTCATAGAAAGGATTAATTAGAAATAACTACTGCAACTATAATTTAAATAATGATCGTAAATGAACACAATTTTCTATTTGTCGTACAGTTATAAATATAATAAATTCATCATTTACGACAATCTCACCTGAGCATTATATCTTTTTTATTATTACACTAAAAGATTTTTCAACAAATATTCCCATATCATTAGCCTTACATATAGTTTTAATGAATAAAAATATCATTTACAAAGCATTTCTTTTATTTAAATAAAAATATGAGGAACTAGACTTTAAACTGCTATTTATTGGATAGTAAAGACAAATATGGAATTTGCATGTAAACTTTCGTTTCGACGTAACGTTAAGGAGGCGAGATTTAGTAAGTTGTATTTGATCCTTGCAATCAGCAAGGAGAGGTTATGAGTCTTTTGAAGAACAATCAACAATTGCAAGAATCTCCCCCAAAATAACTGAAGTCATCATAGTTCGAAAACCTATTTCAGTAACATATTAAGATGGGCAATTGATTAAAATGCTATCACCAAGGATGGAAATTACCTTTTCCGTCTCCTTTGTAAAAGATTAACGAATTAGAGCTGGCGGAAACCAAAGCCAGGTCAATGAGCCCATCCTTGTCGAAATCTCCATGCGATAACGTGATCCCATCTTCCTCCGTTTTGATGGAGTAAGCTTTATGGAAAGTTCCACTTCCATCTCCCAAAAAAATGGCAATTCCACCAGATGTTCGATTAGAAACAGCTAGGTCCAATTCACCATCCTGATTAAAATCCTCACTGGTCAATCCATGTGGATTTACTCCAGAAACATATCTTGCCAACGGTTTCAGGTCCCCCATTCCATTTCCCAAAAGCACCTCTACAGATTCCTCACCTGCAACTGCTACAGCTGCGTCAACATGTCCATCACCATTCCAGTCACCGTATGCTCGATAGTGGGGAAAACGGCCTACTTTAACCACATTTGCCTCCTTAAAGGTCCCATTACCATTGGCTAGGATAACAGATAAAGTATGTGAGCCCAGACTGCCCACTACCAGGTCAGTAATCTTGTCTTGATTAAGATCAACACCATCAATGATGTGTGGGCCTCGCTCCACATCAAATGAATATGAGACTTTGGGAATTCCTGTCGAATCATTAATCAAAATAACCACTTTGGAGAGCCCTGCCTGAGCTACAGCCAAATCTGGGAGGCCATCCTGGTTAAAATCTTCTGCTACTACACTTGGAGGTCCATGGATTCCTTTTATTTCCCTAAGTCCATAAAGACCCCCTTTGCCATCTCCAAAATACAAACTCAAGCTCCCAGCACCGGCATTGGTGGTAATAAAATCCAGGTTACCATCTCGGTTAAAATCAGCAGTTTCAACCCATGTAGGTCCCTCACCAACAGGATATTGATGGTTGGAAATTATACCACCAGTACCGTCCCCGAGGAGAATGGTTAATGTTCGAGAAGCAGAGGCTGGAATCGCAAAATCAAGGTTACCATCGTGATTAAAATCATCGATGTTGATTGCGTGGGGGAAAAATCCTCCAGTCTGGTGGTTTCCTGAATGTTTTTTTAGAGTTTTTTGATGGGCTAACAAGTCAAAACTTTGCTGAAAATTCGGCTGAAAGAACCTGTTTTGACTATTATTTTTTTCAGAAAATGAGACTGCTATTGGACGAAAAAATGCTGCAGGTACAATCAAATCGTGCAAGTGGTGGAGAAGAGAACCGCTCTTTTTGGGTAACCATATCAAATTATCAAATAGGGGAACCTGCTTTTTGAAAAAAGCTCCATCAACAGATGTTTTTAGTTTTAGCGTTCGAAGATAGGCGATCAAGTTATTTACATCTCGATCTGTCAAATTAAATCCTAACGCAGGCATGAAATCAGTCAAGCCAACAGCATTACCTCCAAACTTAATAACTGTTGCCAAATAATCATCAGTTCTTTTTGGAAGAACTTCTAATAAATTGGCTACGGGAACAGGAGGCTTGGCCACCTTTTTTTCCCAGTCCCAACCTTCTCCATTCTTGCCATGACAAAGTACACATCTTTCAATGTAAACTTCTTCACCAATCTTTAAATTTATATGATTTTCAGCCAGAAGTGCGAAAGGCAGGAAAATTAGAAATATTACTGTTTGATGAAGTACATTTAAAGTCTTATTCATTAGACGCAATTGCTGCTGTCCAGTAAGACTTTCCCAAAGAGATCAACATCAATATTAACCACCAAAAGGAATTTGATTTAGCTGCGGTATAACAGTTAGTGGAGCCTTCAGTTCCCCGCCCCAAACTATCACAAATCTAAGTATTATCCCTCCGGACAGGATCGATGCGAATTTGACACCGGAAATCCAGTCAACATAGGGTTGTATCACCTTATTAAAGATCATTTCAATAAAAGTAAGTATCAATGGAATGGTCAAGCCTAAACCAATAATTCCCCACCAAAACCATGGAGCCAGTACTCCTTGAGTTACGTACTCATATGCCATAACACTACCATTAGGAGCAACAAAATATCCTGAATTATCTATTTTGACCGGGTTAGAAGAAAGATGGTCCATAAACCTCTGTAATTCAAACAACTCAACCAAGACAAAAAATATAATAGCGTAACCAATTATACGCAACACTCCGGAAGATTCTTCTGATTTTGAACTTCCGAAATTTTGATAAAGTACATACATCAGCCCGGATCCGGCCAATCCAGTCAAGACTCCTGAATTCAGAAATAAGTATGGTAAATACTCCTGTGACCATAGCGGGACAAACATTGCTCCGCTCAGCAGCAATCCAGTGTAAAAGGACACAAAACCAAGAATAGGGGAAACAATCACCCCTAAAACACGTCTAATAGTTGCATTAATTTTGTAATACCAAAGTGCTGCATATGTCGCAACCAGAGGAACTGCCAAACCAACACTCCAACCCCCAATCACAAGCCAGGAATCATAATTCTTGAAGAAAAAAGGAAATAATATTCCTCTTTCTGGTTTGCCCAGGTGAAAAGCAATAAAAGCTCCTGCCAACGCGAGAACAGGTAGAACTAAATAAGATGTCATTCTGGCAAATTTTTCAAATTGCTTGAATTTAATCCCTAGTAAATCAGCTGCTACAGCAATGACAAATAATCCACCGCTTAACCCTCCAAAAAAGAGATACATGGGGACGAAAATATCATTGCCCCATTTTGAGTTCATCAGGATGATCGATTCCATTTGATTCCTCCTAAAACAAATCTCCAAGAAATAAGGAGCTTTGGTGATTGTTAAAAAAATGTTTTTGGTAGTTGCCCGAAGGCTTGTTTGACCTTTGAATTATGCGGGGTTCAGATTGCCTGATTGAAAAAGGCCCTCTGGTATTCTTTTGAAGAAACTTTGAATGAATATTCAAGAATTCAGAATTTTCCATTAAAAGAGAATAAATCCTTAGATTTCATCAAATGGTTAAATATGAATGTATTCCACCGAATATACTACCATCCGGTGAAATAATTCAACATTATCTGAAGCGATTTAGTAAATCCGCTCTCTATTATCATCTAATTACTTGGATAGGCTGTTCCTGCACCCCAAATATTCCCCGAACCTCTGGCTGCGGCGCGATAGCGTACCACGTTTGCGACTTCTTCTGCATCGCCTGCCACCAAAGCTTTAGTGGAACATACAGAAGCGCACATAGGAAGCTTGCCCTCAGCAATACGGTTAGATCCATACAATTGCTGCTCAACAGCAGAAAAAGCTTCTTCGGGACCGCCCGCACAATAAGTGCACTTGTCCATCACCCCACGTTTTCCAAAAGGGGAACCTTGGGGGAATTGCGGGGCACCAAATGGACAAGCATAGAGGCAATAGCCACATCCAATGCAAGTTTCCTTGTTGACATGCACAATCCCGTCGGCCCTGTTGAACAATGCATCAACTGGACATACTGAGATGCAAGGTGCATTGGAACAATGCATACACGGAACAGCCACGTTTGTTTCCCCTGGTTGTCCCTCATTAACTGTAACCACACGGATGCGTGCAATCCCGGGGGGAACATTATTTTCGTTCTTGCATGCTATTTCACAACCACCGCACTCAATACAGCGTTTTGTGTCCACATAAAACTTCATCCTTGCGGGTGCGTGTTTCCCTTCTGGTCCAGAGGCTGAACGGTTGGGGATGGTTATATTTGTTGTTGCCATTTTCCTTCTCCGATATCAGGCCTTGATTATTCTGCAAAGACCGGTTTTTGTTTCTTGCATCTGAGTGATGCGGTCATAACCATAGTTCATTACCGTATTTGCTGACTCTCCCATTCCATAAGGGACATACCCTTCAGGATATTTGTCTGATAGGTCCTTTCCGTTAAAGACACCACCCCAATGGAAAGGCAGGTATATCATGTCAGGACTTACCCTTCTAGTAACCTTTGCCTTAACTTTGATACGGCTTGGCTCTGAATCAGTATCCTCAGGAGATTCAACCCAAATCCAGTCGCCATGCCTGATGCGATTGTCATTTGCTAGGCGAGGATGTATTTCTGCGTACATTTCAGGCTGCAATTCTACAAGCCACTGGCAATTACGTTCACTGTTTCCACCTCCTTCAAATTCAACCTGCCTGCCTGAAGAAAGAATGAGAGGGTATTTTTTGACCCAATCAGACTTCTGCAGACTCTTAAAAAGTGTCGGAACGCGAAAATGATCCTTAACATCATCGTATGTGACCCAATCCGTAATAAGGTCCGGTCTGGGACTGTGAATAGGTTCGCGGTGTTTCGGCACTGGATCATCCTTAAAGGTCCATACATGGAAGCGGGCGCGGCCATTTCCGTATGGAGCCAAACCTTTTGCTATCGCATCTTCAAACACTTTACCGGTTAAATCTGTCTTCCAGTTCTTCATTTCCGCATATCCCTCATTAATGGAACTGGCAACCGGTGCAGATCCATTCCCGGCAAGCAAGGTCCTACCATCAGGCGCCTTGGTTCCCCATCTAGCACGGAATCCCATACCTCCTTTTGCCACAGGAATGCTTGTTCGATAAAGGATGTGTGAACCAGGATGTTTTTCCGTCCAGCAAGGCCATGGAAGACCCCATTGCTCACCGTCACATGGACCTCCTTCTGCGATCTTAGTTTTAAGGTCGAAGGCATGTCCCCATTCCTGTTGACGTTTCATCCGTTCAACGGTTTGACCTGTCATACCTATTGTACGCATACCAAGGTTCCATTCTCGAGTAATATCCTCTGGCAACTGTTTCCATGGTCCCTTTCGATTCTTTTTGAACTCCTTGCCAAAGCCCAGACGATCAGCGAGATCAATTATAATATCAAGATCCTTCCGGGATTCCCAAACTGGTTTAACAACCTGGTTGCGCCACTGGATATCTCTGTTGGAGTTTGTCACCGATCCTGCTTGCTCGTATACAGTTGCAGCTGGAAGGATGTAAACCCCATCCTTACGATCGGGTAAGATGGAAGTTGTAGTTACAAAAGGATCAATATCAACAAGAAGGTCTACTTTATCCAGAGCCTTCTTTACCCGATCCATTTGTGATAGACTGTTGGAGGAGTGCCCCCAAAAGAAGGCTGCATGGACATTAACATCCTGTCCAAGTTCCTTGGAATCCATAAGTACGCCTTCATACCACCGAGCTACGGTAAACCCTGGCTTGCCCATTATCTTTTCGTTCTTGAAGCGTGACTTCGTCCAATCATGTTCCACACCCCAGACATTAGACCAATGTTTATAGGCAGAGTTGACACCCAAACCATAGTAACCTGGCAGTGTATTTGAGAGCACACCAAGATCTGTGGCTCCCTGGACATTATCGTGTCCGCGGAATATATTACAACCACCTCCGGGCTTGCCCATGTTACCCAGTACTAATTGCAGAGCAGCGTATGATCGAGTGTTTGAGGTACCATTAGCATGCTGAGTTCCGCCCATGGCCCATATGAGTGTGCCTGGTCGATTTTCAGCCATCAGTCTAGCTGCATGCTCTATATCTGCAACAGGACACCCTGTAATGTCAGACACAGTCTCAAGATCATAGCGCTTCAGTTCTTCTTTCAAGTCACTGTATCCATAAGTTCGATCATTGATCATGCTCTTGTCTTCCCAGCCATTTTTCAAGATAACGTTCACGAGGCCATAGATTAAGGCTACATCCGTACCTGAACGAAATTTTAAATTTTTATTGGCAAATGCTGATGTTTGAGTAAAACGTGGGTCCGCAACAATGATTTGCGCTTTGTTCTCCTCTTTCGCTGTTAGAATATGCTGCATCGCGATTGGATGTGACGTACAGACATTTTCTCCAATAATGAAAACACATTTACTGTTTCGGATGTCGTTCATGGAGTTTGTCATTGCCCCGTAACCCCAAGTATTAGCAATCCCGGCCACAGTGGTGGAGTGACATATTCGGGCCTGATGGTCAATATTATTGCTACCCCAGAAGGCAGCGAATTTTCTCAAAGCATACGACATCTCATTATTGTGATGCGCTGACCCAAGAATCATCAAGGCATCCGGTCCATGCTTCTTTCGAATATCCTTCAGCTTGGAGCTTATCTCTCCCATTGCTGTATCCCAACTAAGTCGTTTCCATTTACCACCCTCGAGCTTCATTGGGTACTTCAAACGTTTTTCGCTGATCACATGCTCCCTTGCTGCGGCACCTTTGGAACATAAGCTACCCTGGTTTATCGGATGTTCAAACCACGGCTCAATGCTCACCCAAGTGTCGTTTTCAACTTCTGCAATAAATCCGCAACCTACGGCACAATTTCCACAAATTGTTTTTATTTGCGTCAGATTACGTGGATCTTTTGCAACCCCTGAAGCTTTTGCCTCCCTTACTAGAGAAGGGCCCATAGCTGCTAATCCAATCCCCATCCCAGCAGCAGTAATAAAACCACGGCGGCTTACACTGGGTTGGAGACTGTCTGTAAAAGCAGAATCCAGGTTCTGCCCTCCACTATGTATAACTCTTGTCAGTTTCATAATCCTCTTAGGATTTTAGGTGTATAGGGTTTTATAATAACGCTCTGCTTCTTCAGTCCGTCGATATAAAATAGGACCTTTGGAAGTGTCTGAGCCTATCGCTTCTTCTGATTTCGCAAAGGCTGTACCTTCGGTCAGCATTGTCGCCGAGGTGGCTCCCGCTGCTACAAGTACTCCTTTTAGAAAGCCTCTTCTGTCTGAACCTTTTTCGTTTTCCATATCCCAATCTCCTTCCGTTTCAGAAAGTGTTCTTGTTAAAAAAGCCTTAACGGCAATTGTAAACAACTACCCTACTGCAGAAGAGTAGCTTTTTATAAAAATTGAGTCTGTTTTGTATCTACAGCCGAGTATTCAGATTCAATTTATTCAATTAGCTAATGCAGGCAATGGAATCACAAATGATGCTTCCATCTTCGTTTTTAGAGGCGACCTCAATCTCCACCTCATATCCTTCTTCAAGGTCTTCCAATTCCCCGCTCATAAGACCAACTGTTTCATGTTCGATCACTTCCACATTTGTTCGCAACGCGAAATTGACCGTAATCTCATTACCATTTTCCTCAACAATCAATGCTGAGCGGTTAGCAACATCAAGATGCCTTATTCTTCCTTCAATCATTGTTCTTACCCCAATTTTGAAAATTAAACACCTTATTCACTCTATTCAGATGAAAATTCATTTGGATTTAATTAGCTCCTGCTAATTAAATTAAAAAGTGAGTTTTTTTAATTAACGATTCATTACCAATAGCATTCATTTAACCCGCATTTTATAAAATCATTAAAAGTTTGTCAACAAAAAATAACACTTTTTACCTCTTTTTTAAAAAATAATTTTTTAATCTTATAATATCAGTAAATTATACTGTAATTATTTTTTGTTATGAGTATTGATTTTTCATTTTAAATAGATAAAAGTGTGAAATTTTTTAAATATATTATAAATAATGACTTCTCTGAAACCAAAATTTCCAATTTTTTTAACATATTAATTGATTTTATACAGTTGGTTCTCCTTAAACACTGAAATGCATTATAATCAATTCCTGTTGATTCAAACCAAAAATACTTCACATTTAGGCACACCCCCACCAACCTTTCACCACCATTCTTGCAAACCAATCCATTTGATGTTATAAAGTTAGCATCCATAAATAAATTTCACAAAACGTTGTAAAACACAGAATTACATCTTCATTTCCTACTTAATATTTTTAATTTTATTTTATTGGTTAGTGAGAAAAAATAGGATTCTTATAATGATGTGAAACTCTTAAATCTCGAATTAAAAAAATAAACAATATAGTTAAATGTCTAGTATTCAAAGGGTTCTATATTTAAGGTATGAAAAAGAAGAATTAAGATGGTTTGAGGATGTTGATCCTAAAGCTGAAGATGGGAAATATGTAGGGCAAATTAAAAATGGTGAGCCTAGTGGTCATGGGACATTCACTTATCCAAATGGAGAAAAATATGAAGGTGAATGGAAGAATGGTAAAAGACATGGTCAAGGATCATACAACGATTCTGATGGCAGAAAATATGTAGGTGAATGGAATGATGGAGCAGGAGAAGGTCATGGAATGATCACTTGGACTAATGGAAATAAATATGAGGGAGAGGTCAAGGATGGTGAAATGGTGGGTCAAGGGATATTTTATTGGTTTGATGGAGATAAGTATACAGGCGAATACAAAGATGGGAAAAGGCATGGTCAAGGATCATACACTCATCTTGATGGGAGAAAATATGAGGGACAGTGGAAAGATGGTAAAATAAATGGACAAGGAACATACACTTACCCTGATGGTAGAAAATATGAAGGACAGTGGAAGGATGCAAAATTATATGGCCAAGGAGTCTACATTGGATTTTATGGAGAAAAGTATGAAGGAAAATGGAAGTATGGGATTTATCATGGTAAAGGAATATACACTTTTTCTGATGGGATAAAATGGATAGGTGAATGGAGAGAAGATAAACCTTGGAATATCACAGAATTCAGCAAAGATGGAAAAATAAATGGAAAAATGGTGAATGGAGTACAACAGTAAATAACTAGCTAAAAGCAAGTCTATCATCTCCTTTAATTAATCCCAGTAAATATAAAGATTCTTCAAACGTCACATACTTGCTCCAAGGGACACTAAATTAATTCTTGTAATTAAACAAATTCCTGTCAGATACTTCAAGCTAGCTAAAACGCATTCACTAAGTATACTTAGATAGACATAAACTAATCAAATCTCTGCTATTCATACCACATTTATTTCAATTCTATTTCGTCTTTTAAAGTAATGAATCATTCTAAAGTTTCCTTGAAAAGAGAAAAATTTATTCCTAATATTACTAACAAAATAATAAAATGTCTGGAAATCAAGTAGATCAATTATTGAATGATGTGGGATCGTATGAAGGTGAATACAAGAACGGGAAATATCATGGTCAAGGAATTTACAGTTATCTTGATGGATCAATGTATGAAGGAAAATGGAAGGATGGGGAAAAACATGGTCAAGGGACACTAACTTCACCTGGTGGGGACAAATATGTGGGTAAATTCAAGAATGGGGCATTTCATGGTAAAGGGGTCTGCACTTATGTTGATGGGACAAAATACGTTGGGGAATTCCTATTTGGAGAATATAGTGGGCATGGCACACATACTTATTCTGATGGTGCGAAGTATGAAGGTGAATGGAATGATGGGCAGCCACAAGGTCAAGGAATCTTCGCTAAACCTGACGGGACAAAGTATGTAGGAGAATTCAAGGATGGAAAATTTTGTGGTCAAGGAACACACACTTATCCTGATGGAACAATGTATGAGGGGAAATTCAAAAATGGGGAGCCACAAGGCCAAGGTACTATAACTTTTGCTGAAGGAGGCAAGTATGTTGGAGAATTCAGGGAATTTAAACCATGGAACGCAATAGTATATGACAAAGACGGAAACATCTTAGGAAGGTGTATAAATGGTGAGATGAAATAAATTATTTACTAAATCCTATTGATCATCCACTCTTTAATCTCACTTATCTACCATTATAAAGCATTTGAATATGGAAGGAATAACACTATTAATTTTTCATATTATTGTCATTGGAGCCGTTGTTGCTACAACATTTATTATCGCTTTTTCTGCAGGTAAAAAAGATGGCATTCGCTCTATACTAAAAAAACAAGAGGGAAAGGACCATTAATATTTTCCAGAGAAAATATAATTTCTAATTGAAATTATTATTTAGATGAACGTATTTAAAACAAAACCATGCTGCATTATTCTTTCAAAACTTTTTACCAATAACGTTCTTCACAATCACCAACTATTCTTGTAGGATAAAAAATTAGTCTACATATCCAAGAAATAAATCCTATTCAGGATTTTGATTTATGAAAGTATAATCTGCCTAAATACTACATACACTTCAGTAAAAGTTTTGACTAAATAATTCAGGGAGGTTATTTCCTCAAGACAAAAAAGGCATTCGGCCCTTCGCAAAATGCTAAAAGGTGTTTCAGATGATAAACAAAAACGACAGTTTTACCACCAACCATTTCTGCAAATTCAAAACGCCATGCTGCAGTTTTTTTTTGAAATTCGCGTTTAAGAACCTCAAACCGCTGCATTTCTTTACGCAAAACATAAGCAGCTGCTGGATGCCACTCTGGCTCTAAAGGACTACCGTAGATTCCTTTTACTTGAAAATCTGTCTCCTGATTAACGGCTTTTTCACATAGATTTTCCAGTTTTTTCTCAGGTTCCTCTGCACCGGCAAGTGACAAATAACACAAGCATAAAACAACTAAAATCAAGCGCATCGTTTAATTGAGCAAGATCGGACTGACCCGTACATTATCTCCATACAAGTCTATTTGATGAAACGAAGATACCTGTCCAGAACTTAGTGTTGAAGTAGAAGCCGCGGAATTAAGCAGCAATAATTCGGGACCAGAATCTCTTGGCAGATGATGAATCCAATTTTTATGAATGTGCCCATGTAAATAAAGACGGATTTGCGGATGTCGCAAAATCCAGTTCCTCACCGGTACAAGATTATAAAGCTCGTGAAACCTGTCATAATTCCAGCCTTCAGGGAATGTCAGCGGATAGTGATTGACAATTATGAACTGAGTTTGTTTCGGGCAGCTCTGCAGCAGATCTGCTGTTGCTTGTATAGTGCTGCGGCGGACTGTTCCTGAAGCAGTCAACCAATCATTTGGATGAGCGCTATCCCATCCAATGATTACCCAGTCTGAGTTTAGTTTGCGCACATGAATTTCTTTATTTCCAAAAAATTCCCCAAAATATTGGCTAAATAAATCTGTCCCTGCTGCCTGCATGACATAACGATCATGGTTTCCTGGAATAACTGTCACACGCTCAGGATCTGTTAGTAAAGGTTCCAGAGTTTTTCGGGCCCTTGAGAATTCTTTCTCCAGCGCAAGTTGTGTCAGATCACCGCTTATTACTAAATGGTCCCAATTCATTTTTTGAATTTGTTCAACAAGTCGTTTTGCCCGCTGAAATGGAAACTGCCTTTTTCGCCGAAAGATAAAATTAGCTGCACCTAAAATTCTTTTTGATTTCCAATCTCGAAAATTTTGCGGATATGTATGGAAATGCAAATCAGAAATATGTATGATTGTTGTGTTCATTATGTTTTGAATTTATTTCTACAAAATAAGTCAAAGACAGTAGCAGCAATCTGCCAGTTATTTTGACGTTTAAACTTTATTTTGTGTGGAAAGACATTTGAAGCAGAATGCCTATATTTTACTTTGTTCGCAAGCGTTCTTTTTTTGGGGAAGGGACACTGGCAATTCATTTTAACCCCCCGACACAGGAGAATTAATGGTCACAGCTATCATGGCTTCAGCTTTATTAGGACTTGGAATAGCACTTTTTTATTATCTCAAAGTCGCAAACATTCCACTGACTCAGGGAATTGAAAATTCTGAAGAAGCAGAGAAACTTATTAAAATTCACGGTGCAATAGCCAGAGGCGCTATGGCCTTTTTGAAAGCAGAATATAAATACATGGTTTATTTCATGGCGGGATTTGCGATCGTCATTGCCCTGTTGATTGATGACCCCCATACTCCGGAAGTCAATGAAGGAATATATACCGCAATTTCATTTTTGCTAGGCTGTGTCATTTCGATTGTTTCAGGCTTTATCGGAATGCGGATTGCTACTATTGGAAATGCAAGAACAACAACTGCTGCCAAAAATTCAATTGCAGATGCTTTTTACGTTGCGCTAAATTCCGGTGCCGTGATGGGTTTTGGTCTGGTAGGTTTAGCCGTACTTGGACTTGGCGGAATTTACTTAATTCTTGATGCCCTTCTTCCGGGAATTGAAAAACATATTCTGATGGAAGTCATGGCAGGTTTTGGACTTGGCGGATCATCGATTGCTCTTTTCGGACGTGTGAGTGGAGGAATATTCACTAAGGCTGCAGACGTCGGTGCAGATCTGGTTGGAAAAGTTGAGCAGGGAATTCCGGAAGACGATCCACGAAATCCTGCTGTGATTGCAGATAATGTTGGTGATAATGTTGGTGATGTTGCCGGAATGGGCGCCGATTTGTTTGGTTCCTGTGCAGAAAGTACTTGTGCTGCACTGGTTATTGGAGCAGTTGCTTTTGCCACAAATTTGGAAGCACTTTTGTTCCCTATATTGATTTCTGCAGTCGGCATACCCGTAAGTCTTGTCACTATGTTTACTGCACGTGTAAAAGAAGAAAAGGATGTTGCACCTGCCCTAAAAAGACTGCTTATTGTCGCCACTGGACTAAGTGCAGTTGCTATGTATTTTGTTACATTGTGGGCACTTCCGGAAAGCTTTGAAATAAACGGAGAAGTTTATACAAATTTGGACGTCTTTCTCTGTTACTTAACCGGTGCAGTTACCGGATTGCTGGTAGGACTTCTCACCGAATACTACACCTCACATGATTTCAAACCGGTGCAGGAAGTAGCAAAAGCTTCTGAAACGGGAGCCGCAACTAACATTATTTTCGGACTCGCTCTGGGTTATCACAGTGCCACTGGTTCAATCCTGCTTCTGGCTGTCAGCATTTACATGCCGTTCACACTGGCAGGGATGTACGGTGTTGCAATTGCTGCCATCGGCATGCTAAGCACACTGGTGGTTGGATTGACAATTGATGCTTACGGACCTGTTGCCGATAATGCAGGAGGTATTGCCGAAATGACCGGTATGGGTGAAAGTGTCCGAGACAGAACGGATGTACTTGATTCAGCAGGAAATACAACTGCAGCAATCGGTAAAGGATTTGCCATTGGTTCTGCAATTCTTACTTCCCTCGCACTTTTTTCTGCATTTTTAACCCGGGCAGATCTTTTAGATCCACAGGCTAAGATTATGGACAGCATTAACCTGCTCGATCCGCTTGTCTTAACCGGACTATTTGTTGGGGCCATGCTACCCTTCCTCTTTTCCGCAATGACTATGAAATCAGTCGGCAAGGCAGCTTTTGACATGATTGAAGAAGTCCGCCGCCAGTTTCGTACAATTCCTGGAATCATGGAAGGCACAGCAGAACCGGATTACGAAAAATGTATTAGTATTTCTACAGAAGCGGCACTGCGTGAAATGATTCCTCCGGGAATATTGATCATGGGTACACCGCTTTTGGTGGGTTTCCTGTTTGGGGTTCCCGCTGTTGCCGGAATTTTGGCAGGTTCTCTGGTTTCCGGAGGCGTTCTCGCTATTTCATCAGCGAATTCTGGAGGAGCCTGGGACAATGCCAAGAAATACATAGAAAAAGGTAACCTTGGTGGAAAAGGTACAGAGACTCACAAAGCCGCAGTGGTTGGAGATACAGTTGGTGATCCTTTGAAGGACACTTCCGGCCCTGCCCTAAACATCCTTATTAAACTTTCTGCTATTCTCAGCCTGGTTTTTGTTCCGTTTTTCATTCAGTACGGCGGTTTGTTAATTGGCTGATTACTTGTAGCGGATCTGAAGGTCCGCCACAATAAAATTTCTATTTAAGATCCTCTTTTTCCATTTCTTCCAGAGTTTACAGTGTCTAATTCCAAAATTTATTTGGATCATAATGCAACTTCACCATTATTGCCTGAGGTGGAAAATGTAATGAGCGAAGTTGCTCAGCAAGCATTTGCCAACCCTTCCAGTCCACATTGGGCTGGACGTAATGCCAGGTTTTTACTTGAAAAAGCAAGAGACAACCTGGCAAATTCTTTGGGAGTAAGATCTCAGGAAATTCTTTTTACCAGCGGTGGAACTGAAAGCAACAATACTGTACTCAGGCAATTATTAATGAATTCCCGAGAACAGCATTTAATTGTCTCTGCAGTAGAACATCCTTCTGTTCTTGAAACTTGTAGAATTCTTGGTGGTCAACCTAATATTCAATTCACAGAACTAGCTGTCGATTCATCCGGAATAGTTGAACCAGAAAAATTGCGAGAGGTACTTCGTCCGGAAACATCTTTGATTTCGGTTATGACTGCTAACAATGAAACTGGGAATATCCAGCCCGTAGAAGAATTAAGTAAAATTGCGCAAGAAAATAAAATACCATTTCATACTGATCTTGTTCAGGCATATGGAAAAATGCAATTGGATTTGAGTTTATCCGGAGTTAATTTTGCTTCTGCAACTGCACATAAACTTGGTGGTCCTTGTGGAATAGGCCTGCTTTACGTAAAACAGGGAACTGCATTCGAATCATTGATCTCGGGTGGAAAACAAGAACGTGTACGACGAGCAGGTACTGAAAATGTGGTGCTTGCCGTTGGTTTTGCAAAAGCAGTTGAGTGGTACCTCGCGAATCAATCATCCCTCAGGGATCGTTTCTCAATATTCCGGGACCTAATTCTAAACGAAATCAATAAAATAAAAGGCATATTTCTAAACACTGATTTGGAAAATAGTATGCCCCATACTATCAACTTTGGTTGCAACAATGTCAGCGCTGAAAGTCTGTTGATTTCACTTGACCTTGATGGAATAGCTGTTTCAACAGGCTCAGCCTGTTCTTCCGGAGCCATGGAAGCAAGTCCCGTGCTTTTGGCCATGGGCCTTTCCCGTGCTGAAGCAAAATCAAGTCTGAGGGTCAGTTGGGGTTGGTCAACAACTGAAGCTGATATTGATATTTTTTGCCAACGCCTGACTTTTCACATTCAGCGTTTGCAGAGAAAACAAATAACAAAAAAAATCTAAACCATAATTTTCTTCGTGAGTAATAAATATGTGACCACTTTACCGAGTTTTTTACTGTGTGCATTGTTGTTAAGTATTTTTTTACCGGTAATCGGCGGATGCGGAACTACGCTAAACGAGAAAAATTATCTGAAGTGTCGCCAGATACTTGAGAAAGATCGTCAAAAGGTGCGTGCTGGAAATGGATTCAGTTACAATTCACAGTCATTCGAAGAATGTCGAGCTTCAGCACGTTTTCAAACTGATTCAGATTGACAGGTAAAATATTTTTCAAAATAGCCAAAGAATTTGCCAATTTTTCAAAATCTTGCTAGAGTTAGCGCTATAAACTCATAAAGTCAAAAATTATCTTTTGAACTGACACAGCTTACAAGGTTTTAAATTACGATGGAATTGTAATGAAGAAGCATTATATAGCAGGAATAATTATTTTTGTTCTAGGAATTGCATTTTCTACAAATGTCTTTGCAGAAGGAGACGTGGTACGTGGAAAAGCAAAGTACAAGGTATGCGCTGCCTGTCACGGGGAAAATGGCGAAGGTAGAAAAATCGCAAATGCTCCAAGAATTTCAGGCCAACATTCATGGTATATAGCTAGACAGCTCAATAATTTTAAAAATAATGTGCGTGGCACACATATTAATGATATTACCGGCATGCAAATGCGTCCAATTGCCATGACCCTTGGGACAGATCAGGACATTGATGATGTTGTAGCGTATGTGGGAAGCCTGAACGGTCGAGGAAAACACTCTGGGGTAAAAGGAGATATCAAGAAAGGGAAATCGGCTTATGCTGTTTGTGCCACTTGTCATGGTGCAAACGGTCAGGGTAACGAGGCACTGAATGCGCCAAAAATTGCTGGACTTCCTGACTGGTATGTGGAAAGACAATTAAACAATTTTAAAAGAGGCATTCGTGGGGTCCATCCCAAAGATATTTATGGCCAGCAAATGCGACCGATGGCCATAGCTCTTTTAAACGATGAAGCAGTCAGAGACATGACAGTTTATGTTGCAACTTTAAAAAGTAGATCAATTTCCAAACCTGTAACCGTGGCTTCTTCCAGCAAGGCTGTAACTAATGTTCAAGCACCTGTAAGTGAACCACTTTATGCTCCATGTGCTTCGTGTCATGGATCGGAGGGTGAAGGCAATCAGAAACTTGGAGCGCCGCGTTTAGCAGGGCAGCATGCCTGGTATATAGAACGCCAGTTGCGTAACTGGCGTGATGGTATCCGCGGAACACATTCTGAAGATCTTTATGGAATTCAAATGCGTCCGATGGCTATGACTTTAGTAAAAGATTCAGACTTGGAAAAAGTAGTGTCTTTTATAGCAACTCTTAGGGGAAAACCTTCAAAATCAATATTACAGGGTAACGGTGACAGCGGAAAAACAAGTTATGCAACTTGCATAGCTTGTCACGGTTTAGAGGGTGAAGGTAACAAGTTACTGAATGCACCAAAAATTGCTGGACTTCAAGATTGGTACATAGCCAGGCAGTTACACAGTTTTAAAAAAGGTGTCCGTGGAAGTCATGAAAAGGATGTTTATGGAATGCAAATGCGGCCCATGGCAATGGCTCTGGCTGATGATGACACTATCAACAATGTTGCACTGTATGTCTCAACTTTTAAAGAAAAAGCTCAGCCTGCAATTTCACAAACTGCTAAGATCAGTACTGCTGAATCAGCCTCAGTGTCTGTTACCAGCTCTACCGAAAATGGAAAAAATTTATATGGAGTATGTGCTTCCTGTCACGGACCTGATGGTGGTGGAAACAAGGCTCTAAACGCGCCAAGAATTTCTGGACAAAAGGCATGGTACGTTGCCCGACAATTGGCAAATTTCAAATCAGGTATACGGGGATCTCATGAGAAAGACATATATGGACAGCAAATGCGACCGATGTCTATGACTCTTGCCAACGATCAGATGATTGCAGATGTATCAGATTATGTGAGTACTCTAAAAAGTCCAGCTTCTTCTCCAACGATTAAAGGCGATGCTGCAGCAGGGAAAGCCGCATATGCAATCTGTGCGTCCTGTCACGGAGCAAATGGTGAAGGCAACAAAGCTCTTAATGCTCCAGCTATTGCTGGCCAAAATGACTGGTATATCGTTAGACAACTATATAATTTTAAAAACGGAATTCGTGGTGCGGATCCAAAAGATACTTATGGTCAGCAAATGCGTCCAATGGCCATGACTCTTCCAAACGACGCAGCAATAAATAACATTGCTGCCTACATATCTACGCTTAAATAATTTTTTTTGGAAATCTTCTAAGAACCTGTTAAAACAGTTGATTTAAAGCTTTTGTAAAAATATAAATAATAAACATAAATATTGGGTTAAATTATTCTTAGGTGTAATTTTTTTAAATTGAGATGAAAAGACTTCTAAAAGTACTATTTAATTAAAAAATGCTTAACTTCATACAAGGGAAATCTAACGGTTAGGCAAAATAAATCTTATTAGGATTTTGTAAGGTATATACAATATGTTAAAACAGAATTTTTTAATAGTTTGTTTGGTAATTTCCCCTTTTTACGCCTGGGCCCTCGGAAGTATAAATACGACCTATCCTAATCCAGAGCTAAAAGCTAACGAAATTGTAAGTCTTCAACTTATGGCCATGCAACAAAATGATGTTTCAAACCATGGTATTGAAATCACATTCCGCTTTGCTTCTCCCCAAAATAAAGTCCAAACTGGACCCCTAAGTAACTTTATAACGCTAGTCAAAAGTCCTTCCTACCATCCTTTGCTAAACCATATTGATGCAACTTTTCTAAATTTAAAGGTCGAAGGTAATGTGGCCATTCAGGAAGTGATAATCACTACCTCTAAAGGGACCCGCAAAGGTTTCCGCTTTCTTCTATCTCTTCAGCAGGGAGAGCAATTCAAAAACTGCTGGATGACAGATGCAGTCGTTCCCTTCGAGATTTTGGAAGTTTAGAAAAAATTGATGTTATATTTCCAAATTGAAGAACTATTTGCAAAAAAAATAACATCTCAAAATAAATCAAATTCCTATTTGCCCCTTTAGCTAAATATTGTTATAAATTTATACACGCTCAACTTGTTATACAGGAGGGAGCCAAAGTTATTTAGTTTGTTAAATTTTATATAATTATGCGTTTGTTAAATTTTAATTTTTCAAAGAAAAGGAATTAGTATGAAAATAATATTTGCTGTTGGACTGACTCTCATTCTCGGAATTGGATTGGCTTTGAATGCTTATGCTGCTGGAGATGCAACAAAAGGGAAAGCCGCATATGCGGTTTGTGCTGCCTGTCATGGAGCAAACGGCATGGGGAACAAAGCTCTGAACGCGCCCAGGATTGCTGGTCAAGAACCGTGGTATCTGGAACGCCAACTAAATAATTATAAGAAGGGAATCCGCGGTGCAAATCCCAAAGATTCCTATGGCATGCAAATGCGCCCCATGGCTTTGACTTTAGCCAATGATCAGGCGGTTTCAGACATGGCAGCTTATGTTTCAAGCATGCCTGCGTCAAAACCTTCAGAAAGTACAGTAAAAGGAGATGCCAAAGCAGGAAAAGCATCTTACATGATTTGCCAAACATGCCACGGACCGACTGGTGGTGGTAATAAAGCTTTAAACTCACCCCGACTCACAGGTTTACAGGATTGGTATATCGTACGGCAGTTAAAAAACTTCAAGGCTGGAATTCGAGGCACAAAAAGTGGAGATGTCTTTGGAATGCAAATGCGTCCAATGGCGATGACTTTAGCCAATGATGAGGCTATTAATAATGTCGCGGCATACATAGCTACTTTCAAATAACAGAAAACCACCTTCCTTCTTGAAAGGTTCCTGAAAATTGTGGGACTTTTTCATTCCTGCAACTTAGTTTCCTGCTCTTTAAAAGAGTTTTGATATTCTAAAACCCAAGAGCATTAAAATGCAAATTTTTTTGGAAAAGCGAAACAATGCTACGTCCTGGGCGCGATTATTAATGCTTGGCGCAGCATTGTTGTTAGTCTTGTTAATAAGTTGGTTCTTTTTCTTGGCAGCTGGAATTGAGCCAATGGCCGCTTTCCGGATTATTGGAGAGGAAATTTTTCTGACTAAATATGGCTGGCAGGACCTGTTGGTTAAAATGACACCTTTAATGTTTACAGGACTGGCCGTAGCACTTGCTGCTCAAATGCAGCAGTGGAATATTGGCGCAGAAGGTCAGTTTCACATGGGTACATTTGCCATGACCTGGGTTGCTTTACATTACGATGGGCAACTTCCTGACGGTATGCTAATTATACTAATGCTCATCATGGCCATGATAGGCGGTGGTTTTTGGGGCTGCATCCCCGGATTCTTAAAAGCCCGTTTTGGAGTCAACGAAATCATAACTTCTCTTCTGTTGAATTATGTGGCTGTTGCATGGATAGATTATTTGTTGTTTGGAGCATGGCGTGATCCGGGAACCAACAATTTTCCGATCACTAAAGAATTTTCTGAAGCAGCACAACTTCCTTCATTTGGAAATACTTCAATTCATGCCGGACTTATTCTGGCCTTTGTCATTATAGCAATTGTAGCCTGGGTTTTATGGAGAACCAAGCTTGGTTTTCAAATCCGCCTGACCGGTGACAATCCTGACGCAGCCCGTTACTCCGGAGTTAACATTAGGACATTGACAATCCTGGTCTTTGCCGCAAGTGGAGCAATTGCAGGCCTTGCCGGATTCAGCGAAGTAGCAGGTATTCATTACCGTTTGCAGCAAAATATTTCCATCGGCTATGGTTATACGGGAATCATTGTGGCCTGGCTTGCCAGGAATCATCCGCTTGGTGTTGTCTTAAGTGCATTTTTTATGTCAATTGTTTTTGTCAGTGCAGAGGTTTTGCAAATTGAATACGGGTTGCCAATTTCAATGGTATATTTGTACCAGGGTATTATTTTGTTTACAGTTTTGGGTTCTGATATTTTCACTGAATATCGACTTAGGATAACTCGTTTTTGGGTTTATCCAAAAACACACAAAAACACAAGATAAATGGAACAAGAAAAATTATTTTATAAAATCAAACGTTCCATAAAATAAATGTTTTTGTGTGTTTTGGCAAAATTTAAGAGTTCTAATTAAAAACAAAAAGATATGGAATTTTTCATACAAATTTTGATTGCCGCAGTTGCCATGGGAACGCCGTTATTATTCGCAACACTGGGTGGAGTGATCAGTGAGCGTGCGGGCGTGATCAATCTAGGAATGGAGGGGCTGATGCTCGTGGGAGCGTTAGTGGCCTTTGTTGTCATGTTGAATACCGGAAACTATTTTTATGCAGTTGCTGCCGCGGCTTTTGCTTCCGGAATTGTGTCAATGATTCACGGGATAGTTTGTTTAATGTTACGGGCAAGTCAGATTGCTTCAGGGCTGGCACTGACTTTTTTTGGTACTGGACTAAGTGGTTTGTTTGGTGACAAATTGATGGGAGAAACTGTGGAACCTTTAAGCCGGATTCCAATACCCGGATTACATACTATTCCGGTGCTTGGACCGGTGCTTTTCAATCAGGATGTCATTGTTTATTTTTCATACATTTGTGTCGCCTTATCGTGGTGGCTGCTATTCAAAACTCGGATTGGTCTGAACATCCGTTCAATAGGCGAAGCTCCGGAGGTCTGTGATTCACTTGGACTTTCCGTGTTGAGTTATCGTTTTTTTGCAGTTGTAGGAGGTGGAATGTTGATTGGAATTGGAGGAGCGTATTTTCCGCTTGCATTAACTCCGTTTTGGGTAGATGGTATTACTGCGGGACGCGGATGGATTGCGGTTGCTTTAGTCATCTTTGCTTTTTGGGACCCGCTAAAGGCCCTTGGGGGAGCTTATCTCTTTGGCCTTGCACTAGCACTGGAACTGCGTCTGCAAATATTGGGCATCGATATGTCACCATATTTTTTGAAAATGCTGCCCTATGTTTTAACGATCTTGGTACTGACTTTGGTTACGATCCGGAATAACCGGCGAGGAATCCAGGTCATGCCTGCCGCACTTGGAAAAGTTTTTTTCAGAGGTGAAAAACATTGATCTTATGTGCGGATTCACCCGGCTTTTGCCGGATTTTGAAATGAACCGATTTGAGGTTCTTTTAACCTTTCTCTAGGAGATAAAATGAGAAAATTAATTTCAATAATAATATCAACCACTCTAACCATGTTATTGGTAGGAGGGTCTGCTTGGGCTGCAAAACCAAGTGTTGGTTTCATTTATGTTGGCCCCGTTGGAGACGGAGGTTGGACCCATGCTCATGACTTGGGACGCAAAGCATTAGAGGAAGCCGGACATAAGACATATTTTGTAGAGAGTGTTCCTGAAGGATCTTCTGAGGGACCGATCTTAAAGATGGCACGAAAAGCCGACATAGTTTTTACCACCAGTTTTGGTTTCATGGATCCAACTTTGAAAGTCTCAAAAAAGTTTCCTGACAAAACCTTCCTGCACTGCTCCGGATTTAAGCAAAGCAAAAACATGGGTAACTATTTTGGGCGCATGTATCAGGCAAAATATCTTGCCGCCATCATTGCCGGAGGCATGAGCAAAAAGGGACGAATAGGTATTGTCGGCTCCCAGCCAATTCCAGAAATAATCCGGCATATAAATGCCATCACACTTGGTGCACAGCAATCCAATCCAAATATTGAAGTTGAAGTCTTGTGGATCAACAGTTGGTTTGATCCTGCCAAAGAAAGTGATGCAGCTCAAGCTCTCATTGACAATGGTGCTGACGTGATTGTAACCATGGCAGACTCTCCAGCAACAGTTCAAACATCAAAGAAAAATGGAGTTTACGCTATCGGTAATGATACAGATATGGCCATCTATGGTAAAGAGGCTCATTTGACCGCGGCTGTCTGGAACTGGGATGTCTATTATCTTGAAGCCGTCAAATCTGTGGAAAACGGAACCTGGAAAGCAGGCTCTCATTGGTGGGGACTTGACAGTGGAATTGTTGGCCTGACCAGTTTTCATCCGGATGTTCCACAATCACTGATTGTACAAATGAACAGAGAAAAAGGTAGAATCCTTAGTGGCACAATGGATGTGTTTGATCATGGATTTACCAAACAGGATGGAACTCGTGTTACAAAACCCTTAAATGACGGAGAAATGCTCGGCATGATGTATTACGTCAAGGGAATTATTTCCAAGGTACCTTCCGGTTAATTATTTTCTTTTTAAATTCAGACAACCATATGTCGGGTTAGGCTTTGACTTAACCCGACATATGGCATAATCGATTAAAAGAGTCTTTTTACCTGACTCTATGCTTTTCGGCAAGAAAAGTTGAACTCTTCCCTTTACTAAAAAATTTCCATGAAAAATAAATGGTCTGCTTTTATTGATCAGAACTACGACGTTCCGGAAGTTAAATTTGCTTTGAAGTCAGTTAAAATCCTCACCGGGACTAAGAAAAGGTTTTTAAAACACCTTTCATTTGGAACTGAACCTTCAGAATATGGTAAAACTCTTTCCGCATATAATTTAGACATTCAACTAGAAGTGGAGAAGAATGGTTGATGAGGCTTTGTCCAGCATGAGCCTGACTGAGATCTCCGAAGCACTTGTCAAGCGGGAGGTATCTTCACAGGAAGTTGTCAGGAACAGTCTGGAAGAACTAGAAAAACGAGGCCCCTCACTTAATTGCGTGGCTCGTTTGTTTCCAGAACAGGCACTGGCCGAAGCTGAAACAGCTGATCAGGAGTTATCCTCCGGAATCTCGCAGGGACCACTGCACGGCGTACCTCTTTTGCATAAAGACATGTTTTACCGTACAGGTAAAATCTCTGCGTGTGGTTCTAAAATTTGTGAAGATTATGTTCCAGATGTGACTGCTACAGTTCTGCTCAAACTCGACCAGGCTGGAGCTTTGGATATCGGCAGATTGAAAATGGTCGAGTTTGCTTACGGACTGACCGGTCACAATGAAATAACTGGTGATGTCCGCAATCCTTGGAATCCGGAATACATTCCAGGTGGTTCTTCAAGCGGTCCGGCAGCAGCAGTAGCTGGTTTTTTGAGTTATGGCTCACTTGGTTCTGACACAGGAGGGTCCATTCGCTTTCCTGCATCTTGCTGCGGGCTGGTTGGCATGAAACCAACTTACGGACGTGTCAGCCGTTTTGGTGCAATGCCGCTCTCATTTTCACTGGATCATATCGGTCCGCTTACCAGAACTGTTGCAGACTGTGCTTTGCTCACACAAATTATTGTAGGTAAAGATACAAACGATTCCACTTCTTACTATCAACCAAAACCAGATTTTCTTTCCAGGATAGAGTCAGGAATTCAGGATTTGAAAATAGGTGTTCCGACAACATACGGAAACGGACCTTTAGGTTTTTTAGATCAACTGCATCCGGAGGTACAGAGGGAAATGGAGAGTAGCTTAGCTGTTTTTCGGAGCCTTGGAGCAAAAGTTGTTGAGATACCATTACCGGAGAATTTTGAAATCAGCAACAATATGGCCAACATAATTGCCGGTGCAGAGAGCAGTTCCGCCCATGCAAACTGGTTGAAAGAACAACCGGAAGATTACGGTTCCCAGACGCGTGAACGTTTGCTGACCGGTTTATTGTTTTCTGCAGTTGATTACCTAGACGCACTTAAACTGCGCAAGGTCATTTTGGAGGATTTTCTAAAGGAAGTTTTTGAAAAAGTGGATGTGCTTCACGCGCCTGTTGTACCAATTCCTGTTCCTACACTGGAAGAGTCAAACATAAAGGCAAATCCGGGTTTCATCGAATATCTTATTTTACTCGGCCACTTTACACGCCCTTTTGATTATCTTGGCCTTCCTGCTTTGTCAGTACCGGCCGGATTAACAGATAACGGTTTACCTTCCGGTTTTCAGTTAGTAGCTCCGCCTTTTGAAGAAGCTCTGTTGTTTCGTACTGCTCGTGCTTTTGAAAAAGAAAATCCGTGGTCTTATCCTCAAGTATCCTTAGACTGATTTTTGCTTATAAATTAAAGTTGACTGTCTTGAATAAAGTCTTAAATCCACACAGTCATTTCGAGTGTAGATTAATATTTTAATGATTTTAGTGTGATGGCTTATATAATATTTCTCGCTTCGCTCGAAATGACGCGGTTTTAGGGCTTTTTCAACTGCATCAAAGATTTACATAAAATTATTTCAGTTATTCCTTGACATAATACTCACTTTCAACGAAAATCCTGAGTCAGATTGATCATCAAAATTTTATTTTTGATACTATTTGAAAAATATTATTAATCAGCAAAACAAAACCTGCACAGTCTAGAATAAATATAGTCATTTCAGTTGTTGTTATTCATATCCATCTTAAA
>Ga0302127_10000339_pt1:0-22500 | contig 24986 bp, 18 predicted proteins | sample CB4_SCM_MG_FD_204452 | JGI IMG/M metagenome (GOLD analysis project Ga0302127, IMG submission 204452) | Marine microbial communities from Western Arctic Ocean, Canada - CB4_SCM | ecosystem: Environmental > Aquatic > Marine > Oceanic | place: Canada: Western Arctic Ocean | collected...
TATATTATCGAGCAGCATTTCAAGGAGTTGGTTTGAGCCTTCAATTTCCTCGCGCGTTAGGCCAAATATTGGCTCAATAGTATAAGATTGGGCCTGGCCAGCACGCAATGCTTCTTCACCGCATTTTAGCATAATTTCGCGCATCCCCGGAAGTTTCATCGCTTCATTTCCGTTGAGGCCAAGCATTGTCGATCCCGCACCCATAGCGTTAACAATCAACTTCATCCATTTAGCTGATTGGATGTTGTTGTTAAGCGAAACCTTTCCGACGTTGCGCAAGATTTCTTCAATCTCAGCCAGACGGACTTCCATCGATTGATCTAGTGCACCAATTCCAAACCACGTATGATCGCGCGTCAGGCTTCGCGTTACCTTGCCAGGCTCGAACATCTGCGAGGCGAGTTCGACGACACAACCGATTGTTCGATGCTGACCAACGACTGCAGTTATGCTATCGGCCGTCATTCCGTTCTGCATGCCAACCACGATTGCATCGTTCGCCAGGTAAGGCTTGATCAGTTCAGCTGCCCAGCGTGTGTCGTATGCTTTGAAACAGATGAGGACGATATCGAATTTTTTGTTGAGCGCGCAAAGATTGCAGATGTGCTGAGCATCTACCTTAACGTGAAGTTCTTCATCCGGAAGAAAGATGTGGAGACCATCGAGACGTATGGCCTCAATATGATCCGGCCAAGGGTCAATCATTGTAACATTGAGACCAGCGTGGACGAGGTCCGCTGAGATGCAACTACCATTAGCTCCGGCACCTAGTACGGCAATCCTAGTCATCATGCTCTCCTGTTTTACATTAATACATACTATACCAAGCTGAGAATTCAGATCAATTAGATCTGTCGGCTTCATATGCCGTTGCCGCGGCTAACAATGATCAACGGTAAGTAGCCACCGATGATGAGCCACCTTGCTGTCAGAAGTTATAGAGGTAGCTTAATTTTTTCAGGGTTGCCTGTCGTCTGTTACTAAAATCTGTGAAAATAGACTGAAATATTGCATGGCATGGCAAAGTCTGCTTTGGAAGAAGGATGGGTGTAAAACTCACCAATCTTGCATGGTCAATCGTTCTTTTGTCGCTGGTATGCGTGGATGCCTTTGCTCAGGACGAGACTAATAGACTGCGCGATAGCGCGCTACTTGCACTGCAGGATGGTGATCTGCCGACGGCAGCCAAGATGCTTGAAAAACTTGGAAACGAGGGTGTGTCGCAGGGCTACACAATGCTTGGGCAGATCAAGCGTGAACTCGGTGATTATCCAGATGCCGCACGTTGGTTTGAACGTGGTGCTAAGGATGGTGATGTGACAGCGATGCTCGAAGGTGGCGAAATTATTTCTAACCCGGTTTTTGGAATTAATGATGCTCGGCGGGCGTTCAGACTCTGGTTGGCGGCAGCCGAACGAGAATCATCGCGCGGCCAATATGAGGCTGGCCGTGCATTGATGGACGGATATGGCACGCGAGTAGATGTCGAAACTGGAGTAGATTTTCTGGAAAAAGCGGCGAAGCAATGTCATGCGCAAGCTCAGCTTGACTATGCTCTGGCGCTTCGCAAAGGCAACGGACGCATTGCCAATGGTGAGGAGGCATTTGCCTGGATGATAGCAGTGGAGAGATCAAGCGAGAGTTGGGTAAAAGATGATATTGAAAGAATATCGACATTGCAGACCGAAATATCAGCCTATATGTCGAGTTCTCAAATTAAGAGTGCCCATTGTCTTGGCCTTGGTTTTATTTCCGAAGGGTGTGGTGGCGACGGTATTTTATATCAAATTGAACGCTGGCTGGTCTGTGAAAATTAGTTGGCCAGTCAGATTTTCAGGATAAAATCAGAAAACTATAGTAATTTAGGTCCGTGTTAGATCAGGAAATCGCGCCATGACAATACTTAAATTTGCGTCCCGAATTACATGGGCAGGCGGAATTACGTGAAACTTTACCCCAAGTGGCGGGATTGTTAGGGTCTATCTCTCTGGCGGTAGTCCGTGAGCGTAGTGGTGCAGCCCGGATGCTGTTAATCAATCCGGGGCTGTCGTCATAACCACCTGTGTCAGTACCCTGCTTCAGCGGGTCGGGTAAACTTTCTTTATATACAGACAAATCCTCCTCTTCATCGAGGCTTGGCTGTTTCTCCATGATTTCCACGCGCATAAGCTGAGCGGTCACAGCCTCGCGCAACTGCGCAAGTAGGGCCTCGAACAATGTGAAGGCTTCGGTTTTGTATTCGTTGAGTGGATCGCGCTGCGCATAGCCGCGAAGACCAACCACCTGACGTAAATGATCAAGAGTTGACAGGTGTTCGCGCCACAATGTGTCGAGCGTTTGCAATAGAACCGCTTTTTCCACTTGACGCATCGTGTCGGCTCCAAATCGCGATGTGCGTGCTGCCATCGCCGTGTCGGTAAGCGAGATCAGACGTTTTTGGATCTCCTGATCCGCAATGCCCTCTTCGCCGGCCCAATCCTTGATAGGCAGGTCAAGATTGAATGTTGTGAGAACCGCTTTCTGCAGTGTCTCGGTATCCCATTGTTCAGGATAGACGTTTTCGGGAATATGCTGGGCGACTAGCTCTTCTAATAGCTCGTGGCGCATATCAATGATGGTTTCTTGAACGTCGGATCCTTCCATCAACTCAATGCGTTGTTCAAAAATAACCTTCCGCTGATCATTCATCACATCATCATATTTTAGGATGTTTTTGCGAATATCGAAATTACGTGCCTCGACCTTGGATTGGGCTTTTTCGAGCGCTTTATTCACCCATGGGTGAACGATTGCTTCACCCTCTTGGAGTCCTAGCCTTTGTAGCATTGAATCCATTCGCTCCGACCCGAATATCCGCATCAGATCGTCTTGTAGGCCGAGATAAAACAGCGATGTTCCAGGATCACCCTGTCGGCCTGATCGGCCGCGCAGCTGGTTATCTATTCGTCGGCTTTCGTGACGTTCAGTCCCCATTACGCACAGGCCACCGGCATCGATAGCCGTCGTTCTTGCGGTTTCAACCTCTTGTCTGATTCTGGCAATAGCTGCGTTTTTTATAGTATTGTCCTCGATGTCCGCAGTTTCCGCCGCGATGCGCATATCCTCATTTCCGCCAAGTTGAATATCAGTGCCGCGGCCGGCCATATTGGTAGCAATCGTTACTGCTCCAGGAATACCCGCCTGGCCGATAATCTGCGCTTCTTGTTCATGGTATCGCGCATTCAGAACGGCAAACAGCTTGTTGTGTTTGCTGGTACCTACATTCTCGTAGAGGGCTGCGAATGCTTTCGGGTCTGAAAAATTTATTAGTTTGAAGCCCTTGTTTTTAAGTGCTGCCGCCAGTGCCTCAGATTTCTCGATCGATGTGGTGCCAACTAGAACTGGTTGACCTCGCCCTTTACAATCTTCGATTTGAGCTAGGATAGCTCCATATTTTTCTTCCGTTGTGCGGAATACCTGATCGTCCTCATCGATCCGCGTAACTGCCACATTTGTGGGCACTTCAATTACGTCAAGCCCATAAATATCAAGAAATTCAGCCGATTCTGTCACCGCCGTACCGGTCATGCCTGCCAGCTTGTTATAGAGCCTAAAGTAGTTCTGATATGTAGTGGACGCGAGGGTCTGGTTTTCTGGCTGGATGGTGCAATTTTCTTTGGCTTCCAAGGCTTGATGAAGCCCGTCTGAATAGCGCCGTCCTTCCATCATTCGGCCGGTAAACTCGTCAATGATCATGACCTGATCATTGTTGACGATGTAATCTTTGTCCCGTTTGAACACTTTGTGGGCTTTTAAAGCCTGGTTCACGTGATGCACTAGCGTGACATTCTCCACATCGTAAAGAGTTTCGCCGCGCAGAAGATCGGCCTCGCGTAGTATCACCTCGATATGCTCGTTACCCTCGTCGGTCAGTGTAATTTGGCGAGCCTTCTCATCGATTTCATAGTCGATCTCAACCAGTAGGGGTATGAATTTGTCGACCGTGGTATAGAGGTCTGACTTACCTTCGATAGCACCTGAAATAATCAATGGCGTGCGGGCTTCATCGATCAGAATGGAGTCTACTTCATCGACGATGGCAAACCTGTGTCCGCGCTGAACCATATGCTCAAGATGATGCTTCATATTGTCGCGTAGATAATCGAATCCAAACTCATTATTGGTGCCGTAGGTTACATCACAGGCATATTGGTGGTGACGCTCCTCTTCCATCAGACCATGGACGATGCAGCCGACACTCATCCCAAGAAATTTGTAAACTTCGCCCATCCACTCAGCATCGCGCTTGGCTAGATAGTCGTTCACCGTGACAACATGTACGCCTTTGGCTTCCAACGCATTGAGATAGACAGCAAGGGTAGCTACAAGGGTTTTACCCTCGCCGGTTTTCATTTCTGAGATTAAGCCCTCATGTAGCACCATGCCTCCGATTAGCTGTACATCGAAATGCCGTTGGCCCAGCGTGCGCTTGGCTCCCTCGCGAACGGTTGCAAATGCGGGCACTAGAATTTCATCCAGTGTTTTGCCCTCAGCCAGCTCGGTGCGCAGTTTGACTGTGCGTTCTCTTAACGCGTCATCGGAGAGAGCCTCAAGCTCTGGCTCAAGAGCATTGATTGCATCAACCTTCGGCTGATAAGTTTTCAGCCGGCGTTCATTTGGTGAGCCCAGCAATCCCGTTGCGATCTTGCCAAGATTAAACATGAATTTCCTCTTGCCGTCGCGCGAAGTTATGATCCGATCCCAGTCCGGGTACTAACCCTAGAGTAGGACTTGCAGACAGATAAGTCCGCTATCAATGACTGTCAACGAGGGCAGAACAAATGCATACGTTGAATCTCATCATGAATGATAACAATAGACGCTTTGCTTTTTGACTTTTAAGTGCCTAGCGTTGCCGCGCTTGGCTGATAACGGAGATCTCAATGTCGATACAAACACGTAACTTTGCTCTCGCAGTAGCTATCATTATTTTTGGTGCTCATATCCCTGTGTGGGCGCAATCACTGCAAAAGACAGATGAAGTTCAAGAGGAGGATGTTTTTGCTATCGTTAATGGCTCTAATATTACTGGTCGCGATGTTTCGCTGGCTGCGGAGTCGATGCGCAATGAGCTTGAAAATTTGCCCGAGCAGTATCGCTTGGTGGTTTTGATAAATGTCCTGATCAATCAACACCTATTTGCCAACGCGGCTAAAGACGCTGGTGTGGAACAAGATACTCGTTACGAAGAACGTCTCGCTTATCATACTCAAAAGTCGCTCCGCGACACCTACGTAGAAACGGTTTTGGCCGGACAAATCACCGAATCTAATATTAAGAAACGATATGAGGCTGAGGTGGAAAAACTGCCAAAATCTGAGGAGGTTTGGGCAAGCCATGTTTTGGTAGGCACCGAAGCCGAAGCCAATGTAATTTTTAAGCTCGCCACCGGCGAGAGAGACTTTGCCGAACTGGCCCGAGAACATTCGACCGGTCCATCAGCTGAGAACGGAGGAGATCTTGACTATTTCACTGCCGAGCAGATGGTGGAGGAGTTTTCCAACGCTGCTTTTGCACTAAAGATCGGGGGGATATCTGATCCGGTCAAGACTAAATTTGGGTGGCATGTGATTAAACTGACAGACCGGCGTTTGCGTCCACCGCCCCCATTGGAGGTTGTTCGCGATCGTATGGAGGCTCTTCTTTTACGCGATTTCATCAAGGCTAAAACTGAAGAGTTGCGCAAGTCGGCTAATGTCACGATTGCTGGCGAAAAAATTGATTAGGATGCCAAATAGGTACCCGTCGTTTGTCATCAATGTAATTTAAGGAAGAGCAATATGTCGGAGGTCTCACCACTCGCTCCGTCACTGATGCCTGATATGCCGGAAATTTTAGGGGTACGCATCGCATCCTGTGTGGCGGGGTTACGATATTCTGGACGCGCAGATCTAATGCTTGCAGAATGTGATTCTGGAACGTCGCTTGCGGGTACGTTCACCCGCTCTGCTTGCGCATCAGCTCCGGTTGAGTGGTGCCGAGAACGGCTTGGACAGGGATTGGCGCGTGCATTATTAGTCAATTCGGGAAACGCTAACGCGTTTACTGGCCGGCGTGGCGAACTAAGCTGCGCGGCGATAGCTGAAGAAACTGCCAAATGTGTTGGCTGCCGGATTGATGAAGTGATGTTAGCTTCTACCGGTGTTATTGGCGAGGCACTCGATCCAGTGCCAGTGCAGAAAGCGGTCATCGCTCTAAGCCGAGACCTGACCCCTACGTCATGGCCTCAGGCTGCGTGCGCGATCATGACCACAGATACATTTGCAAAATATGGAACTCGTAGTTGTGTCATCGATGGCTGCAAAGTGCGGATCAACGCCATTGCCAAGGGATCGGGAATGATTGCCCCAGATATGGCCACCATGCTGGCATTCGTCTTCACCGACGCCCATATAGCCCCGGATATTTTACAGCATCTGCTAGCGGGTGCAGTTGATGCTAGCTTCAACGCTGTTACCGTGGACGGTGAAACTTCTACTAGTGATACCGTTTTGGCATTTGCCACCGGTAAGGCTGGCCACGACAGAATTACCCAGCGTGGTGATCGCCGACTAGGCAGTTTTCGCAAGGCATTATTTGAGCTTTTGAAAGAAATGGCACACCTCGTCGTGCGCGATGGCGAGGGAGCCTCAAAATTTGTTACCATTCACGTGAACGGCGCTAAGTCAAAAAAATCTGCTCGGCGTATTGCTCATTCGATTGCTAATTCTCCCTTGGTAAAGACAGCCATTGCCGGAGAAGATCCAAACTGGGGACGGGTTGTTATGGCGGTGGGTAAGGCTGGGGAACCAGCATTGCGCGATAAGCTTGCTATATGGTTTGGGCAAACGCGTGTTGCGGTGAACGGCGAGGTGGATCCCAACTACCGCGAGAGTGATGTTGCATCGTATATGAAAAACTCGGAAATTGAAATTAGCGTTGATCTTGGATTGGGTCGGGGCCAGGATACTGTTTGGACTTGCGATCTAACCGATAGGTATATCGCCATAAACACAGATTACAGAAGTTAACAACCTTCTGAAAATAACCCGCTAGGATAATATGAATCCCTCTCCCGCTTTAAAATTAGTTTTAGTCGTTGCCTGCGCCTTGATCGATATTGATGGCCGAGTATTACTTGCAAAACGGCCAGAAGGTAAAACATTAGCTGGAATGTGGGAATTTCCCGGCGGCAAGATGGAAGCTGGAGAGACGCCAGAACGGGCGCTTATCCGTGAACTTTCTGAAGAACTAGCAATCGACGTTACCGAATCGTGCCTTGCACCCCTCACATTTGCTAGTCACCCTTACGATGACTTTCATCTTTTGATGGCCTTGTACGTTTGCCGTAAATGGTCTGGTTCGTTAAGGCCGATGGAAGGTCAGGAGATGCAGTGGGTGCGTGCCGCGCGACTGGGTGACTATGAAATGCCACCGGCGGATCGACCGCTGGTTGCGATGTTGCGCGATGTCCTTTAGCGGGGGAACTCTGATTGTGTGAGAAAAAATTAAGCACGAGCAAGACTAAATTCCACCGGCTAAGCTCCGACACTCTACTCGTTCTATTTTGTCGTGATAGATGCTGTTGGCCCTGTCATCCATGTGGAATCAAGTGCTGCTGTCATCCGTTGCCTAATCGGAACTGAACTCATTATTATTGAATATCCGTGTCAGACTGATCTCGGCTGAACCTGGTTTAAGAGGTTTTTGCTGACTCTTATGGGGATGCCACCCGGTTACTGTGACCAAGTCGAATGTAGCGCTTATCCGGCCGTCCTTGCCGGTGTGATGAGTTATATAAGAGGTAATTACTGATGTGATTAACGCCCTTGTCACGGGTGTTCTAGAGCGTTGCCAGAGCGTATTGGTTTCTCCCATCATCCGAAGATCGTGCATAAGATCGAGAGGGTGGTTGTAGTGCACCGTGAATCTATCAATATCGGCAACCGGTAGAGTGAAGCCGGCACGTTGCAAAAGTTGTCCAGCCTCTCGGACGCTAACGAACGGAATGACCCGTGGCGTCACCCCTCCCAGTATTTTTGTTTCGGCTTCGCCGAAGGCTGAGCGCAATTCACTAAGGGTCTCGCCGGCAAAAAAAGATCCGATAAAAAGCCCATCAGGTTTTAAAATGCGCTGGATCTGAATCAGCGTCCCCGGCAGATCATTTGCTGAATGTAAAGCGAGTGCACTGGAGACAAGATCGAATGATTTTGGCGCAAAACAGAGTACCTCCTCATCGATTACGAGCGAAGCTTCTCCGGATAACGGTGTGGCCCCAAAAATCTGAGCGCAAATCGCAGCCTTCGTTTTACCAAGCTGTATCAAAGGCCCGGAGATCGCGCCTAATACAGAGGACATGTCGAGCATATCTGGAAAGTCACGGTTGATCTCGCAAATACGTTCGCAAATGTCGATGCTTGCCCGGTCTATAAGAAAATGGCTACCATTGACGCGCGCAGCGCGGGCGCGCCGTTGGCGTACAAGTGCACGGTCGAACAGCTGTTTTTGATCAAAGGGATCGGCGCTCTTGCTCACATGCACTCCGATCTAGGTAATGGGATTGGCGATGACGTGGTCGTCTCATCGTTGGTGTATATTGTCTGAGGGGTACACGAGATGGATCGATCGAGCCAGCGTCTGATCATGCTGTGATGCTAAATGGTTTAGATGCGCTAACATATTGGCTTGCACGCGTTTGTTATCGTGATGAGTCCGTGTGTGATGTCTTTGCAACGCCTGTCGCCCGCCCACTAGTTTTGTGCACGTGCTGCTGAGATCAAATTATATTTATTGAGCAGTGCTATTGATAGCGGCTGAGCATGTCTTTCGCAATTGAGATGGGCAAAGATGATCTCAGTTAGGTAGACCTGAGATATGGACATGCTATGATTAGATGTAATGTGTAGCGCATTATACATAGCCGGTACGCGATATTGTGATCCGTTTAAAGATTTAGGTGCGCGGGTCATTCGCGCGACGATGACTTTCTCTCTTGGGCAGCGGTAGCGACGTGTATTTGCGAACTGAAAAGTTGCTGTCGAACGAGTTGATGCTCTGACATTTGTTCGGGTTGCTGTTGATGGCTAAATAGCCATATAAATTATAACTATAAGCATTTCTCGTTCGACTTAGATTTTCTGGGAACAGTGATGTTGAAGGTTGAGATTTATTCTACTCTGTTATGTCCCTATTGCAGCGCGGCAAAACGCCTTTTGTCACGCTATGGTGTTATTTATGACGAAGTTGATGTGACGTTCAATTCCGAAGGTCGTTTGAAAATGACTAAGCGCGCTGGTGGTAAGACGTCTGTGCCACAGATTTTTATCGATGGTGTGCATATCGGCGGATGCGATGAGCTGGTATTGCTTGACCGCGCCGGCACGCTAGCGCCACTCCTCAATGTATCCCAACATGACTGAAACAAATTTTACAGTGGGCTGTGTGCAGCTATGTAGCGGGCAGGAGATTGCGGCGAATATCATTGCGGTCTGTGATCTTATCCGTGAGGCGGTTGATCGTGGGGCTGACCTCATTGTTACCCCAGAAATGACTGGGTTGATGGAACTTAAGAGAGCTACATTGTTTGCTAAGATTACCAATGAGGCTGATGATGATGGGTTGGCGCAATTGTGTGCTCTTGCCAAGGAGCTTAGGCGGCACATTATTATAGGCTCACTAGCAGTCAAGATATCGGATGAGCTCGCGGTGAATAGGTCGTTTTTGATTGGTCCTGACGGCGAGATTAAGGCGCGGTATGACAAAATTCATATGTTCGATGTCAACCTACCCAATGGTGAGAGTTATAGGGAGTCACGTAGCTATGAGCCGGGAGACAAGGCAGTGATTGCTGCACTTCCATGGGGGTTATGCGGTCTGACCGTGTGCTATGATCTCAGGTTTTCCGCGCTCTATCGGGTGTTGGCAAAGAGTGGAGCCGATTTCATCACTGTTCCCTCTGCTTTCACCCAAGTGACAGGAGAGGCGCATTGGCACGTTTTACTCCGCGCTAGAGCAATTGAAACCGGATGCTTTATTTTTGCCCCAGCCCAGGGAGGGGTTCATGAAAATGGACGCGCTACTTATGGGCACGGTCTGATCGTTTCGCCCTGGGGCGAAATTTTGGCAGAAGGAGGTGAAGATCCCGGTGTTATCACCGCCTATATTGATGTCGAGCTGATTAAGCTTACACGCAGCCGTATACCATCACTGAATCACGACCGGACATTTGCAGATCCTTCATCCTGTGGTTCCATGTTTTTGAGAGGGGTCGCTTCATGATCAGATACGATCTCAATTGCGAAGATGGTCACGAGTTTGACTCTTGGTTTCCAAATTCGAGTGCCTATGATGAACAAGCTAAAAAAGGTGTTGTTAGCTGTCCGAAATGCGGATCGAATAAGATCTCTAAGCGGTTGATGACCCCGGGTGTGCCTGCAAAATCTAATCGTAAACTTTCACCCGCCCTTGAGGGTAAAAAGACTAAGGCTGTGCGCGAGGCGATGACTAAACTACGCCAGCACATTGAAGCAACATCAGATTATGTGGGTACGAACTTTCCCGAAGAGGCGCGGCGTATTTACTACAAGGAATCTAAAGAGCGTGGGATCTACGGTGAGGCCAGTCTTGAAGAAGCCAAGAGTCTGCGCGAGGAAGGTATTGAAGTTATACCTTTGCCAACAGCTCCTCAGGACAAGAACTAGCTTTCGTGATTGTATCAGCGGATGCTGGCCAAATTTTAGTGCTGTCCGGCCTTGGCGCAGATCATATAATTAACGTCCATATCTGCTGCGCACTGCCAACCGTGCCCGAACGGATTGAAGATGATACCGGACTGTGAGGTAATTTGGAATCCTGCCGGCGCGAGCGCTGCGCTCATCTCCTCTGGGGTGACAAACTTCGACCAGCTATGAGTTCCGCGGGCCACCCAGCGCAGCAAGTATTCTGCGCCCACGATCGCCAGTGCAAACGATTTAAAGGTGCGGTTTATGGTGGCGGCGAACATAAGGCCGCCTGGTGCAATCAGCCGGCAGGCGGTTTGTAAAAAATCTGCCTGATCAATCACATGCTCAACGACTTCCATCGCCATCACAATGTCGAAGCGGGTCGGTGTTTGCAGAAGTTCTTCTGCAGATCTAGTCTGATATATGATGGAAAGGTTGCTCTCGGCCATATGGGCTTTTGCAATCTCAATGCCGTCCACCGACGGGTCAATGCCGGTGACCTCTGCACCGAGGCGTGCAAGGGGTTCGCATAAAAGCCCCCCCCCACATCCGATATCGAGCACGTTTAGTCCTCCAAGTGGGGCCAATTGTTGAGCTTCACGCTTGAAATGTCTGACACACTCATCGCGGATAAAGCCAATCCGTATTGGGTTCATCTGATGCAAAGCGCCATAAGGCCCCCGTGGATCCCACCATGTGGCGGCAGTTTTTGAAAATTTTGTGACTTCATCGCTGTCGATTGATGAGTAATCTTTCATAGAGCCCTAACCCTATCTGTTGCATACTTCATGTATATTATCGTATGCCATTCGACTACTTTTAACCAAAATTTGTTGATAGTTCTTAATTGAAAAAGAGTGCATGATTTTATGCCCCGCGATAGACTCAAACCTTGACCTTTCGTGGCCGACGTAATACGGGCCAACGCCAATCCGTCGTTAGCCGAACAAAAGATTTAGCGCAAAGGCAAGCACGTGGCACGTCTGGTGATGAAATTCGGAGGGAGTTCCCTCGGCGATATTCAGCGCATGCGTCATGCTGCTGGTCACATTGCTCGCGAATATAATGCGGGTCATGAAGTGGCTGTGGTGGTTTCGGCTATGGCCGGAGAGACTGATCGGTTAGCTAATCTGGTGCGCGAGGCTGCACCCCTTCATGATGCGCGAGAATATGATTCGATCGTCGCGACTGGAGAGCAGGTCAGCGCTGGAATGATGGCAATCATTTTGCAAACTTCCGGCATCTCGGCGCGCTCATGGTTGGGCTGGCAACTAGCCTTGAATACTGATGGTACTCATGGTGCAGCGCGTATCGTCGACATTAGAGACGACCTCTTGAACAAGAGCTTGGCCGCTGGTCAGGTGGCAATCATTTGTGGCTTTCAGGGAATAGGGCCCGACACTCGGATCACAACACTAGGCCGAGGTGGGTCCGACACCAGTGCGGTCGCGATTGCTGCGGCTTTACGCGCTGATTGCTGCGATATCTACACCGATGTCGATGGAGTTTATACGGCTGATCCGCGGGTTGTTCCTGAAGCGCGCAAGCTTGGCCGAATTAGCTACGAGGAGATGCTGGAGATGGCATCTCTGGGTGCTAAGGTATTGCAGACGCGCTCGGTCGAAATGGCGATGACGCAAGGTATTCGTCTGCGCGTTCGCTCAACATTTGAAGAGCCTGATGCATTTATCTCCGATATTCCTGCATTAGATTCAGGAATCGGAACCCTGGTTTGTGATGAGGATGAGATTGTGGAACAGCAAATTGTTAGCGGGATCACCTATGCGCGCGATGAAGCAAAGGTCACCTTATTACGCGTTGCTGACAAACCAGGCGTTGCTGCCGGCGTGTTTGGCCCGTTAGCGCAGGCCGCCATCAATGTAGATATGATCGTTCAGAACATTTCTGATGATGGTAAAAGTACAGACTTAACGTTTACCGTCGCCAAAAGCGAGCTAGATCGGGCGATTGAAACCATCGGTGCTGCACGAGATCAGATTGGATACCAGGACCTTTCTGGCTCGACGGACATTGTGAAAGTATCAATTGTTGGAATTGGAATGCGTAGTCATGCCGGTGTAGCGGCAAAAATGTTTCAAACGCTGGCTGACCATGGCATAAATATTCAGGCGATAGCCACATCGGAGATCAAGATCTCAGTTTTGATTGACGCCGCGTATGCGGAACTTGCGATAAGGGCGCTACATGCAGCCTACGGTCTGGACGTTTAAGCCGTCCGAATTTGAAAACTAAACCGCGCCGGGGCACATTTAAGTCTTAGCGTGCGCAACTTCATTCAACAGGCGGAGAGGGCTGCATGACGGTAAGTGCCGCGGGCCCGCGGTCCTTGATGCGCCGACTACGCGAACTAATGGCAGGTTCGCAAAGCGCTGAGGTGCGGCTCGAACAGATTACAATGCTGATCGCTAGCAATATGGTAGCGGAAGTGTGCTCGGTTTATGTTGCCAAGCCGGGCGAACGGCTTGAGCTGTTCGCAACCGAAGGTCTTAATAAATCAGCAGTGCATAACACTACCCTAGACGTTGGCGAGGGCCTTGTCGGGTTGATTGCGCAGGAAGCTGAGTCGCTGGCTATTTCTGATGCCCAATCTCATCCCCACTTCGCCCACCGGCCCGAGACAGGAGAAGATGCCTATAACAGTTTCCTCGGCGTACCTATTTTGCGCGCCGGTCATACACTTGGCGTACTCGTGGTTCAGAATGTCCAGCCCAGAAGTTACTCCGAAGAAGAAGTGGAGGCGCTGGAGACGATTGCCATGGTCATTGCTGAAATTATTGCGACCGGTGAACTAGGAGACTTCGCGGCGGTACACGAGCCTGATCCAAGTCATATCCATGCCTTTAGCGCTCATGGGCTGGTGCTTTCTGAAGGAATTGCGTTAGGGCGTGCGGTACTTCACGAGCCGCGCGTCAAGGTAGAGAAAATCATCGCCGAGGACATTTCTTATGAGAAGGAAAGATTGAGCCAGGCTCTCGATAAGTTACGCACGTCTATTGATCGTATGCTCGCTTCACCTGAAGTTGCTAGGGGTGGTGAGCACCGTGATGTTTTGGAAGCTTATCGGATGTTTGCCCGTGACCGTGGATGGACTGCTTCCTTGCACGAAGCGGTGGATAATGGATTGACTGCAGAGGCTGCGGTCCAGCGGGTTCAATCTGATGCTAGAGCTCGTATGCTGCGTCAGACTGACCCATATCTGCGCGAGCGGTTGCATGATCTTGACGATCTTGCGCGTCGGCTTCTGCGCCATCTTGTCGGCCGCGGCGACAAAATGGCAACCGATGAATTAGTGGATAATGCCATCTTGGTGGCTCGTAATATGGGACCGGCCGAACTTCTCGATTATGACCACTCCAAATTGCGGGGTGTGATCATCGAGGATACCTCCCCCACCTCTCATGTCACTATCGTTGCTAAAGCTCTTGGGCTACCGGCAGTCGGTGGCATTGATGGTATTGTTGACATGATCAATGCGGGTGATGCGGTCATTGTTGATGGCGATGTAGGGGATGTTCATCTACGCCCATCAACTAATATCGAAACGGCATTCCAGGACAAAGTCAGATTCCGTGCGCGGCGCCAGGCGCGGTTTGCAAAACATCGCCAGGTCCCGTCGATTTCGCGCGATGGCGTGCCGATTGAACTCAATATCAACGCTGGATTATTAGTCGATCTGCGGCAACTCGATGAGTCTGGAGCAAGTGGTATTGGGCTTTTTCGCACGGAGTTGCAATTTATGATCGCGTCTAAATTTCCGCGTCTGCGTGAACAAGAGCAGCATTACCGAGCGGTATTGGAGGCGGCGGGTGACCGACCGGTTGTTTTTCGCTCGCTTGACATTGGGTCAGACAAATTTGTTCCCTATATGCGGCGCCTTAAAGAGGACAATCCGGCTCTTGGTGTACGCGCTATCAGATTTGCTTTGAGCCGGCCCGCGCTTTTGCGGTTACAGATACGTGCCCTTATTCGTGCTGCTGCTGGCCGGCATCTTCGGTTAATGTTTCCACTGGTTGCAGAAGTCAGAGAGTTTGTGGAAGCTTGCGATTATTTTGACCGCGAACTTTCCGCTCTGCGTAACAAGGGTGTGCCTACGCCGGAGAGAATCTCGATCGGCGTGATGATCGAGGTTCCTGCGCTCTTGTGGCAGTTAGACCGGCTGTTGTCCAAGGCCGATTTTGCTGCCGTCGGTAGCAACGATTTGCTGCAATACCTCTATGCTAGCGATCGCAGCCATCCGCTACTTGCTAATCGCTATGATCCTTTGAGTGTGCCCACCCTTCGGGCGTTGACGAAAATTGTTGCTGTAGCCAATAATGCTGGTGTTCCTCTCTCGCTGTGTGGTGAAATGGCTGGACGTCCATTGGAGGCATTGGCTTTGATTGGGCTTGGTTTTCGGCAAATTTCAATGGCTCCAGCAAGCATAGGTCCAGTTAAGGACATGATTCTTAGGTGTGATGTGGCCGCAGTGACTCGAGAGATCAGTGAGCTATTAACAAGTGATGACGATAATAGTCGTGAACGACTTAAAAAATTTGCAGCGCTGCATGACATACCAATTTGAGATTAGACTAGATGTGGAACCATATTTTGATCTCTACTAGCCATTGAATTGCCACATTGTATGCCCGACTGTGAGAGGCTAAAGTCGTGGTTAACCAATTTTTAAAGGTTGTCCCGACAATAGCACTCCGTTTGGTCTAGTGTGTTAGCAATATTGGGTCACTAGCAGGTAGTCGGCTGAAACATATGGTCGAACGAGATTTTAAAAATGTATATCGAGCTCCTGCATCGTGCGGTGGAGTGGGTGCTACGCTTCGCGGTGCACGTGAAGCTAGTGGAAAGACCATGTTGGATGTTGCATCCGAATCGCGCATCCCAGTGGAATATATTCATGCGTTTGAGACTGAGAGCTACCACGTTCTTCCTGGCTGGGCATATGCGTTGAGTTATGTGCGGACTTACGCGGAATATTTAGGCTTGGATGCCAGCTCCTTTGTTAAGCAGGTGCGAAAGCAAATTGAAATACGCCAGCATCTAGCCGTACCGGCCGCTCCATCTCGCGGAAATTGGACGTTTGGCCGAATCGCCGCATCCATATCCATTTTACTTGTGGTGGGTCTGATTGCCGGTTGGTATGTGATCAAACCCGCTGTCAGTCTGACCACCATCCTTGGGCCCGTACCGACGGACATTAAAGAACTCATCAATAGAACGTTTGTCGCGGTTGATGATTCTGCTAGTGATATTGAAATTTCCGTTGGCGGAAATGTTGGGAAAGTTGCTAGTGCTGAGGTATCCAGTACACCCCAGGCAATGGCGTACAGTGCGACATTGTTTGAAAGTCCCACGATTGAAAGCCGGTTATCTGTTGGCCTGATGGCGCAGGATTTGGCACCGATTGGCGGCTCATTGCAGGTAAAATTTGCGCCTTTGCGTGATAGGCTAGGTCTGGCTAACAAAGTCATTATTGCAACGCATCCACGAGATACCGTTGATCGTTCGTATGCCCGAATAAAAAATGTGATTTTGCGTGCAAAAACATTTGCATGGCTGATTGTTGAAGACTCTTCCGGGCGCAGCTTACTCTCTCAACAGATTGATAAAGGCTCACTCTATCGTCTGCCAACTGGATCGGGTTTTACGGTAACCACTAATGATGCTGGTGCGTTCGAGGTATATCTGGAAGGTACACTTGCAGGTATTATGGGGCCGGTTGGCTCGGAGATTACCAAACTGCCGGTTGATAGGCTGACCGAGCATCGTGCGGACGGTTAACCCTGGTTATACCCATGCGTTTATGTGAATATTCGTGGGCAATAAATTAGCGGGCGGCGACTTCGCAGATAGTTGCCTCGGCCTAATATTTTCGGGCCAAATTGACGCGCGCTGGATATTCTGCCAACTGACAGATAACTCCTTTGCCGCTTTGGGCTATGCTATTGAGTTGGCGTAAATTTTTACCATCAAACTTACCACTTGGAATTTATATGCTCGATAGGACCAAACTCCAACCGATAGTAGACAGGTTGGAGGTCGTTGAACAGGACATGGCAAGAGACGCCAATTCTGGAACCTATGTTCAGTTGTCTAAGGAATATGCGGAAATTGAACCGGTCGCGAAGGCAGCTCAGGCCTTTATAAACACTCTTGCCGAACGCGATGATCTGAACGCGCTGATAGATGATAGTGCTTCCGATTCAGAGCTGCGTACGATAGCCCGTGAAGAGCTCTCTGAATTGCGTGATCGGCTTGTGGGAATGGAAGACGAGCTGAAACTTCTTCTGTTGCCGGCAGATGTTGATGATCAAAGAAGTGCTATTTTGGAGGTGCGGGCCGGCACTGGAGGTGACGAGGCGGCGCTCTTTGCTGGCGATCTTGCTCGCATGTATATGCGCTATGCGGAAATCCGTGGTTGGAAGAGTGAAGTGATGACCGAAAGTGAAGGAGAGGTCGGTGGCTACAAGGAGTTTGTTGCCTCTATCACCGGAGCTGGGGTGTATCAGCGCATGAAGTTTGAATCTGGCGTTCATCGTGTTCAGCGAGTACCACAGACTGAATCAAGCGGACGTATTCACACATCCGCTGCCACTGTCGCAGTGCTTCCCGATGTCGAGGAGGTCGAAGTCACAATCGAGGACAAAGATCTGCGTGTCGACGTCTTTAGGGCGAGCGGACCTGGAGGACAATCGGTTAATACCACGGATAGCGCTGTGCGCATCACTCATCTGCCGACGGGACTTGTTGTTTCCCAGCAGGACGAAAAATCCCAACATAAAAATCGAGCTAAAGCGATGAAAGTGCTGCGGGCACGTCTCTATGAGCGTGAGCGCCTACGCCAGAACGAGGAGAGAGCGTCCGAACGACGCGGACAAATCGGGTCAGGCGACCGGTCCGAGCGCATTCGCACCTATAATTTTCCGCAAGGGCGGGTCACTGATCATCGAATAAATCTCACATTGCACAAGCTTGATCAAATTCTTGAAGGCTCTAGCGTAGATGAATTGGTGGATGCCTTGATATCGGAAGATCAGGCGCGCCGTCTGGCTGAGGTGGAGGCCAGCAGTTGACCTCCGAGATAACGGGGGGTGTCACCGTATCCCAAATATTGAAACAAGCGGTTGCACACCTTAGAAGCGTAGGTATAGCAGCACCAAAGCTTGATGCTTGGCTGCTGTTTGAGCGTTCCTCCGGCATGGAAAAATCGGAAATTATAGCCCATCCAGAACGCATTGTTGACGGTAGGGACCAACAGGTATTTCTGTCTCTAGTGGCACGTCGGGCTGCGCGTGAGCCAGTCTCTCGCATTCTGGGAATCCGGGAGTTCTATAGCCGTGATTTTGAGATTTGCGAAGCAACGCTTGATCCACGTCCAGATACCGAAACTTTGATAGATCAGGCCCTCGCTCTCACGATCAATTCTGGGAGTGATGCTTTGCGTATTTGTGATTTTGGCACTGGCTCTGGAATTCTTCTGGTAACGTTGTTGGCTGAGTGGCCGGGCTGCTTAGGTTTTGGCGTCGACATAGATGAAAATGCAGTGCGTACTGCCAGGTTGAATGCTTGCCGGCATGGTGTGGCTGAACGTGCGCAGTTTTGTGTGGCGGATTGGGATGCGGCTCTTGATGGGTATTTTGATGTCATCGTATCAAACCCGCCCTACATTGTCCGTGAGCAAATCGCCCATCTAGCTCCAGAGGTTCGTGAGTACGATCCGCTGCATGCTCTTGATGGCGGACAGGATGGACTTGACGCGCACCGTGCCATCATTTCAGCCGCCGCGAGACTGTTACGTCGGGGCGACGGAGTGTTGATCTTTGAGATTGGATCAGATCAGGTTAGTGATGTTATGGCACTGCTCGGTACTCACGATTTGCAGGTCAATGGTAATGCTGGTATACGGCGTGATCTATCTGGCCGCATTCGCGTCATCACCGCGTGTAAAGTATAGTTTCACCGAGTACAGAAATAACTTGGAAACTAAGATTGAACCCGCTAGGGTTCGCGCATATTTTCAGCTGGGGTGTTTTGCTGGATGCGTCATCCTTGGGAGGGGGTGGCGAGATCAGACGAATTTAGCATCGCGTTTAAATGCTTAAGCGTTAAGACACTGTTTGTCCGAAACTGTCACGGCCTTACATATGTATAATCGAGAGTAATCTTGATTTTTGCAAACATGTCAGCCGGTCCAGCATTAATGTCGGCGCGCTTAGTGCCGCTTTGCTAGTTAGCAAGGTATAGCGGTGGAGGGGCGGCGTGGTGACAAGAAGCTCACGAAACGAGAAACCCATTTGAAACGAGAAACCCATTCTTGGAATGATTCAGTGACAATAAGACAATCACAACACGTAAAAAAACCGCGTGGTCGTGGCCGCAAACCGCACAACCCACTTAGTCGAGTCTACGATTCAAGTGGCCCGGATGCAAGAATTCGCGGGTCAGCCGCTGTTGTCGCTGAAAAATATCTCAACCTGGCAAGAGATGCTCATTCTTCTGGAGATCGTATTGCCACGGAAAGTTATCACCAACATGCAGAGCACTATCTGCGTATTGTTGCGGCTGCGCAGGCGCAAATGAGTACGTTGCCGGTTCAGTCGTCAGATCAAGAACACTCTGGCGGCGAAGGTGTTGTTTCCCAGTCTGCCGAAAATGGTGGAGATGAGCAGAATGTTGCAGAAGGGCGTCCTCGTCATTCGAGGCGGCGTAATGGTGGACGGTCTCAGCAAAGTGATGGGTTGCGTGAGGGAAATGTATCGACCAATACGCATGGCAACGGTGGTGTGATGGTCAACGAAGATGAAGCTCATACCAACGATGAGCGTGGCAGGGTTGCCGATGTAGATAGTAAAAGTGTTGTTGTTGCGGTGGCCAGCGCTGATACAAAGACTAATTCTGTCGATGAATTGGAAGTGGCGACCAATGGCACGCTAGAGTCAAAGCCTGATACCGATAACGCCTAATCTGTCCTCAAGGGTCATCCCGGTGTGCAACTTTCCTGAGGTTTTAACCTTGGCGTAAATACCGCAATCTGAATGTCCGAATGACTGGGATAGAATCTTCGGAATATTGAGATCGCGAATGCCGGTCTGAAGATTTACCGTGGTCGCGTTGCATCGGACAGTCCGCTTGATACCTTCAAATGCAACGTCACCGATGTGGAATGTATCCTGGGCAAGATCAAGCTCCTTAAAAGGGTCTAACCCCTCAATATAGATATTACCGCGAAAGCGCATCGGATCGACCGGCACACCAGCAACACGGGCAATTTCACGCACCGTTTCGAGATTGATAATCGACACGCATTTTGCATCAACATCTGAAAAGTTATGCCCAGGACTAGCAACAATGCGAGTTCGCCCTCGGAGAACGTCGCCCATATAGTCGTCAAAAAATGCTTCGATGGTTTTACGCCCGGCAAAATGATCAATTCGCGCATTCACCGCCATTGCACCAGCATGCCAGATTTCAAGCATTTGTGTGTGCTCGTCAAACCGGGTGTCCAGAAGTGCTAGTTGTTCATGGCGCATCAGCATGATGAACGCGATTTTAGGTAGATGGCGTGGATTGGCCTCGTCAAATGCACCCGATCCATTTTCGATTGCGAATGCACGATCCCACGGGAATGCTTGGTTAGGCTGAACGGAAACCCTTTCGAGGCGCTCTGCCGAAAGCCCTTTCACGGGATACCGAAAAAGAGAGCTGACAAGAGCGGTGTTTGCATAGGCCATTGGCGTCTCTTTTATCAAGATAATTGTCAATTAGTTTAAAAAAAGCGGATTTCGGCGGCCGTCTACCGGTTGCTCTCAATTTTGAAGCTATATTTTGTAATGGTCAGCCTTTTATGGTGATCTCTGATTGATAAAACTCTCAGGCCATGGCGCATCATCCAAGCTTTGGCAATTAATTTTTGGCACAGGCTATTACGCCTAATTGAAAACCCAAGATGACTTTACGTGACTGTGCGGTTAGATGCTATGGGCGGGCGTCCGCAACAAGCGCTTCGACCGGGGCTTTCCGCCGCGAGATGTCAACTTTATTACGATTATTAATAAAGAGCGCAAGTTCATTGCCTTTCAGCTTGCGCCCTTCATCTGTCAACGCGACAGTCAGGGGGTTTTTCCTTTTACCGTTGAAAAGGACTTCATAATGAAGATGTGGGCCGGTGGAGGCGCCGGTCGAGCCTACGTAACCAATAATATCTCCCTGACGGACTGTTTTGCCAGCTTTCAAGCCTTTTGAAATTCGGCTAAGGTGTGCATATGCGGTGTGCAATCCCGACTTATGTTTAATTTTGATATAAGTTCCATATCCACCGTTTGATCCGGCAAATTTAATCACGCCGTCGCCGGCGGCTAGGATTGGCGTTCCGGTAGGAGCGGCAAAATCGATGCCACCATGCATTTTGCTATATCCAAGAATGGGGTGATGACGCATTCCAAATCTAGATGAAATCCGGGCGCCATTAATAGGCGTACGCATTAGGGGCTTCTTTGCGCTTATCCCATCTGCATTGTAGTAGTCCGTCACGCCCTTGCTGCCGGTAAAACTATAATAAGCTCGGGTTACACCCTTGGTGGTGAGAGATGAATAGATTAGCTTCCCCCGGTTTTTAGTATCACTTGGAGAGAAGAATACCTCAAAAAGGTCACCTGCTTGGATCTCACGTTGAAAGTCGACGTCAAATGAATGCGTGCGGATCATCTGTGCAATCACTGAATCTGGTACGTTCTGCCGGCGAGCGGTTTCGTAAAGGCTACCTTTGATGCTGGCCAATGCCCTGCGATATTGTGATCCAGAATCCGCCGCCCTCAAATTTTTCTTGGAGACAAACAAGCCATCTCCTAAGGCCTCAACTTCAAATTCGCCCTCGTCGCTGATCACTATTAGCGACAGGGTAGTTGGATCCCTTCCAATTTCCTCTTGCGTCGTCAATAAAAGTTTCTGGCCAGTACGTAAACGTTTGGGAGAAAATACCCCTGCCATTGCCCGCACAATTTCCTGGGCCTCTGACATTTTGATCCGATAGGCATGCAAAATGTCAGAGATCGTATCGCCTTGTGAGATGACTATGGTATGGAGCATTTTGCGCGGGCCGTCTGGGGTAGACGGTGGACTATCAAGAGCATCAAGGTGGGTTGGAGTAGAAAGGCTGGCAAGCTTCAGGGGAGTAGCTTCCAACTTGATTGTTGAAGTGGGCTTGTTGGGGTTATGGCTGACCCCTTTCCCCGCTGGTAGGCCAATCTGGGCAGCCTGGGGCACCATGTAAGAGGCGCGTTCGACTGCAGGGCTTGCTCCTTGTTGATGGGCGGGTGTGTTTTTGGATGTAAGGTTTGTAGTCTTTATGCCGTGCATGATCGGCATTTCCGGTTGCGATATAGCGTTTTGCATGATGCTGTCGGCAAATACGGGCTCTGTTCTCTCGATATTAAACTCTAATGCAAGTCCGGTAGGGTAAAAGTTCGCGCTGATAATGGGTGTGAGATTAGAATAGGCGGCTATCCTTGTTGATGGGGTGTCATCAAGCACGACCGACATCAGAGCCGTTATTCCGATGCCTAGAAGCACTACTCCTCCGGTTAGGCAAGACATCAGCCATGCTCCGCGCCGGTTCTGTAGTAGTGGTGGTCCCGGTATTGCATGCGTGTGCGACAGGTTCATAGGCCGAATAGTTTCGGCGCGGCGCACATTCCTCGGCACGCAATGGTGATATGTTGATCTCCAAGACATTAAGATTAACTTTGAA
>Ga0302127_10000341_pt1 | contig 24895 bp, 24 predicted proteins | sample CB4_SCM_MG_FD_204452 | JGI IMG/M metagenome (GOLD analysis project Ga0302127, IMG submission 204452) | Marine microbial communities from Western Arctic Ocean, Canada - CB4_SCM | ecosystem: Environmental > Aquatic > Marine > Oceanic | place: Canada: Western Arctic Ocean | collected 2017-09-24
TCGACGCGGAGAAGTTCTCCAACTTTGACCCAACTGCGATGGCAGGATTCGACGCTACGCACCTTGAAAACTTCGAACCCGAAGCCGTGAGTGGTTTCGCCCGTGACCACGTCGTCGGAATGGGCGTGGATGCCTTGGTTGGCTTCGAGGTAGAGCACGTAGTCAACCTCGACCAAACAGCCAAAGATGGGTTTGGAGACAAAGTCACCGACTTCGAGGACTTTGACCTCGAGGTCCGGGGCGAGTTGATTGGTGAAGAAGCCCAACGCATGGGTGGCTTCGGATCTTTCGACGACCTCATGACCCAGATCGGTGGCGATGGACCCAGTCCGGAAGAGCTCGCGGAGCTTGGATGGAGTGAGGACTTCGACTTAGCCGACGTGAACTTCGGTACCGAAGACACGGGTATCGTCTGGCCGGATTACATGCCAGCCGACGACTTTGCTAAGGCTCTCGAGGCATTCAACCCGTCCTAGGTTATACAAACCATCGGGGATAGCCTCTGAAACAAAGAGAGCCCTAGAAGAACCAGGCTCAAGAAGAATAAGGACAGTGCGCTCGCTTTTAGGCGGGCGCACTGTCGCGTTTGTGCGTATGGCATTTGACTTTGAACATCTCGTGACAATCGACCGATAACATTTCATTCCATGCCACAATTAACGACCAGATATACCGCTTTACGGAGTTAACGATGCCCAAACCAGACCGCCCGTTACTCGCAATAACCCTTGGCGATCCCTCCGGGATAGGTCCCGAGGTCGTGGCACGTGCACTGGCTGAACCCGCCGCATACGAAATGGCACGACCTGTAGTTGTTGGTGCACTGGGGCCGATGCTACGCGGGATAAAGGACACCGGCGTAGGGCTAAAGGCTCGCGCAATCAGCTCTATAGAGGGCGCCGGTGAAGAACCCGGCGTAATTGATGTCCTGAACGTAGACGGCTTTGAGGATGTCGAGTTTCCGCTTGGAGAACTATCCGCCGTATCCGGTAAAGCCGCCCACGCATGGATCGAACGCGCTGTCCGACTCTGCCAGGACGGCGGCGCAGATGCCATGGTGACTGCGCCGGTGAACAAAGAGGCGCTGAACATGGCCGGATCCACGGACATGGGACACCAGGAGGTGTTCAAGCGCCTGTCCGGCTCAGACTACGTAGCCACGATGCTGGTATCAGGAACGCTACGCTGTATGCACCTGAGCACTCATAGATCACTCAAGCGTGCCGCTGAGTACGCCACACGTGAAAACATCTTAATGGCGACTAAACTCACGGATGAGACCTTCAAGTCATGGGGCTTTGAAAACCCGAGGATCGCCGTCGCCGCCCTCAATCCGCACGGCGGTGAGAATGGGATGATTGGCGACGAGGAGATAACGGACGTCTCCCCGGCCGTTGAGGACGCGAAGGCGCTTGGAATCAACGCCAACGGCCCGATCCCGGCCGACTCCGTGTTCAACCAGGCGATCGCCGGACGCTGGGATGTAGTTGTCGTGCTCTATCACGACCAGGGGCACATCCCCATCAAGGTCCACGGCTTTGAGGAAAGCGTGAGCGTGAACCTAGGAATCCCGTGGATTCGTACATCTGTAGACCACGGGACCGCCTTCGATATCGCAGGCAAAGGCATCGCACAGGCGGTGAGTATGCGAGAGGCGATCAAGCTGGCGACACAACTGGCAACGGGTGTACGTCCTGCCTAGCCCGTGAGTCGGGTTCAGAATTCAGGACAAACGTCTCAACCAGTCCAGACCTTATCGGGCCAGATGCCCGCTGCGTTCTTATAATCGACCTACGCCGTCATCCAAATTGGGCGTGTAATTTAAAATCGGGGGCATCGACTTGAAACTGGGATTCATCGGCGGGGGGGTGATGGCTGAGGCGATCATCGCCGGAGTGCGCCGAGGCAACCTGGACGCAGAAATAACTGTCGGCGATCCGGTCGCTGAACGACGGGCGACGCTTGAAAGCACCTACGGCGTAACAGGCGTGGCAGAGAACTCTGCGGCCATCGACGGCGCAGACCTGATCGTGCTGGCCGTGAAACCGCAACAGCTTGACGGGGTAGCTGCACAGATAGGCAGCACCCTATCATCGGACCAGACCGTGCTCTCGATCCTGGCCGGGGTCAAGATGCACACGCTTGGTACCAAGTTGAACCACGGCCGACTCATTCGCGTAATGCCAAACACCCCCGCTCAGGTCGGCGAGGGCATGAGCGCATGGCATGCATCCCAGGACGTGCCGGACACGATCCGTGATTTCGCAGGCCAGATGCTAGATGCGTTGGGTGTTGCGATCTACATGGACGACGAGAAGTACGTAGACATGGCGCTGGCGGTGAGTGCAAGCGGCCCAGCCTTCGTATACGTATTCATGGAGTCTCTGATCGACGCCGGGGTGCTGCTTGGCCTGCCACGGCCTATGGCCCATACGCTGGCGCAACAACTCATCATCGGCAGCGGCATACTTGCACGCGAAAGTGGCAAACACCCGGCGGATCTGCGCAACCTGGTCACATCACCCGGCGGCACCACCGCAGCGGGGCTTCAGGTTATGGAAGAGGCCGGATTCCGTGGCACAGTCATCAAAGCAGCAGTAGCCGCCTGGCAAAAAGGCGAAGAACTGGGTAAGGGTTCCAAATGAACATTCTCGGACTATTAGGCTTCCTTTTCCAGTTGATGGCCTTCGCCATCATCGCCCGATCTCTCAGCACCTGGTTCCCGGCCGCCAGGAACAATCCGATCGTCCAGATTCTTTACCAGATCACGAATCCGATCCTAATTCCAATCAGCCGCATAATTCCAAAGGCCGGTATGTTCGATTTCTCGCCGATGATCGCGGTGCTGGTGCTTTTTTTCCTGTCAGACAGACTTCAGAGCGCCTAACCCATCAGCCGCACCATGATGTCCGCCGCCGACAGTCCGTCCACCTGGACGATCTTCCTGTGCGCCGCCTTTCCGTGCATGACCTTTACGGCGGCATTCCGGATACCCAGAGCCTTTGACAGCACCTTGCACACAGCCGTATTGGCAGCGCCATCGACCGGCGGCGCTGTCACGCGGATCCTCAATGTACCGTCCTCAAGGAACCCCAGCACACCATCGGAGCTAGCCCGGGGCTGAACCCGAACACTAAGCCGAGTTAACACCATATAAATAGCCGCCGGCAGGGCCTCAGGCGTGCGCCATCGCTCCGCCATCGACAAAGATCGTCTGCCCGGTCGTGAAGTCAGAGAAGTCGCCCGACAGGTAAATCAGTAACGTAGCGATATCCTCAGGCGTGCCCTTCCGACGAAGCGGCAGATAGCGAACTAGCAGTTCTTTCTGCTGCTCCTCAAGCGGCGGCGGATTCAGTTCCACCCAACCGGTCGCTATACAGTTGATCCGCACGCCCGACGTCCCCCACTCAAGCGAGAGCGAGCGTGTCATCTGCTGTATCGCCGCCTGTGACGCCGAGAACGGCGCATGGTTAGTCAAACCACGTTCCGCCATCTCCGATATCACGTTGACGATGTGTCCGTTGCCCTGGGCGACCATCTTTCGACCGGCAGACCGCGCCCATCGAAACGCAGACCCAGCGTTGGCGTCCATTACCGTGTTCCACTCGAACTCGGTCGTATCCAGCGTCGGCTTTCCAAGCTGGTTCAGAGAGGCGTTTACAAGTATGTCGATCGAGCCAAGTTCGGAGACCGCCTGGTCCACCGCTGCGTCAGTTTCAGCATATCCGGGGAACTCGCCGACAATCGTCACCGAGCGTTTGCCCTGTGCGCGAACGGCAGCGGCAGCCGACTCAACGTGCTCTGCCGAGTGACCGGCCACAACAACATCTGCTCCAGCTTCTGCGAGCGCGCCGGCGAAAACGGCTGCCCAGCCGCGCGCGTCCGCCGTTATCAGGGCAACCTTGCCTTCAAGGGTCCAGTCATTAGGGACGGGCATCTTCTGTCCTTACGTAGGGAATATCGAGAAAAAGGCTTTACGCTAGATAGAAGCTCAGGCCAACTCAGAGATTGGCCCGTAGCCGGTCGGCGCCATTCCGCCTGCAAGTCCACCGCCATCCACGATGAACATCTCACCGGTCATGTAGTCGGACGCAGCCGAGGCCAGCCAGACAGCGACCGGCCCAAACTCTTTCGGGAACCCGGTGCGACCGACAGGTATGAGATCTCCACGCGGGAGCGACATAGAGGTGGCATTGGTCGCCTCTGTTGGGAAGAACCCCGGCACGATCGCGTTACACGTGATGCCGTAGCGTCCAAGGCTCACTGCCATGGCCCGCGTGATGTTGACCACCCCACCCTTACCAGCCGTGTACATGTAGTTGTCACGCCCGCCACGGAAACCAAACCCGGAAGCCACGTTGACGATCTTCCCGGAGCCTCGATCAGCCATGTGTTTGGAGATTGCCCGTGCGCAGTAGAATGCCGAGCTAAGGTTGGTCTCGATGCCGATGCGCCACGACTCGTCAGTGATCTCCCACAACGGGGGACGGCCATCTTCACGAACAATGCCCGCGTTACTGAAGAGAACATGCACATCACCCCACTCGGCGAGCACGGTCTCAAATAGAGAGTTCACGGCGGCGGTATCGGTAACATCCGTAGAGATCGCCATAGACTTACGGCCGATCTCTTTCACCATGTCTGCCGCCTCGTCTATCGGGCCCTGTCGGCGACCGGCGATTGCGATGTTTGCGCCAGCCTCAGCCATCCCGCGCACCATCTCGAGGCCAAGGCCTGTGCCACCACCCGTTATTACGACGTTCTTTCCGTCAAGGTTCAGGGCATCAAGTACGCCCATCCGTAGCTCCTTGTACTTGTTGATCTGGGTACTTGCTGATCTGGAAATCTCAGGCCACCTGTACCGGTATGACGGCATCCTACTCGTCTCGCCTACGAAGGGTCAGCCAGAACAGTTGTCACTTCGCCTGCTTCCAGTCGATGAACCTCTCCGTCACGATCTCGTAACAGAAGTCGACCGGTATCATCAACTCCCTCCGCCAGTCCATGCAAAAAGTCGTCGCCCCAGCGCACGTCGATCTCCTGTCCGATCGTTTCAAGTCGTGCGCTCCAGTCAGAGACAAGCGTAGCCATATGTTCCGTGCTGGTATAGATCTGATCCATCTCCGACAATAGCCTGCGCATCACCTCACGCCTGGACACGTCGGCCCCATTCAGTGTTCGCAAGCTTGTGGCGATTTCCAATATATCTGGGTGTACCGCAGCGTCTAGGTTCACGTTCACCCCCGTTCCAAGGATGGCGTAATAACCGGCGTCCGAGCTTCCTGATTCCACCAGCGAACCCGATATTTTGAGATTATTTGCTCGAACATCGTTCGGCCATTTAAGCGAAATTGGCGTGTCCGTAAACGCATCAAGCGTCCGGGCGACTGCGAGTCCCGCAACAAGCGGCATCTTCGGCAGATCGGCGGCAGACGGTCGCAACAGCACGGAGAAAAGGATGTCCCGTCCCATCATCGAAGTCCACGTGCGCGACATGCGCCCACGTCCCTTCGTCTGCAGGTCAGCGACCACCACCAGTCCCTCTGATGCGCCTGCATCGGCCTCCAGCCTTGCGTCGTCGTTGGTCGACTCGGTCGACTCGCTCCAGACAATGCGGCGACCGACCACCGACCTGTCATCCAGCGACTCAAGCCCCTCGTATTCGTTAAATCGTTCGCTCAATTCGTCTCCTGAGTCGTCTTACAAGTGGCCCGCTACGGCAGATCCGAGCCTCGCCATCCTACTATCGCCTGCCGTCCCAAACCTGTCCAAAAACCATTCATAACTGCCTGTTTTCATTGACGCAACCTCGGAGTCCCTGCGAATCTAACCATGAGATGAGTTTTTGACCGTGCGATACCACCGCTGATGTTAGGGTCTTCCAACCCGCCCACAAAAAGAATCGGAGCCGCCACATTGCCCAAACGATTCACGCCGGAAGTCTCAGTACAACTCCCATCCGTATATGACGCACAGGTGTCGCCAGACGGCAATTTTGTCACATTTGTCGTAGCTGACAACTTCCGCAGCGGCGGGGCCTCAGCGCCCAGCATGGCCCGAGCGAATATCTACTCCGTAGCCGTGGGCGGCGGCCCGGCGGTTCGCCTTACGAACAGCGAACGATCCGACACCATGCCACGCTGGTCACCTGATGCGAGCTCGCTGGCCTTTCTGTCCGACCGTGAAGTAGACGGACAGCGTCAAATCTACGTCCTCCCAAGCCAGGGCGGGGAGGCGCGAAAGTTAACGAACGTCAGTGGCGACATCCCCAGCCCACGCAGCCTGTCCCCTATGTCGTGGTCGGACGATGGCAGCTTTATTTCATTCCTGAAGGTTGATGCAAACCCGGATGAACTCGTACAACGCCAAGCATCCGGTGCAGACCAGATCGTCTTCGAGGAAGATCACCGCTACATGCGGCTGTGGACCGTCGACATCGACTCCAATGCAACCCGCTGCGTGTCTCCTGAGGGACTCCAAATATGGGAGGCATCGGTATCTCCAGACGGCCAGCGTGTCGCCGCCGTAGTATCCGACCTTCCATACGAGGGTGACTGGTACCTGAACCGGCTCGTTGTGTTTGAGATCGGCTCAAATCACGTCACGGTGCTTTACGACGAGCGGCGCCCTGCAGCGAAACCGGCATGGTCTCCAGACAATGAATCCGTGACGTTCCTGACCTCTATATACAGTGATCGCGGCAACGACTCCGGCGACCTTATGGTGGTCCCCGCGTCCGGTGGAACAGCACGCAATCTAACGGCCGATCACGGGGTTTCCGACCACTACGGTGTCTTCCACCCGGACGGAAACTCAATACTCACGGCTACCAATGTCCACGGCGGTTCAGGCATTAGTTCGATCAATATCGAATCCGGGAAACGCCGATATCTGTGGAACGAGAAAAAGGGTTTCTCCAACTACTCCCGATCATCTGACGCATCCAACCCGGTATTCGCTTCCGTGATCGACGATCCCGACAATCTCCCGGAAGTTTTCGCCGGGGTCGAGGCAGATGGGCTGATTCATTGGCGGAAGCTGACCGATGTACACGCCAACTGGTCAGACCTGGATATCGGGGAGACCCGCGAAATTTTCTGGGATGCCAACGATGGGACAAATATCCAGGGCTTATTGCAGCTTCCGCCCGGCTACAAGAGCGGTCGAATCCCGGTAGCGATGTTGGTGCACGGCGGACCGACCGGCGCGGTCAGGTTCAATTTCCAGGATAACCACCGCTGGGCGAAGCTAATATCGGACTCTGGAATTGCAGTGTTCATGCCCAACTACCGCGGTTCGACAGGCTGGGGCGTGCCCTTCGCCGAGACCAACGTCGGCGATATGGGTGGCGAGGATTTCCAGGACATGCTCGCGGGACTCGATCACCTCGTGGAGAATGGGATCGCGGACCCGGAACGACTTGGAATTTGCGGCTGGAGTTACGGAGGATTTACGTCAGCCCTTGCCGTGACGCAATCAGACCGATTTAAGGCAGCAGTGATGGGGGCAGGAATCGCCGACTGGCGATCATTCCACGGCAGGTCATATCTGCATATATGGGACTCCATCCACTATGACGACTCCGACCCCTACGACGTCGAAAGCGCCCACGCCCGCTTCTCGCCCATCAACTTCGTGAAGAACGCCAAAACACCAACACTGGTGCTACACGGCGAACTGGACTGGGACGTACCAGTAGAACAGGGCTACCAGTTCTTCCGGGCGCTAAAGGACCAGGGCGTCGACACACGATTAGTCGTGTATCCACGAGAGCCGCACGGCGTAGAAGAGTACGAGCACCAGCTGGACATCGCAAAGCGCGTACGCCTCTGGTTCGAGGAACGACTGCTGGACTAAAGGGGAACGGGAACGATCACGGGCCGGTGGACGTTGTATTAGCTGAACGCTCCTGTCTTCCTGAGCGCGTGAGATGGCCGGTTTGTTTGGTGATCGTAGTCACCCCAGGCTAATGGAACGCTAAAGACGTGCGTACTGCCATATACGTCCCGAGATGAGGCTCTGACAACGGCCCAGGGTTAATGGCTGAGGATGACGCAGCGATAAATGTGTAGCCGAGATGGGTGTTGCTGGCTGGGTTGGTCGCTCTTACAACTCTGATCGTAGTCTGCGGAAGCGATCAGGATGCAGCGACGGCCTCTCAGCCAAACACTTCAACCGCCAAGTCAACACCCAGCCCATTGAGCGAACTCGCCGACCTCCGTATCGCGCTCGAACGGAAGCATTTATATTCTCCTGCGTACTGGCCGTACTGGCCCTCCGAGGAAGCCGAATGCACGCCTCTACGAGAACGCGATGAACCCGATTGGAATAACTTCCATAACAGTGCCTGTTCATAGGCGATGGTGTTCGAGCAAGCTCCAGGGCGCAAGAGACCTCGGCATCGAAGCCTAGCTCCTGAACAATCAGCCCGTAGGCCAGAGCAAGGTGCTGCGAGTAGACATGTATAAGTGGGGCGGCCCATCGATCAAAAGCCTGTCACAAGTTCCCGAACTGATGGCGAACTTCAATTTCGACTGACACCTTCCTTCGGGCATGACAAAACTCCAACCCGAACTCTGTCCTGATAGCCGCCCAGCAGGGCCGAAGCGATCACAACAACCCTCGCACACCCAAACCCCTTTCCAAATAAGCACTCCACTGGGGTTACACGGTTCCGTTATCTCGGATTCGTGAAATCTTGAGTGACGTGGACTCGTGGCGTGGGATGAGGGCCCGGCGTAGACTCCTGAGCAAGCGGGCTGCCGGATGCCGTCGCCGATTGCTTAGCGCAAGGCGGTAAGGATTAGCCCGCAAACGATGGCCTCGCGTTCCGGAGAAATTGTCAGAGATTCCGGGAGAGAGACCTAACCCCAGCCAATCGCCCGGATGGTGCAAATGCAGCGCGCTACTCGAGATGTTCTGTACTACGAGACAGGGGCAGACAACCCGGTCACGATGACCGTAAAACCTGGCGAGGTCTTCGAAGTAGAGACACAGATGAACCGTGGGCCAGATTCAGACCATCCCTCGGTTCCCGACCACCTTCGGGACTACTACAACACCGTCCGAAGCGACAGCCTTCCCACCGACCGAGGCAACGCATCATCAGGTGCTATCCGGGTAGAAGGCGCAGAACCCGGACAGGTCCTCGTCGTTCACGTCGAGAAAATTACTCCGCACAACATCGGTTGGACCGGCTACCGCGGCAACACCGGAGCGATGCCCGGTTGGCTGGGTGATTCCAACGTCGGTCCCACTTCCAAAGTCGTCGAAATCCGTGACCGCAAGATCATCTGGAACGACAACTTCTCCATTCCCATAAAGCCAATGCTCGGCTGCGTCGGCGTTGCGCCAGAGCGTGACCGCTGGATCAATTCATGGGCCGGAGTATGGGGCGGAAACTTCGATATACAGGAAGTCACAGACGGAGCACAGGTCCACATCCCGATCCAGGTTTCCGGCGCAAACCTCCACATAGGAGACATGCACGCACTTCAGGGTGATGGTGAGATCTGCGGCGGCGGTGGCATCGAGACGGGTGGCATCGCCCAACTCAGGGTGGAGCTCAAAAACAAGCCCGCCAACATGACATGGCCCCGCATCGAGAATAACGAATACATCATGACAACGGCGCAGGCGCGACCGGCGGAGGACGCCTTCCGCATCGCCCTGAGCGAGATGCTGCTGTGGCTTGAAGAGGAATATCACTTCACGCGCAAAGACGCGTTCATGTTCCTAGCGCAGATCCTTGAAGCCCGCATCACACAGTTTGTGAACCCCTCCTTCAGCTACGTCGCAAAGGTCAAGAAGGAATACCTGGAGTGGACGAAGTGAGCACACCCACTGAAATTAACGAGTACAACCCGCCCTGCTCCCTGTGCGTGACCGGCGGTCAAACTGTCTGATCTGTAGCAACAGGGCCATCTCATGATCGAGTTCGGGTCTATTACCTGACCGTACTGCGGTCTATCAGCGCCGGACCTTGAGCCCATAACGAAAGAGTTTGCCGATCAAGGTATGGCGTTCATATTCATCTACACAAACTAGGCTCATACGGGGGACAGCAAGCTCCACCACACCAGCATGGAACAGAAGATCCAGTACGCCCGTGATATGGCAGACATATGGGATATAAAACGACCGATGTATGTAGACGATCTGTACGATCCGGTTCATCAACACTGCGGATCAGATCGTCTACAAGCCCGACTGGACAGACCATCGAACAATAAGGCTGTCCGTGGAACAGCTCATTACCGATCGAGACTTGAGACGGCAGCGTGAGCGCATGACGCCCCACGATGAAGCAGTAGAGATTCGCTGCGTCCAGATTCCATAATCCGAAACCATAACCAATCAGAAAGATCCGTCCATAAAAGATGCCTGAGTTGTATCGATTCGACAAAAGCCATGAACTCTACGCACGCGCACAGGAGATGGTCGCGGGTGGCATCAGCAGCCAGATCCGGCGTGCCGAGCTACCCGTCCCGCTCTGGTTTGAGCGCGCCAAAGACGGTCTAATGTGGGACGTGGACGGCAACGAGTACGTTGACTACGTCATGGGCATGGGCCCGAACATCTTCGGACATGCACCTGATTTCATCATCGAAGCGGTCGCAAAAGACATGCGTGATGGCTTCGTATTCGCAGGCCAGATGGAGCTGGAGCTACAGGTAACCGAGATGGTCCGTGCTTCGGTCCCACTCAATGGCCCGGTCCGTTACGCGTCATCCGGTACCGAGATCGACCAGATCGCGCTGCGACTGGCTCGTGGCTATACCGGACGCCCGAAGTATCTAAAGTTTGAGGGCCACTATCACGGCTGGACAGACACCGTGGCCTACAGCGTCCACCCGCCGCTTGACCAGGCGGGACCGTTCGAAAGCCCGAACGCCGTCCCGGAGTCAGGCGGCATCGCACCCGGTTCGGATCACGACATCGTGATAGCGCCGTGGAACGACCTTGACGCCCTGACCGCTGTGTTCGAGAAGCACGGCAGCGAGCTTGCGTGCGTGCTCACCGAGCCTATCTTGTGCAACACCAACTGCATTGTGCCTCGGCCCGGCTACATGGAGGGCATGCGGGAGTTGTGCGACAAGTACGGCGTGTTGCTCATATTTGACGAAGTTATCACCGGATTCAGGGTCGCACTGGGCGGAGCACAGGAAGTGCTGGGGGTGGAGCCGGACCTGGCGACGTATGCAAAGGCACTGGCCGGCGGCTTCCCGCTCTCGATGTTGATCGGAAAGCCGAAGATTATGGCGTTGCTGGGAGATGGCCGTGTGCAGCACGGCGGTAGCTTCAACAGCAACGTAATGTCCATGTCCGCGGCACGAGCGGGGTTGACCCATATTCTGGAAAATCCCGTCGACTTTTACAGTGACTTTGAATCCCGGGGAAAGCGTCTCATCGAAGGGTTGAGGCGTGTCGGGCAGGAGGTCGAATCAGATCTCCAGGTCCAGGGACTGGGATCCACCTTCTGGACCAACTTCACCACCAAAGATGAAATCTTTGACTACCGCGATCATGCGGAGAACGTTGACGAAGAGAAATATCACCGGTTCGCGCAAGCGATGCTTGAACGTGGGGTACGTTTGAGCACGAATGGCCGGTGGCACGTGGCGTCGTCACACACGGACGCCGATGTTGATCGCACGATTCAGGCGGCAAGGTCCGCCCTACAGGCGATCTAGTAAGCACGATCGTATGGAAGGCGGCCCAGGGAACTTTGTGGGTCCCGCACGATCAGAGGACATAGGAGCAAAGAATTGCGCTGGAGTTCTGCAGTTTCGGATATCTCGTCGCTCACCAGAGCGGTGGATGACACGGCCGAGCAGGTAGAAATCGGGTTGGACGGTCCTTCCGCCGACGTCGTTTTCGCCTTCATATCGTCACACCACGCACCGTCCTACTACTCGGTGGTTGAACTGGTGCGATCACGATTCCCGGGAGCGGTCGTAATCGGCTGTTCGGCCGGGGGTGTCATAGGCGCCGGGCACGAGGTCGAAAAGACCCCCGGCGTGGCGCTTACGGCGGCAAGTTTGCCGGGCGTGATGATCACCCCATTCGAGTTCGAGAGCGAAGAACTCCCAAGCCCGGACGCGCCGCCGTCTGCGTGGGAAGCGCTCATAGGCGTTCCCGCATCTGACAACCCGGCCATCATGCTGCTCCCGGACCCGTTCACCCTACCGTCCGATGCACTGGTCGAGGGACTGGATTACGCATACCCGAACTCGGTCAAGATCGGCGGCCTCGCCAGTGGAGGCACCGTCACCGGCGCAAACGCGCTCTTCTCCAATAAGGGAACGCGCCGCTCCGGGGCAGTCGGCGTCGCGCTCAGCGGGAACGTGGTCGTAGACAGCGTCGTCGCACAGGGCTGCCGCCCTATCGGCAAGGCGATGGTCGTGACCGGATCCAACGACAACGTCATCACGGAGTTGGCCGGTGAGAAGCCGCTAGATGTCCTTAGAGACCTGTTTGAGGATGGCGACGAAGGCGAAAAACGCCTGATCAGGCGATCCCTTCAAATCGGCGTCCTGATGGACCCGTTCCAGGACGAGTACGAAGCCGGCGATTTCCTGATCCGCAACGTGATTGGAGCGGACGGCGACAACGGCGCGCTAGCGGTCGGGGAACGCATACGTGAGGGACAGGTGGTCCAGTTCCATGTGCGCGACGCAACGTCCGCCAGTGATGATCTGGGCGCGAATCTCATGAGATACCTGTCCGACCACCCGGACTCTGCGCCATCGGGCGCGCTCCTGTTCACCTGCCTCGGCCGTGGTGAGCGACTGTTCGGGCGGGTCGACCACGACACGGACCTGTTCCAGCAGGTGATCGGGTCGATGCCGGTAACCGGATTCTTCTGCAACGGAGAGATAGGCCCGGTAGGCGGCTCGACCTTCCTGCACGGCTACACCAGCTCTTTCGCCCTGTTCCGACCAAAAGAGATCGCAGCGGTCTAGAGCGTAAGTGGACTAGCGCGGCGTAAACTTCCGGCCTGAAGTAAGACTTATTACGTACAGGCCGGAGGTTTCATGGCTGCTGAACATGAGTGTCGATTCGCAGGCCGCGTTGCCATCGTTACCGGCGGTGCGCTGGGCATCGGCGGCGGCACGGCACGCAAGCTGGCAGCACAGGGCGCAAGCGTGCTGGTGGCCGATGTGAACGACGAGGCCACCGATGCCAACGTGGCCGGGATCACGGCAAACGGCGGGATCGCAAAAGCCATCCACACCGATGTCGGTTCCCACGACGCCATCAAAGAGATGATCGACACGGCCGTCAGCGAATGGGGTCGACTCGACATCCTTGTCCAGAACGCCTACGACGGCGGCCGACGGTCTAACGGCAGCGCCGTCGAAGTAGCTGAAGAGGACTGGGATCACAGCATGGCGTTGCTGACCAAAGCGCTCTTCCTTGGCGCAAAGTACGCCGTCCCTCAGATGCAGAAGACCGGCGGCGGCAGCATCGTCAACCTGGCATCTGTCCACGGCATCCTTATGGCCCCGAGGAAGCTTGTTTATGAGGCCGGCAAGTCCGCAGTGATCGGCATGACACGGCAAATGGCGATCGACTTCGGTCCCATTGGAATTCGTGTCAATTGCATCCTCCCGGGCCACATCGTCACGGAGAAGAGCCAGGCTGCTACGTGGGACCGAACCCCGGGCGGCCTCAAGTTCTTTGAGCAGCAGTACCCGGTCCGTAGAACCGGCGTCCCGGAAGATATCGCAAACGCCATTTCTTTCTTGTGCTCCGAAGACGCGTCCTTCATCACAGGGCATCCGCTTGCGGTCGATGGTGGATTGACGATCCAGCTACAGGAAGATCTCGGCGTCGCACTCAGCAAATACGCCCGCGAGAACGAATTCCAGATGCCCTACTAACCCACTCGTGGGTGATTATTGGGGCGGAAGATTCGCCCAATTGAGGATGAAAGCAATGCCTAGATTTGAAGATCAGGTCGCCATCGTCACTGGCGGTGCGCTCGGCATCGGCGGCGCTACAGCACGGCGACTCGCTTCTGAAGGCGCAAAGGTTCTGATCGCCGATTTCAACGACGATGCGGCAGCGGCCAACGTTCAGAACATCACCGAGGCTGGTGGCACAGCGAAGAGCGTCACCACGGATGTCTCAAATCACGACGACATCAAGAACGCCGTAGGCACAGCGGTAAGCGAGTGGGGACGACTGGACATCATGGTCCAGAACGCCTTCCCGACCGATACCCGTGATGCTCCCTGGTGGGGAAGCGCCGTCGAGGTTTCCGAAGACGGATGGGACCTTGGCATGTCGATGCTGACCAAGGCCCTCTTCCTTGGCGCAAAGTACGGCGTGCCGGAGATGGAGAAGACCGGCGGCGGAAGTATCGTCAACCTCGCCTCCGTACACGGGCTGCTGATGGCACCGAACTCGCTGGTTTACGAAGCCGGTAAATCCGCTGTTATCGGCATGACGCGACAGATGGCGATCGATTTTGGTCCTCTTGGGATTCGCGTCAACTGCATCTGCCCCGGCCACATCGTTACCGAAGGGCTTGGGCGCATGTGGGAAGACAACGCAGAAGGGCTGAAGTTCTTCGAGCAGCAGTACCCGGTCGGTCGTACAGGCGTACCGGACGACATCGCCAGCGCAATAGCGTTCCTGTGTTCAGAAGAGGCATCCTTCATAACCGGCCACCCGCTGGTTGTCGACGGAGGACTGTCGATTCAGCTCCAGGAAGATCTTGGCGTCGCACTCGGCAAATACGCACGTGAAAACGAGTTCCGGATGCCCTGATCTAGACACTAATCCTGGTCGAATTCACAAACCTTCACGATTCCTTGACACATCTTGGCTTGAATAGAGTCAACAGGAATGAAGTTTCCTGCGCCGGATGCCCGAACAGGCACACCGGTTAACTGAGCACTCCCCTTTTCGCCGACTTACTCGCCCCAAAGAATCCAGCCATCCCGGCACCGGTAACTCGGCAAACACGTAAGAGCCTCGTAAAAGCCAGGAATTATATGGAATCGAGAGAAACCGACGGAGCCGCCCAAAGCTCCCAGAAACGCCAGACCTCGAGAACCGGTGTGAGCCGATTCTTGCGGCCCAGTAATCTGATCCGCGCCGCAGTCGCATCCGGTGTGGTCGCAGCCGCGACTGTCGCGGTGGTCTACTTCGTCATCCTCGACGATGTCGATGACTCCACGGGCGAGCTACTTGAAGCGCCCGTAACGCTCGGGAATCTGGTCGATAGCGTCTCTTCTGACGGCACGATCGTATTTCCTGAACGGTCCGTAATGTCCTTTGGGAGCGCAGGAACCGTCGGCGAGGTACTAGTCGAGATCGGTGACAACGTCTCGCTTGGACAGGAACTGGCCCGGCTCGACCCGCTCACATCATCAAACCTGGCCGCCGATGTTGAAGAGGCCCGCTCCGCGCTGGAAGACGCAGTCGGAAAGTTGGATGACGCCGTTTCTGGCGCTACCGATCTTTCGATAGCCAAAGCACGGGCCGCCGTCACCGACACCCAGGAAGACGTGGACGCACTACTCGCAGCGCCGCCACACGACATCCTGATCGCTACCTCCGCTGCCACAAAGGCGGAGCTGGCCGTTACTGCGGCCAATGAAGCACTTGCAGATATCAACGCCAAACTTGAGCCACAGGCTGTTGCCGACGCAGAAGCCGAGCTCGGGCTGGCTATCGTCTCCTACAACGGAGCGGTCGCTAACCTGGCCATTGTTGAGCGGGAGTGGGACACAAATATCGGGGACGCCATCGCCGCTCTCGAAGATGCTCGGTCGAATTACATAACCAAGTTTAATGGATGGTTCGGCGTAACCCTCACCGGTCACGACGTCGCAGCGCAGCCCGCAGACATACTGGCGGGTTGGGGCGCTACTTACGAATCGATCTTCGAACGTGACATATCGGCCTCGTTCACAACGGACACGGACGACCCACTCACTCCCTGGAACGAGTTCACCGTCTCGCTCTGGACAAAGTTGTTCCCATTTGGCGTAAACCCCACTTGCGACACCGTTCCTTCAGCGACCGACACTCCGTGTGTCCAGCATGAGGTCGAAAGCGCTAGAACGGCTGTCACAACAGCGGAAGATGCCGTAGCGAAGACATCGCCGGACAGGGCTGCGGCAATCACCGCCGCTTTGAAGTCCATCACGACAGCCGAAAGCGCTATGCAAAACGCCGAAGATGCCGCCGTGTTCTCGACGGCAGCATCAACTACTCTTCAGATACAGAGCGCTACGGTGACCGTGTCTCTTGCGGAGGCCGATCTGGCAGACGCAAATGCAGCTCTGGCGTCGTTGGTCGATCCCACGGCGGAAGACAGGGCAGCCAACAGCACGGCGCTTGCGATCGCACAGGCGGAGTTGAGTGAGGCGCAAGAGCACCTTACGGACATCACAAGCGTCGACCAGACGCTGATTGCGCTCCGCACCTCTGAAAAAGACGTCGCCTCGGCCCAGCTCGACAGGGCAATTTCGCTATACGAAAGCGCAGTCCTGAAATCGCCGGTCGACGGAATTGTCGATGCGGTCAACTTCGCGACCGGTGACGAGGTCCAACGAAACGCAGCAATCGTGGAGATCATCGACCCGACGATAGTGACCATAGAAATGGACGTCGCACAGGTCGACATCCTGGCAGTAGCAGTTGGCGCACAGGCGGCCCTGACGCTGGATGCTCTACCCGGCCAGAACCTCATCGGCGCCGTAACCGACATCGGCCCCGCATCCGGCGGCCAGACCGGCAGTGTGACCTTCCCCGTTGTAGTAACCGTGCAGGTCCCTCAGGGCGTTCTGCTTCTTGAAGGCCTGACGGCGAACGCCGAGATGATCACAAGCACCAGATCTAACGTGCTTCTCATCCCATCGGTTGCCGTTGGAGGTTCGTTCTCCCAGCCCACGGTCGACGTACTCAGAGACGGACAAACACAAACCGTAAACGTCAGCCTGGACGGCGGAAACGAGACGTTTGCCGTCGTCGGCTCCGGAATAGTCGAGGGCGACACCGTCCTCTTCAGGCTTCCGGGCGTGACGGATGAAACCAACCCGTTCTCCGTAATCCGCGCTGGAGCGGGCGGATTTACCGGATTCACCCGTGTCCCAGGCGGAGGCGGTACTGGCGGTGGTGGCGGCGGATTCGGCGGCGGCGGAAGGCAAGCGCCATGACCTCAGCAATTCCGGTAATCCAGCTTCAAGGAATCAAACGCCATTACTCGATGGGCGGCGAAACCGTCGCAGCGCTGGACGGCGTGGACATGACGGTAGAACGCGGTGAGATGCTCGCCGTGATGGGACCCTCAGGTTCCGGCAAGTCGACCATGATGAATATTCTGGGCTGTCTCGACACCCCTTCCGCGGGCCGTTACCTGCTCGACGGTATCGACGTCGGTACGCTCGACGACGACCAGCTATCACGCGTTCGGGGTCGTCAGATTGGCTTCGTGTTCCAGGGCTACAACCTCCTGCCGCGCATGACGGCACTGGCCAACGTGGAACTTCCGATGAAGTTGACGCCCAACGGCAAAAACCGAAAGGCGGCGGCGATGGACGCGCTCGCCCGCGTGGGTCTGGAGGACCGTGCGAAACACCGACCCAGCGAGCTATCCGGCGGCCAACAACAACGAGTCGCTATCGCCCGTGCTCTGGTGAACGAGCCAAGCATGATCCTCGCCGACGAACCGACCGGCAATCTGGACACTACTTCTACCCAGGCGATCATCGAACTACTTCAGGATCTGAACAGCAGTGACGGAATCACCATCATCCTGGTCACGCACGAAGACGACGTAGCTTCAGCCACAAAACGTGCGATCAGGCTGAGCGACGGGAAGATCGTTTCCGACGAGCATGTCGACCAAAAGATCTTCGGTCGCCTCACGGGATCGCCGGTATGAACGCTGCGCTAATCCTTGGAACCGCCTTGTCCGCGGTCGGCACTAACAAACTACGGACCACACTCACTCTCCTGGGCATCATCATCGGCGTCTCGTCGGTGATCACCCTGATGGCTATCGGCCGCGGGTCTCAGGACGCGATCACATCGCAGATCGAGGGGTTGGGGACCAACATCCTCTTCGTCAGCCCGTCATTGACTGCCGACGGCAGCTCTAACTCGTTCACATTGGAAGACGTGATCGCGCTTGAGAACAAGGAGATTGCCCCGGACATCAGCGCAGTCGCAGCAGAAACGTCGGTATTCGGCACGCTGGTCGCAGGGCGCAACGAGACCACCGCACAGATAGTCGGCGTCACCTCCAACTACTTTGATGTTCGTGATCTTGAACTGGCCGAGGGCCAGGGCTTCAACACGGCAGACGTCGTGATCGGTACGGACGTGGTGGTCCTCGGCTCCCAGATAGCACCAACGCTGTTCGACAACGTAAGTGCTGTGGGGCAAACGCTGAAGATAGACGGTCGAGAGTTTCTAGTGATCGGCGTACTTGAGCCAAAGGGCGGATTCGGTCTGGAGAACAACCGGGCGATGACGCCGATTACGACCGCAGCCACCCGGCTTGCCGGTTCAGCCACAGGTGTCGACACGCCTGTGTCCCAGATCAGCGTTCAGGCGAGCAGCACGGACAGGATTGACTTCGCTTTCGACCAGATCAGGCTCGCACTTGCTCTGGAGAACGAGGCTGGGTTCGATCCGGAAAACGCCGGCTTCGACGTCACAAACCAGGCAGACGCCGTCGAAACACTTGAGGACACCAACGACACATTCGTCGTATTCCTTGGAGCGATCGCCGGGATCTCACTGGTGGTCGGCGGCATCGGCATCATGAACATCATGTTGGTTTCGGTCACAGAACGAACTCGTGAGATCGGCATCCAGCGTGCCATCGGTGCAACCAAAAAAGTGATCCTGTCTCAGTTCGTAGCAGAGGCCACCATCATGAGCCTCGGCGGCGGCATCATCGGTGTCATCTCTGGAACCACGATCTCTTACCTGGTGGACGGCAGCTCCGTCGGCAGCCTGGATATGAACACCGAGTTCGCACCGGACATCGCAATTCTTGCGCTGGCCGTATCAGCAATCATCGGACTCGGAGCCGGGATCTACCCGGCGTTCCGGGCGGCCGGTCTTGATCCCATTGAGGCCCTGAGACATGAATAGGTCTTTGAATAGATCCGGGCGATGTGCAATATGAAAAAGTGGGCACTGGTCATGTTCGCCGTGTTGACGATTGTCGCCATCGCCTGCGAAGCGGAAGCGTCCGATACGTCTGACTCGGCTGGCGATACCCCGGCAGCAGTCTCGGGCACAGATTCCGATGGTGCCGGTTCTTCTTCTGCTACCGCGTCAGGAGGCCTGGACGAGGCATGCGTTCAGCAGGTACTCGGCCGGCAAGTGACGGGATTCGCAGACATCACGGCGGCGGAACGCGACGCTGTATTTGAGCAGTGCTCGGGAACAGAGCAGGATCAGAGAGCGCGCCAGTTTGCCAACGGCGGCGGCGGAAATCTCCTCACAAATCTGGATGAAGCCTGTGTAACGCGAGTCACCGGAAGCGATGAGCTCGATCTCGGGCAACTTAGCATCGAGCAGCGACAAGAGCTGATCACCGAGTGCGCGCCTGAAGGGTTCGACGCAGGAAGGACCCGGCCAGGCGGCGGTGGCTTTGGAAGGTTCCCCGGGGGCGAGGGTTTCGCCGATATCAATGATCTGCTCCAGGGCTGTGTAACCGATGCACTGGGCGAGACGCCTGACGATCTGTTCGCCTTGACCTCGGAGCAACTGGAGTCCGTCAGGACGGCCTGCGCCGATGAACTTCCAGATGGCTTTGGCACTACCGGAGGTTTTCAACGCGGGGGCACTGGCGACGGTCTCCCTGAGGGCGGCAGGTTCTTCGGCGGAGACGGCGGTGTCCTGCGTGGTGCGGGTGGCTTCCCCACGTTGGACTTCGGCTCGGAATGTGTGACCACCACGTTAGGTCGTGAGGTCACCAGCCCACAGGACCTCAGCCGGGAAGAGTTTCAGCAGATCTTCTCCACCTGCTTCTGAACGACGGGTTATCAGGGCGATACGGACCACAACGTTCTAGCAATTAACTAGTCCGTCTCTCTGGCTTCGCGGATCTCGGTCGATGAGATGTCCTCTCGGAACACGTCTGAGGGTATTTCCTGCAGCATCGACACGTAGTCTTCCGGTACTCCGATGTCCCGAACGGCCTTGAACCCGTCATCGGTAACGCGCCCGGCGACGATGAATCCACAGCCGTTCCGCCTGATCTCAGACATGGCAGCGAGTGTCGCCGATCCGGTGTTGTCTGGGTCCGCTTCAGGCTGATACGCCGGGTAGTAGCGATCGTCGAACAATCGGACCGCCGTGTCGTAGCCGATCACGAATGTCGTACCCGGCATAAAGCGGGACTTCTCGAGGAAGGTCGGAGCGCGCGACACCAGCGCCGTATAACGCCCGGAGAACTGCGCCAGCCGCTCTCGTACGTCGGCCTCCGGCAACTCAGGCTTGTCCACGTTGACAACGGACAGCTCAAACGCGCCCGGCCCTCCGGTGATCCCGAGTGCCGCCTTGAGCATCCCCTCATGGCCGAAGTGCAACGGATTGAACGCCCCGGACAGCACCATCAGCCCTGAGGGCACACCCTCACTAACAACGCCGTCCGGCGTCACGGCGATGGCCGAAACGGCTCCAGACATGACAGCGGTAATCAGACGATCAGATTCGTTCATCGGTCACATTCAGGTTCTCGCCCGGGAGCAAACCCGGATCTAGCGTCGAAACCACACCGTTTCCTAGCGCAACCAGGTTCAAAACAAGCCTGCTCACCACATCCTCCTCGCCAACCCGATCACGCGCGCCTTTGTCGAACTCGATACTGAAGTCCGTCCTCCGCGCCGCCGTCCGCAACGCACATGAAGCGCGATGCGTCCCACGCTTCGGATAGTCGGTCGCAATGGTCGCGGTGCAAGATACTCCGATAACCGGCGAATCATCATCATCGGCCCGCAGGTGCAGCGCTCGCTCGTACGCGCTATCGGCCATCCTGATCGCCTCGTCCCGAGACACATGCGTCTCAGCGTCCACACCCACGAACTCGTTTAATGAGCTGATCGAGTATGGCACCCGTCCCTCAAGAATGGTCCGGGACGCGCCACCCTGGTCAAACAACCAACCCAACGCGGAAATCCCTGCCCCGGTCACAACCACCACCGCCTTCTCAGGCTTCGAGTGGATCGCCTTCACAATATCCGGGATCACGCTATCTACTTCGCTCAAAGTTCATCTCCGTTACTACGACCTTGGAACAGTACACGGGGAACGCTACACAAGCCCCCTAATCCAGGTGAAATACTTCTTCAAGCTGGACCATATTTTCATCCGGCCTGCCCCCGTCCGGCGATTCAAAGAACGGTTCCATCATCGCCTGCCATCGTGAGTTTGCGTCCTCATGAGACATCCCATCGAGCGACGCCTGAAAACTGTCAGAAACCTCAACGTACCCAAACATCAAACCATCAGGCCGCATGAACAGGCTGTAGTTATTCCAGCCGTGCCGACGCAACGCATCCAGCATGTCAGGAGACACCCGCCGATGGTGTTCTTTGTAGCGGGCAATCGTCTCAGGATCGTCTTTGACCTTCAGGAGAAAACCGACTCGCTGCATGTTGCACCCCCGGGAACCGTCTGGTGATATTTGCCGCTCCAGTGAATTCTCTGCGGCATCTATCGATACGTAGTTTTGGAGCGCGGTATGCTACCGCCCCGCCAGCGGCTTCCCAAGTCTGCATCCTTTCTAACGCCTCATCACTCACAGGCCGGAGTTGTATCCCGATGAAGAGCTACGCCCAGGTACTGGACCTCAAAAACGATCCCGCGACAATAGAGAAGTACAAGGAATATCACCGCGCCGTGTGGCCGGAGGTGATGGAATCGCTCCGGTCTATCGGGCTGGAGAAGATGGAGATATTCTTGGTCGGGACCCACCTTTTCATGTACTACACAGCCCCGGACGATTTCGTTCCAGAGCGGGACTTCCAGGCCTACACAGACGCCAACCCGAGGGCAGAGGAATGGAACGACCTTATGAGCACGTTCCAGGCCAAAGTCCCGGAAGCAGGCCCGAACGACTGGTGGGCACCGATGGAAAAGGTGTTCGACCTCGACTGGTAGGCTCTTGGTCCAGCCAATAGATAAAAACAGGGTAAAAACCTTTAACTAATGCCGACCGACAATCCACAAAAGTCGTCCCGACGCGACACTGCTATCCACTTCCTTCGATACGGATTGCCCGTATTCGCAGTGATGGCAGCGATTTTTGCCGTGTCCCAGATGTCGGCGGACACCATCAGCGACAGCGATGCGTCCGACATTGCCTCAAACCTGTTCGGCCAGTTCACGGACGAGATCGCACACTTCGCCGTGTACTTTGTGTTGAGCGCTCTCGTGATGCGCTGGATTCTCGCCGGTAACGCGCCGAACAACTCGGTGGCTCTTGAACCCGCTATGCTGCGGTCGGCCGGACAGAAGGCTGTCTTACTCTCGGTTCTCTACGGAATCAGCGACGAAGCCCACCAGTGGTTCATCGACGGCCGCTCGGCACAGTGGCTGGACGTACTGATCGACGGCATTGGTGCCGTGATGGGCTCAGCCGTGTACCTGTCCGTATTCCAGGCATGGCGCTTGCAACGAAGTAAGAGCGCCCGATGACCTCAGCATTTGATGCCTGGGAGATCAAGCAAAGGCGAGAAGAACTACTCGTGGCCATTGAAGAGGTCGTCCGCATGGCGGAAGAGCTCACTTGGCCCCCGCAGCCGATCTACGTCAGCAACCGGATCAGAGAAGAGCTTGTCCCGGCCCTTTACGACGCCCGCACATACATAGAGGTCGGACAACTCAGCGCGCCTGCGGTCCGTGAACGCCTCATGAAGGCACGACTGGTGACGGCCGACCTGTCATCGGAAGACAAGACCTTCGAGCGACTGTTCAATCGTTTACGGGCCATCTCAGAGAACGCAGACAACGCCGCCAAACAGGAGTAGGAATCCCGAACGCACGTGCTACTATTCGCACGTAGCGATGAGTGCGGATGGGTTGGCCCGTTTTCACTCCTATTACTTCCAATTTCACCCCTCCCCAAAGAACCCAAAATCCATAACTCAGGGCAGGCCTGCAAAACCCTGAATACAAATGGGGAACATGAATTGAGCGAGGCCAGGGTAAATATCCAGGTCGACTCCAGATTCGAGGAAGCGTTCGCAGCCGCCAATCTTGACCGCCTGCTTCTGGACGTGGCCGAAACCGCCCTGCTGCGCGAACTGGAGTCCGGTCCTGATCGGGTGACATTGATCGTCACGGACGACGAGGCTTTGCGTAAGCTAAACCTTGAGTTCATGGGATACGACGAACCGACCGACGTGCTGTCATTTAATACGACGACCGAATTAAACAACGCCGGCGGATGGCCGGATATCGAGGGCGAAGAATCGGACGAACTGGGAGATATTGCGATCTCGTACGAACGGGCACTGGCACAGGCTCAAGATGCGGGGCACGATGTCGCCCATGAGCTATCGGTGCTGACCGCCCACGGCGTACTCCACCTGCTGGGCTACGATCACGCCAAGCCGGAAGAACATCGTGTAATGTTCGGCAAAACGGACGACATCCTGGCCGCCGTCCCAACTAGTTCCAAAACACCAAGAACATCTGGCTCCCAGGGTGATACGAATCTTTCCGAAGGCAAGACCGATGACTAGCCGCAACGAAGTCTTTTACCGAAAGTGGCGGCCCCAGCGATTTGATGAAGTGGCGGGGCAGGACCACGTCACGCACACGCTGCGACAGGCGCTCAGGACCAACCGTGTTGCCCACGCGTACCTGTTGTGCGGCCCCCGCGGCACCGGAAAGACCTCAACGGCACGTATCCTCGCCAAAGCGCTGAACTGCCTTGATCCGCGTGACGGCGAACCATGCGGCGGTTGCGACAACTGCGTGGCGGTCACCGAAAACCGAATGCTGGACCTGATAGAGATCGACGCCGCATCCAACCGCGGCATTGACAACATCCGTGACCTCCGTGATAAGGCGCGATTCGCCCCCGGATCCGGCAAGTACAAGGTCTACGTGATCGATGAGGTCCACCAGTTGAGCGGTGACGCGTTCAACGCCCTGCTTAAGACCCTGGAAGAACCGCCGCCTCACGTCATCTTTGTACTGGCGACCACCGAGACGCACCGCGTTCCGGCGACCATCCTGTCCCGCTGCCAGCGATTCGACTTCCGGCGACTTTCAAACGATGTCGTGGTCGACAAGCTGGCCGAAATTGCCGGCGAAGAAGAGATCGACGCCGACCCTGAGGTCCTGTCCTTGATCGCCCGCACCGCGTACGGAAGCCTCCGCGACGCCGAGAATCTTCTTGAACAACTCGCCGTTTCGTACGGCTCCGAGGTCAGCCTGGAGCAGGCCCTTGAGCTTCTGGGGCTGGGTGATGAACAGTCGAGTACCGAACTTGCGGTGGCCGCACTCCAATCTGATCCGAAACGTGCTCTCGAGATCATCAACCGCGAGGCAGCGCTGGGTTCCGATCTGGGACGACTACGGGCCGGAACGGTCGATGTTCTGAGAGCCGGGTTGCTCGTAAAAGCTGGAGTCGAAGACGCGCTGGGGCAATCACAGGACGCCATAAACGCCATGACCGAGGCCGGACGCGGTGTCTCGCTGGAGAAATTGCTCCACGTCGTCACGGAGCTCGAGAAAGCCGACTTCCGGCAGAACCCGTCGTCTCCCCTGCCACTCGAAATAGCAATACTGAACGCACTTTCGGAACGCCCGGCAGCACCGATTGCCGCAGCGATAGCGCCGCCACCTGCTCCCGCACCGGCGGCCCGCCAGATACCAGCCGCTCCGGCTGGCCCGGCACCGA
>Ga0302127_10000342_pt1 | contig 24880 bp, 5 predicted proteins | sample CB4_SCM_MG_FD_204452 | JGI IMG/M metagenome (GOLD analysis project Ga0302127, IMG submission 204452) | Marine microbial communities from Western Arctic Ocean, Canada - CB4_SCM | ecosystem: Environmental > Aquatic > Marine > Oceanic | place: Canada: Western Arctic Ocean | collected 2017-09-24
ATTGGAAGATGAAACTGGTGAATTAACCTGCTTACTTACCAAACGTAAAGGAGACGACCGCGACCGAGCCCAAGAACAAATTTTGGAAGCCGGACTCATGCCTGATGATGTACTTGGCGTATCTGGGACATTCAGTCAAACGGGAGATATGTTCTATGTGGATGACCTCCATTTCCCAATGGAGGCAAGTCATAAGAAAGCTTCAGCAGAACATGGCATCAGCGTGGCGTTCCTATCAGATATTCACGTGGGTTCGAAGACTTTCTTGGAAGCGCAATGGCACAAAATGGTTCGATGGTTCCACTCGGATCCGCTTGCAAAGACAATCAAGTATCTCATTTTGTCAGGAGATTGTGTCGACGGAGTTGGTATTTATCCTGGACAAGATAGTGAACTCTCAATCCCAGACCTCTTTGGCCAATACGCTGAATTTGCTCGACTCTTGGAATTACTCCCTGAATGGGTTGAATGTGTCATGTTACCTGGAAATCACGATGCTGTACGTCCAGCAGAACCGCAACCAACCTTTGACAAAGATATTCAACAGGACTACAACACAACAACCTTTGTTGGAAACCCATGTGATTTCTCACTACATGGTGTTCGACTCTTATCGTACCATGGTAAATCAATTGATGACTTTGTAGCAGGTCTTCGAAACGTCACGTATGCCGACCCAGTTGAAGCAATGCGGCAAATGCTCCAACGCCGGCATCTTGCCCCACAATGGGGGGGGAAGACTCCACTTTCACCCGAACCGGAAGATGGTTTAGTGATTCGTGAAGTTCCAGATATTTTTGTTACTGGCCACGTCCATGGTCATGCATGTGTTGATTTCAAAGGAACTACATTGATTTGCTCAAGCACTTGGCAAGATCAAACTTCATACCAACGGATGCTAGGATTCCAGCCAAAACCATGTATGCTGACGATTGTCAATCTCAAAAGCCATGCTACAACTGCAATTCCTTTCGCCTAATTATTCAATATTCAAGTGTGGAAGAAGAGCTCGCAAATCTTTACCTTGTAAAACTTGAATTCCAGCAGATTCGAATGCAGCCAATGATGATTCACGATTAGGATTGAAGCCAAAAAACCGGCTTCCCTCAACATACATCGACAAATCCATTTCTGAATCTCCAACCGAAACGCAATTTCTGGCCTCGAGGTTGTTCATTTTCAGTAATCGATGGATGACCTCGCCCTTACCTGTTGCATGAAGCCTACAAACTCCTTCATCAGAAAGTGTGTCGTCGTCATTGAAGACAAAACCATTCGCAATCCAATCATCCACTTTTAGCATTGATGCGATTGAAGCAACGAATAAGTCAACACCAGCGCTCACAATAGCCACAAATACTCCATTTGCCTGAAGTTTCTCGACAACATGTCTTGCACCTTCCATTAATTTTACGCCAGAGTAAGCCCGAAATAATTCATCTCGAGTTATTGGTTCTTGAATATCTTTCCACATCCGAATATCTGAACGCATAAATTCAACATCTGTAATTTCACCACGAATAAAACGTTGGAGGTTAAACTCATTATCGGTACCGAAGTGGTCATGGAGAGTTCTCCAAGAACTAACAGCATCCACTAAAACGCCATCGCAATCAAAGACGACACAGGTTGTTTTTGGGATATCTACCGAACTATCCATGTCACTCATACCTCTGAACACTGCTCTCCTTGAAAGGCTTCGCTCAATTAAATTAAGAGAAGTGACTAGAAATCAAAAAAAAAAGCCGAAGGCAGAGGGCCCCTTTCGGAAACCCCCTGCGATCGGGTGGCTCTCTGCCTCCAAAGAGACAGTCATCTCATCGCTGAGATGCGAGATACAAAGGGGAGGGGCAAATGCCCCTTCCCCAATGCATCCGATTTTGTCAGATACTTTTGTCCTCAAACACTAAGGTCGTATGACAAACCACTCCAAGAGCGCAAAAGCGCACCTTGTGCACCACTAGGGGCGTAGGATAGAGTGATTGTCACATCGTCTAGAGGTGTTCCATCGGTATCGTGTGTTCGCACATAGATGGTGTCACCGGTGTTGAAGGTTGAAACCTTATCAGAACCATCAGTGGTTACTTGATCAATAAATGTAACCATTGAATCACTGTTGTCTGGATTGAAGCCATACACATTGTTTGTGTCTGCTAAACTCCAAGTATCAACCTGTGCTTCACCATTGCCATCCACGTAGAATACACGAACTTCAACTGCTTGCGTTGCTAAAGGAGTTTCAGAAGACATTACTTCAATCTTCCAGTGGCCATTAGCTTCAAAACTATTAACATCCTCAATGTCGAAAGTGATCCGAGGAACACCCTTGACATCAGTATCTGCTAGACTACTTGCCCAAACATAGATCACACCAGAGAGAACCACGGTGATTGCAACCATTAGAATTGTTGCAATAACTGGGCTCACTGCCATATCATCATCTTCGAGGTTCTCTGTAACTTCTTCTTCATCTTCAGCACGACGGCTGGAGAAGGCAAGAGCGCTTACAAAGAGGCCTGTTAGGCTAACGACAACAATGCTTGGTGCGAACGAAGGCACTGAACTAGCACCAATGGTACGGACAACATTAGGCAAATTCTGTGCCTTAAAGCTGAATGATTGTTCACCTGCTGCGTATTCGTTGCATGTTCCCCAGTCGGAGTTTGCTTCTGCAGTTTCCACGTCAAGTGTTGTCAGACGGTTGTTACACCAATAGTTGTCTTCAAGCATTGGTCGGCGTTCTGAGCCGATACCAAATTGACCTGGATTAGACCATTCTGCTCCAACTGCTCCACCTTGAGTCGCTCTGTGCGATTGTGGGTTATCTGCTTGGAATCTCTCACTAGCAGGTACTGTCAGGTCACATGGTGAGACCAAACAGGTTAGAACATCCATTGAAACTTCAACATGGGTCGTATCCTTGGTAATGAGGATCGATTCATTCACAGTTTTACTGGTTCCGTATGCTGGAACGTTATAGTAACTAGTAGTCTCTACATCGTTGTGACCATCTGTGTGGAAGGTCACTGCAAGCATGTGGTCGTAGTTGTAAGGACCTTCATCGCCACCAGCCTCAATATCCACTGAAACAGGAATATATGTGCCGGTCATGATGTTTGTAATTCCACTGAAGTCAATACCAGATTCATCGTTAAACGAGTAATCAGCGACATTCTCTGCAACACGATTAATTGTGACATACATTTCAACCGAATCGGTTCCGCTCTGATAATCAGCGATTGACATAACCAATGGGTCATAGTTTGGCGTATGTGCTGGTGCAGTAGCAGTATCCTTGAGAACCAAGGTAATCGCACAGAAAGTCTGCGCATCTGGTCTCATTTGATGGATACCGTTATCGTTCATGAAATCAATTTCCCAATCGTAACCATTTGTGGTTGCGTCTGGAACCAAGGTGAACACAAGGTCTGTTCCTATGACTTCTGTTGAGAAGTAGTTGGTGTAATCACACTGTGAAGTTGGTTGAACAGTCCAAGTAAGGTCATCTGGAACATCGTGGTCGATATCATTCATCAAAGGTAGAAGATCCCAAGTGAGGTTGTCAACATTGGTATCGTCTTCGGTCATGTCGATATATTCACCCTCACCAGTAGCACGGTCTCCTGCAGTGTTGAGCAGCAAGTTCTGGCTGTTTTCATCCTGCATAGTGATATACGGAGCATCGTTTACTGGAGCGACTGAGAAGTCGAACAGGAATGATGTTGCGTCAGTGTTCTCATTACCGTTATCGGACAAGTCCAAAGTGATAGTGCACGTTCCACCCTTCTCGTTGGAAACATTCTCTGCAATCTCAAGAGTTTTTCCATCAGTAGGATTGATGTCAACACTAAATGCGACACATGTAGAATCAACAGTTGCGTCCCATTCGTAGGTTTGACGGTCAGGAGACTGCTCGTTTGCCATGTCTCTAATGTAAGACTTGGATGCGTTTGAAACATTTCCAAGATCCTTGGTATGCAATGTTCCATTCTGTCCGAATCCTTCGCTCAAGATGTTTTCGTGGATGTCGTCAATTGCAATAATTGGCATGCAATCTGTCTCTAAGACGTTACAGATAACTGGTGCATCGTTCACATTAGTTATTTCAAAAGTAATGGTCTTGTTGTCTGTCAAACCATTGCTGTCAGTAACTTCAAACTCGTATTCAAGAGTTCCAAATTGGTTTGCTATTGTAGTAATAGTCATTGTTTTACCATTTTGGCCCCATGTAACAATATCTAAACTAAGATGTGAAACAAGGTTATCCTCTGCAGAAGTCCATGATAGGTCTGCGGCATCAGTTTGAATGTCTACAGCTTCGTTCAAGAGGCTGAAGGTATATGCACCAGAATCTTCGGCAACAGTGATGTCAGCAAGTGATGTCTGAACTTCAGGGCATGCACGTGCCATATCAAGGGTGATTGCAACGTTAGTTGCAAGTGATAGGTTAGTATCAGTAGCCCAATCTTGAGCACAATCTGCATCAGTCTTAATCATCACATCGTAGTTCTTGGCCGCACTTGGGCTGTTGGAGCCCTTGTAAGAACGGTAGACAAGAACTTCGTCTGTAATCGAACCATCAGCAAGGTCGTCGTGCGTGAGCTCGACAGTCATGTATTCAGTGAACGATTGTAGAGTGTTCGAATCAATAGTTTGCGTAGGATGGACTGTGCTGACATCAGCAGTTGTCTCTCCCTGAACGATTGTAACAATGTCAATCTGACTTGGAGTTCCACCCATTCGTGAGAATGGTATGGAAATTTCAGTCAAGGTTCCCGATGAAGATACCTCAACACTCGCTGTGCTGAGTGATGTTGGGCCCCATCCGAGGAAACCGTAACTATACAAGTCAAAGGACGAGTCACTGTCAGCCCAAAGCACGTAATTGGCTTGGAATGGCAAGGTGTGAGCGCCACCGAGATTGTATCCGGTGCTGCTTCCACTGCCATCAACACTGAGGTAAATGAGGACATCACTTAGAGCGAGATCTTCACCGGTCAAACCGATGTAGAGGTCGTCGCCTTCAATGTAGGTCACCATCATGTCGTTGGTGCCGTCACCACTCATGATACCTGGCATTGCATAGCCAGATGGGTTGAGGGCGTTACCACCGTTCCAGTCAGCATCGTCACCATCAACATCCATGATTTCCGGTTGGAAACCAGACGAGACATATGATGCTCGACTTCCGTCTGTCGATTGAATCAACATTGAGACTTCTGAATGGTCAGCAGGGTTGATAGTGGTAGCCAAGTGAGTCGAGTCCATACTGAACAAGTTTGCTTCATCGATGGTTGCAGAAGGTGCAACAGTCAACTTGGCAGCAGTGATTGTATTACCAATCGAAGTCACGTATGCGTTACTACCAGCATCAATCTGATAAGTTGTAGTCGGCCAAGTCATGTTTTCAACAGACCCTTGAGATTCAACAACTTGGATAGATGTGACTGCTGTCGATGTTCCTCCATCCCAACGGAATGGTGAGTTTTCGACATACATACCTACAAGGCCTGAAGCGTCCATTGGGTAAACCCAGACATCATCACTGTCAACAACGTGTAGACCAGTTCCAGTAGCGCCACCGTTAACTGCTGCATTGATTGCAATAACAGAGACATCATCGACATAGACACCGTAATCTTCACCGGAAAGTGAAGCATCACCGGTCAGTGTAAGTTCACCACTGGTCTTTTCAACACCAGTAGCAAATCCTGTAATGGTTGTTCCTGTAAGTGTCAAGTGGTCACCGTTAGCATCGTCAGCATCAATTCCGACTGTCGATGAGTCATCTTTTCCTTGAAGGACAGAGGAGAGATCAGACACGTCACAGTTGCTGATGGCCATGGCATTGTCAGACAATGTCACAGTGTTACGAGCAGAATTGATAGAGACACCCGAACAATCTTCGAACACCAATCCAACTGCTGAAGGAGCAGTTCGACTAGGTGATGAAGTGATGGTGTTGTCAGCAATCGTTGGTCCGTCATATCCGGCTGCTGTGCCACCTTCGACCATGTACACGTTGGTTCCACCGTCACCATAGGAATCTCTGAGAGTCAGAGTGTAGTTTCCAGAATCGGTGTATGTACCCAAGGTGTATTCACTATTACTAGCGAAAGTCCAAGTAGGCCAACTGTCAGTTGATCCATCAGGTTTGAGGATGGTAATACTTGCTTCGTATCCCCAGCTGTCAGTATTAATGTTAACAGTCATTGTCTTTCCAGTACCGAGGTTGACATTGCATGTAACAGGTCCGGAGCCGTAGGAGTTTTTCCCAATTGAGCACAGAGATGTTGTCGGAGCAGGTGGTGCAGTTGCCTTGGAGATAATCAGTCCACCGTCTGCATCGACGAGGGTATTGTTATCGACATCACCGTATCCACCAGAAGTTATGATTCCTGCATAAGCAGAGTCACCAGAACCTGTGATAATGTTGTCAGTAATACGGTAGTCCACAGCATTGTTGACCGATATTCCGTCTGTTGTAGTGTTAACCATATTACCAGAAATGGTCATGCGTGTGTGCTTGCCGTCGTAAACAGAGATTGCAGAAGCTGCAGCATAAGCATTGTTAAGGATGTTATCTGAGATAATCGCATCATCTGAGTATCCATTTCTGTAGAGCCAGATGTCTGCAATTTCTCCACCATCGTTGAACGTATTGTGATGAATAGTTGCGTTATCTGCACCGAAATCATCAGCTGTGTGGTAGTTGTAGTATGGTGAGCGATCTAGCATTACACCAACACCACAGTTTGTGAAAGTGTTATCACTTATGACAGCACCATCACCGCCTCGAAGCATTAGACAAATGTCCGTCACCTGGATAGCGTTATTCAACTGTTGATATCCTTGGAAGTGAGAAATCGTAGAGTTTGTAATTGAAACATCCTCAATTTCCCAAATGTAGTTAGTGTAATATTTGTATCCATGTGACATTTCAATTTTTGCTATGTTCGAGAAAACTGTGTTGTCTGCAACGAAGTTGACAATTGGGGAACCGTAGTATCCAATCTCAATACCATACATTGAGCCATCGGTAGGGTCCGATGCCACTCCATAGAGTGCAGCGTCATTCATGTAAACTCCAGATCCATATGGATATGCACTATACCAGCGTTGTGTATTGTAGAAATCATATGCACCAGTCGCTAAGAGAGTCGACCCGTTGAAATTATAATTAACATCGCTCTTCAGATAGAGATAAGGAACATCCATCATGATGGTTTTGCTGGCTTGATTTGCTGTCAAACCTCCAAAGTAACCATACTCAGTAACAGATCCACCGTCACCATCCATCATGGTTCGCGTACCCGAGGTCGAGAACGAACCTACACATGCTGCGGTTAAAATATATGCAGAATTAGCAGAATACCAGCAAACACGCTCTGTGATTTTAGTAGTCAGGGCAACAGTTTCAGCATTACCTGAAGTGTCGGCAATACTAACACCTTGTGATGCATATCGGAAGTCAGCAACGTTATCGCTACTCGAAGTCCAGTAATATTCAACCTTTGCGACAGTCATGATACTATAGCCAGCCAACGAAGGAACATCAATTCCTGTGGAGTCGACTGTTGCAGTCACATAGGTTAGGTCTTGCGCAATACCATTTGCGTCGGTGATTCCATTACCAGCAGATGCACCAGATGCCTCAAGCAAAGTGACAGTTGCACCAATAACAGGCACAGCATCAGCTTCTAATGTGACATCGAGTTGGCGCATACGAGTGTATTTACCAGTTCCTGTAACAACAACGGAGGTTGAGTCAATCTCACCTTCAATAAATTCTACATTTGCCGGACCGTCAATCACGATATCCTTAGCGCCAGCCAGTCTTGATTGATTCATGTCAACATTAGTTAAACTGATGTCTCCCTTACCTAAAGTTTCGATACCAATAGCATTAGAAGAAATCGTCATGCCACTGAATGAAACATCGTTGTTGGTATTTTGACCATACTTGAATGCTGCACCAGTGCTGCCGGACACAGAACCTGAAAGGGAACCTGTGATATCCTTAGCATAATAGACACCAGCGGTGCCTTGACTTGAAAGTGCAAGATTATCAAGGTCAATCGAACCAGATGCTGAGTTGCCAATGAGGACACCGTAGTCTCCTCCAACAACTTCAATTCCATCGGTGGTCGCAGCAGTTTGCCCAGTGACTTCCAAACCTGAATCGGTAGGGTTGGTCACTGTGATATCCTGGAAGTGACCGGCAGCAAATGCGCCACCAACCGAAACACCAGTGTCAGCACCGGTGATGGTTCCGTCCTTGAAGAGCGGAGTTCCAGATTCACGGACATAGTTTGCGTCGATTAAATCTGATACACTGTCACTTGCGCGAGCAACGAATTCCAAGCGGTCTTGGTAGTTATCTGCACGGTTATGGAGGACATCAATATACAAAGAAGCCTTTGAAAGGTTGCTTGCAGAGATATCAATCATAGGCATGGTCAAACGAGCACCTTGACCTGAACTCATGTAGTATGAGTAGGCGTAGTCGATACAAACGTTGTAACTACCATGGTATCCTTCAGGAGGCTTGTATACACCTTGTCCACCGTGGTATGAGGTGTAGTAGTAACCCCAGTAGTGGTATGGATAGTAAGCGTAAGATCCTGTTGGACTAACGCCATCGATGTTTTCCCAATCGAAACCGAATTGATCAGGTGCTTGGTAGTAGCCAGGATAACCAGGGTTGGTTCCTGTCAATGATTGCCAGATATAGTAGAAGTATCCTTCATTGGATGAAGGATAGTTTGGTCCATAGCTGTAACCATAATCATTACAATCCCAAGTTGGGGCACCACCAGCTGCACCTTCAGTGTAGGTTGCAACGCCATTAGCACCAGATGCTGGATCAAGTTCATTGTATGGATAGTATCCCAATTGGTCAGCACTGGTAACATTCCAAGCGTTACCACTATCATCTTCCAATTCAATGTTGTATCGGTCGGTAATCATGTAGTATTTGTTTGTTGCATAGTTGTAAGTCGGGTGAGCGTTACCGCCACCGAAGATACTGTTCCATCCAACTTGAAGATAATCGCTGGACAAGTAAGTGGACAAATCAATCTTGTAAGTCGTCCAACCTGTGCTTTGACCGCTGAGTAGAGTACTACGGTAAACGGTAGGTAAAGACATACCACCGTAGACATCAACACCAACTGTGTTATCTGTTGAAGTAAAACCATCAACTTGAGGAGCGCCGTTGTAGGATTTAATACCAACTGCAGCGTTCTTGACTATAATATTGTCAATTGAGCCACCTGCGGCTTCTACCCAAAGTGCGGTTCCTGTTTGTCCATTATTAATGATGGAGGAATCTGCGATGTTGACGGTTCCACCATCAACCTTCACAGTAGCCATATCAGTCATGGTCGTAGATGAACCGTAAATCACTCCACTGTTCATCATTATCAATGATGCACCTTCGCCGATCATAAGAGCGGCACCGGTTGTTGTGTCCTGAGCAAGGTCACGGAGATCTCCGTGATCAATGATTAGAGACCCACTAACGATATTCAAGTGAAGACCGTATGTGCTGGTGATGGCTCGAAGTGAGCCAACTGCATTACTGTCTGCTGAATATCCTATTTCCAATGCGCCGCCATTGCTCAAAGTGAGGACTGGGCTGCTGGTTGCAGTACTCTTCACCTTCATGACTGAACCCAACAAGACGATTTTACAACCATCGAGATTCAAATCTGCTGAGAGCGTCATTGGGAATGAATCAAATTCGTAGATTGGGAGCCCGTTTGCTGTAGTCCCATTTGTTGGGAGAGGTGCACTGGTTTCAGCGTCCTGATATGCAGCCATCCAAGCACAGTCCATGCCTGGTTGGTTGAAGTCAACTGGCGCTGGTTCGAGCAACAAATCAATGCTGTCTCCAATCGTAAATCCATCGGTAGGATACCAAGATGAAGACTCGTTGCTTACATGTCCAGCTGGGAAAGTAGTGTCCCATATCGTTTCGTTTTGTCCAGCAGGACCAAACGCACGGATATTGTGGTGGGTGTAAAGATTACCTGATTCATCACCAGTAATAACCCACACATTGCTTGAACCTGCGTTTAAGCTAGTGGTTCCAGTAATGTGAGATCCAACGTTGAACACTTCAGTGCTGGTACTGTCAAGCACTGATGCAGTGACGGTGTGTCCAGCCTTGTAGACCGCAATTGAATTTCCACCAACCATTGCCATTCGGTGAGTGGAAACAGTAGCGAGTCCACCATACCAAATTTCGCCGGATGATTTTGCAACATTGACGTCACAGTTTCCTGTAGCACCAGTTGAATCAGCACAGTCGTCACCGTCTTGGGTAACAGCAACAAGTCGAATATTCGAATTGGTATCTGTTTGTGCAAGGTATCCGCTCGACGCAGTTGTAGTAATTGTAGTCTCACCAACAGTAATGTCGGAGTATCGTGCAAAAATTACATCGGATGTCGAAGTGTGCGTAATGGTTGAGCCAGATACTACAATTGTATTTGTAGCAGCTGAGCATCCATTCGAAGACAAACTAGTTGCAGTCATACTATCAGCAATAACATTCCATCCACAGCCACTAATTACAACATCAGTAGCATCGAGGTTGTTGACGTTAACTGTAGCACCAGTAGTTGGAGCTCCAGAAAGTGTCAAGGTTCCAATTGTTACATCTTCAAATGTTCCAGGTTGGAGGTTACGAATTGCCATGTTTCCAGCAATAACATTGTCAAAGACAGCGTTATCGTCGGAGGCACCAGCAGCAGAGGTTGTTGGATTTCCACCAGGGTAGAAAGCAATTGATGCTGAACCGAAATCGACATCCGTCAATATCACTTTGTCCATAGCATCAACTGAGGCCGTAGCATAGTCATCAGCGTCGAAGTTGTTCAAAACAACTTCTCCACCTGCGCCAGCTGCTGAACCGAATGCTTCACCAGATTGTGCTGAAGCAATGGTAGCAGTAACGTTTGAAACAGTGACCGTTTGGAAGTCGACATCAATCAAGTTGATGTATGAATTCGTAATGGTTGTGTTTTCAAGGAAGAGCGAACCAGACGTTGAACCAGCAACATTGACGATTGCACCATTGCTGGCGCCTCCATCTGTGTTACAATCAGTCAAGGAACCCTCAGTCATTGAGACCTCTGAGTTTTCGGCAAAGTCGAAACATGAATCGTCTGCTCCATCAACACTGAATTCGGTCAATGACAAAACTGTGCCTTGTCCACTTCCATGAGCGAAAGCGGAACCGACATCAGTGAAGGTCACATGATCCATAGTGAAGTTACCAACGTTTCCGTTGCTACTAGGTGAAGCGCCGTGGCGAGAACCTGCAGCAATTGCGGCTTCAGAGGTATTCTTGAAATCAACGTAAGAGAAGACGTGGCGGTCATCAGTTCCTGTTGAACAGGAATCAGTAAATGCCATACCAAGCCATTCAGACTCAAGTGCTTCGAAAAGAACGTGGTGTGAATTGTTACCGTTGATTGTCATTTTGTCACAAGCACCGTCAAAGGAAATTCCCTTGCCAGCACCGATTTGGATGACTGTTCCTGCTTCAATTGTCAACTTAGCGGAAATCGAAAGATAATCATTGCTTGGGTTGATACGAACTGGACTGTCGTTTATATCCCAAGTAGTTTCTTGAGTAATGTCAGAAGTCACGTCAGTTCCCTTGCCTTCGAAAGGCATGGTTCGGTAGTATACACCACAATCAGCACCGGAGTTTTGGTAGCAGTAGTAAGTTCCATAGTAGGACCAGTAAGGTGCGATCAATCCTGCACGTGCATAAGTGCTCGAAGAGTATGGCAACTGTGGCATGTTTCCATACCATGTAGTCATACTGCGAACAACAGATGTTGCACCGTTGCTGATAAAGTTCATGTTACCGTGTCGTCCAAGATGAACTCGGTCATTCGAGTCAGTATAGTTGTAGTCAGTACCGAAGTAGGTAAAGTTGAAACCATCTGGCATTGGAATGTTATCTGCACACTTGGTTTTCCATGTGTTCCAGTAATAACTGGATGCACAGTAGTATCCAGATGGAGTACCACCAGATGAGCCCATAATATCGGACGCATCTGCGTTAACCAATTCAGTCATTCCACGGTCAAAGGATTCCCAAGAACCGTCACCGCTGTCTGTAGAGATACGGTAGTTGTTCGTGTGAGGGTTAGTTCCAGTGATGTATTGAGTGCTGGTAGAATGTCGGATGGTTTGACCCTTTGTTCGGGTTTGGTCCATGAAACCGACAGTCGTAGCGTCATATGAGTTAGTGCAAGAATCGTCGTATTTGAATTCGATTTCGTTTGTAACGTCATAGAATACGGCTTGGTAAGTACATCGATCTGCATTGTTTGTGTATTGCATATCTCTCCACTCGACGATGAACATCTTGGTCGGGTCGCCGACAGAGAAAGACTCTGTCGATGTCGTCACTGAATTCACACCAGACGCAACAGTAGAATTGTCTTGCGCAGTTAGGTAGTATTCAACAGTGTCTCCACGGTCAAGGTCATCGATATCAGCAGTCCAAGTACATATTGTTCCAGCACATTCGGTACGTGATGGACTTGTTCCTGTGACCATTGCTTCGCTTATCCAAGAACCTGCAACTCCAGCTTCATCTGTGATGCGGTAATAGACAGTTGGTCCGATGCCAGCAGTTGTACTAACATTGAGTCCAGTCGGTGGGTCACCAGCATCAGCCATTGATGCTGAGATCGTTCGTGATTTACTGTGCGAGTCTGCAAGTGCATTGTGAATAATCTCAGGAGCGAAGGTGTCAGGTGTTGGGGCAACGCCTCCAACCTTGTAGACAACATCTCCAGTTCCCATCATTCGTCCGTAGTATCCCATTCCGAGAGCCCATCCTGCCCAAGCGTAGTTGGTTGAGCCAGAGTAAGCACCAGCGTAATAGTATGCACCAGAGCATTGGTCACGGCTGCTGTAAGGACTTCGCATGAAGTAAGTGAAGCCGTTCGAGGCTACGCAAAGTCGGTTAGCATTAGTTCCGGCACCGCCAGTAGCGTTTCCGAATGCAAACTTACCCATGTGTCCACCGTAGTCAGATCCAAGAGTAATCTTGAACGACTTGGTGTATCCGTAATTGTAAGAATTGGTAGCAGAGGCTCCACCGGTCAACTTCTCGTTAATGGAAGGTGAACTTCCAATACCAACCATAGCGAAGGCATCGTCACCAGCGTTGTAGTGGTAGAGCAAGTTCATTCCTGGTCCATTCTTAGCATGGGTTGTGAGGTATCCTCCGTCATCTTTGTGCATCTCGTCAAGGTTTGAGCGTTGCGAAGCAGAGGCCATTCCATTGTATCCAGAACCTGCAACAGTTGTATGTTGTTGGACCCAGTTGTTGTAAAAGTAGTAAGATGAGGTATACCAACATGAGTTACTTCCAGTTCCACATGTAGAAACATCGAATTCAAAGTAGAATTCGTCGCTTCCGTCATAGTGCGTCATTTGACGGTCAATCAATTGAGAACTCTTCGGAGAGTAATAACTTCCTGCGTGAACATCAGTTGTTAGCACAGTCAATTTCTTATCATCGCCTGCGTCCAAAATATCGTTAACAGCGAAATAGTATGGTGTTGGTGAGGTCTGCGCCCCTGTAAGGGCAGGGTCGTATCCAACGTTAGGAGTTGGGTTAAGGTCTTGGAACTTCCAATAGTACTCAACATAATCTCCTGCAGCAATTGTTGGGATTGTTGCACTGAATCGGCACGAGGAGGCAGTACTAGAACATGTTCCAATACTGGTTCCTGAAACGCTAGTGTATGAGCTTCCGTTGTTGAGGACATAGTTGAGTGTTGGTTGGTTTGCAGAGGTTGTGTCAATTCCAGCCATATCAATCAATTTCGTAAAGAAAGTTCGAGAACCTTCAATATATGAAGTGACGCCAGTGTATGCTACGAAGTCAGAAAGTGGAGCATCGGTATCACTACCACCAGAGTATGTTATGGCGATGTATGAATTTGAAGATCCACCATTGTATGTGTATGAATACATGTATGCACTAGTAGGGAATGTAAGACCAATTCCGATAGTCGAAGCGCTCGATTGAGCACTTGTGACGTATCCTGCAGCCGTACTCGATGAACAAGTTGAGGTTGTAGTACAAATCTCTGCAACCTTCCAAGTATAGCCACCAGGCGTAAACGAATCAAAAGTTGGACTGTTGTGTATTGAAGCAACTACTTTCTTTGACTTTGCCGTGTTGTACTGTGTACTGGTAAATGAATAAGCTGATGGAGCGAGTACGCCAGAGCAAGAATTAGATGGTATTGACCATCCGTATGAGGTTTTTGAACCACATGCTTCTAGAACTTTCGCTTTAACTCCATTAGATGCTGAACTTCCAGACTTGTATTGCCAGTATTGGTGATGCTTAATTGCATCTACAGTTGCACCGGTTGGCAAAACGCTTGTTGAAGAGAAGGTGTAACGGTTCCAAGGATTGTAATAGTTTGTGCCGTATGATTTATACAAATATCGATAGGTACCAACATAGCATCGGTTGTAATATGTGTAACAATCTCCACCGCCGGTACTATAGACCTTGATGGATGGGTCGATAGCGAGCGGGAAAACGCGGTCATCGGACAACAGCCAATCGGTTTCGACAACAGTCGAAACAAGAACTTGTGAGCCGGAGACTTGGATAAAGTAGGTCCCCAGGTAAGGTTCTTCGGCGCCTTCTTCGTAAACAACAGGAGCTGGGATTTGAGCGAGCAATTCACCAGTCTCGATGTTTCGAATATCAAGGGCTTCTTGAGTTTGTGTGATTTCCTCACCGAGCATGTCTTCTCCAAGGAAAAGAGCATATCCGGTTGGGATTTGCATGATTTCAGAGAAACCAAACCAAGCTGCGTTCGGTTCAAGAACTGGACGCTCGCTGATCACGAGGTTCTGCTTGAGCTGAGTGCTTTCGACTGCATAGTCGATAACGTATCCATCAGCGACAGGATATCGGATCATGTTTCCACCAACAGTCACACCATCGTTCGATGGAGCAGCAATAAATGGTTGTGGAGCGGTTCCTGTATCATCGATGGTCATCAACGTTGGATTAATTCCAATGATGATTGGGTCGACGAACTGGTTGACTTGAACTGCAACACCGTATGCCATCTCAGAACCGAATTGAGTTGTAAAGGTATTATCCATTACTTCCCAACCGTTTGCTGTAGCTACGACGTTTAGATCAATATCTGCCCATGCTCCATTATCACCCATGAAGTGGACTGGAGCATCGTGCGTTAATTGCACGAACTTGCCATCTTCCTGGACGAACGTCTTGGTTGTTTGGTCTCTCATTCCGATCAATTCATCGGATGGTTCGTTTTCATATTCAGCTACCTTCTTGGTATCTGGCAAAGCGAAGAATTCCTCCTCCGTTGTTTCGTTTGTGTTCACAAACTCCACATCACCTGCGTTGTTATCGACAAACCCAGCCATAGGCATTAGGGCCATCAATGCGCACAACAACAGTGCTACGCCAATTCCGTTGAAGACAGTTCTTTTCTTTGTGTTTGTAATTCCCAACATGTCATTCACCTCATACGGATTGTATGCAAAGCATCCCACGCCTTGTTCCCCTTATAGGGATTGGGGTGCGAATTGTTTGATTTTCGGCTTTGAAATAGTCCGTTTAATCGCAATACTGAAAGGCATTCTCACAATGATTGGTACATACCGTTTGTAAAAGTTACAAAAGTAAATTATACAGTAAAAATTGTCAGGTTAAATTCGAAATTATTAGTACTAATTTAAGATCCTAAAGAGTTGAAATAATAACTTGGCATTCCATTCGAATGGAAAAGCCGAAATATACAATAGATTTAGCAGTTTTACAAATCCAAAACTGAGGAATAAGAAGAATAGAAAGGGGGCTGAGAGGGCCGTCGAAACAGCCCCCTCAGCGGCTCTTCCCTCCAATGGAGGGATGATTGCTTATGGGTCAGGTATTGAGATCAGTAATCCCAGTCCTTTCCTTCGTCGCCAGATCCTCCACGAGAGAGGATGAAAGCACCGGCGATGAAAGCGATGACTACTACGCCACCAATAACGCCCCAGGTCCACACAGGGACACCAGATGCAGCACTATTGTCTCCAATAACATCAGGGTCAAGTTCTTCGGCACCGTCTCGTTGGAAGTCAGCACTGTTCATTGAACCTGCAGCGACGGAGTTCTTCAATCCATCAACAGGGACTGCGGTAAAGTGGTAGGTGTATGTTCCATTTGACCAAGACGAGGTATCAATATCTACTGTTGTTCCAGCAGCATCAATACATGTGGTCTCATCGATTTGAGCTGCAGTGAAAGTTGCTTTGAGATAGCAGACCTTCCATGATGCAACGTCTCCTTGGTCGCCAGAAGCGGTCCAAGAGACGGTCCAAGTGTCGCCAGTAGCAGCAATTGTTAGGTTAACTGCTGCTGCTCCACCGTCAACTGCGCTGTCTGCGGTAACATCGCCTTGACCAACAGGTGAACTGCATCCTTCTTCATTGCAAACTGCAACTACAATAGAGTAAGTAACACCGTGAACAGTATTTATTCCAGAGTAAATATATTCAGATACTCCTGAACCAAGTCCAACTTCAAACGGAGTTGTGCAATTTACTGCTTCACAGATAGTGATGTCAATACTGTCGCCACTCAACATGGTTCCAGTTACATTCCAGTTAAGTTGGATAGCGCCACCCTTTGCAGCAGCGGCGTTGAATGCAGCAATGCTTGCAGATGGAACTGTTGCCTGAGCTAAAGAACCGCCCATCAGCACCATGGTTCCACTTGAGAGAACTGGTGAGTTGGCAGCGACATTATACGTGAACATTCCTCTTGTTGCATCCACATCATCTGAATTATCGCTGAGCATTGTCCATTGTGAGTTGTGGACATACCAAAGAGAGGTTGCGCCATTATCCTTGTCGAATTCAACTGTTATGGATTGGCTCAATACATCGACTGCCGAGTAAGTATTAGAAGGGACATAGTCGATTGTTCCGACCGAGTCATACGCTCCAGTGTAACCAGGTAGTGCTTGATTGGTAATTGCAGCACCATCGGTTGCGGTGATGGAGAATGGAGAGGTACCCCAATAGAGCATAGAGTAACCCATGGTCAAGCCACTGTCAGTTGATGTAATGTAACTACCATCGTTCCAAATTTGGAGCATTAATTCTTGACTGGTTTCTCCGCCATGGGCGTCGTAGACAGTTACAGAAACTGGGAAGTTAGTGACATATGAGTCAAGGATCATAACTGAGCAAGTAATTTGCATATTACCTCGCTCACAGCCAGGGAGAGCAAGTCCAGAGTTTCTCCATTCAACCTCAAGGTTAGTTGCAGATGGGTCATCGACATCGAAGACTCCGACAGACATTGAAAGCAGAGTTTCTTGTCCGAGGTATAAGTCTCCATCGTTCAACAAATCAAGAGAAGTGATGATTGGTAAATTGTTTCGAACATTCAAGGTCATGCTTCGGTCGTTGTTCGACGGTTTCGCATCAGTCATCTTTGAATCGTTCAAAAGGTCTGCAGTGAATGTGTAATCTCCATCCATGTTAAGTTCAACCATCAAACATGCATATCCTTGCATTGAGGAATTTTCGCCAACACCGAGAGTTTTGTACATTGGGTAAGCAGGCTCAACAGCATCACAAGTGGTGACATCATCAGCCGGAATCATTCCCCCTTCAGAATCGGTAACAGTGAAGTCAACAGTCCATTCATAGTTTGATTCGGACTCACTACCTCGGTGTTCTACTTCTACCCAAAGGTATGAGGTACCGACGTTAAGTTCGCCACCTGATGCGTCATTGACCATCGAAGTTCCTTGGCCAGTTCCATCGGCATTGTAGCCTTGGACAACGGACATTTGAGAAATTCGAATATCGTTAAAGATGGAAGCAAAACCTTCAATCATAGAATCATCGGTCGAAGGATATGCGTCCTTCGTAGTTGATTCTTCACAGAAGTTATCATAGGTGGTTGTGTTCTCTGAGGTATTGCCATTTACAGGCGCACTAGTTTCAACACAACTTAGCCATTGACCGTATTGTACGTAATCAACGAGTGATGCCTTCATTCCATAAGAGGCATCATCAGTGTTCGCCACATCAACAGTCAAACTGCCTTGGAGCGTCCAAGTTGAGAGAACATTACGAGTGCCATTTGCAATAGTTGGTGGTTCAGTTGAAACATTTTGACTGATCTCAACACCACCAGAACCATTTGGATTCCTAGTTACTTCATCGCCTGCAACGAATATGTTTGTAGTTCCACCGTCAATAGCGGCAGCTTGTGGTCCAAGTGCTGCTGCTTCTAAAACATCACCAATTGTTTGGAGGCTAACTCGGACTTCACGAGGGTCAAAGGTATCTGAACCGTTCGCAGTCACTGTGAGAGTCCAAGCTTTGGTTCCAGCACCGCTTTCAATTTCATTTCCAGAATCCCAAACAAGGTCGAGTTCGATGTCATACCAATCTTCAACAGTTACAAATATTTGTTGAGCATCGTTACCGACATCAGCATCAGAAACTGCAGTTACAATCATTTCAATAACATACAATCCCGCTGCAGGAGTCCATTCAATTGCACTTCCGCCTACGGACATAGTGTGCTTTCCACCGCCAAGGACATCGCCGGCAGCAAGTGGCAAGAAGTCACAAAATGCAAGGTTTGAACAAATAACATCGTTATTGGTCCATGTCAAATCAGTTCCAGATGCATCTTTTGCAACTAGACTAGGGTTACCATTAGCATCAGAAAGGTATACAGTTACACTGTATGACATTTCTTCAACATCAGCATCGCCGCTGTTTTGGATGTAAGCAGAGAATTCAGTTGTATCTCCAACATTCATGACGTTACGGCATGGGGCTCCAAGGCCAGGGCAAACGCTTTCTTTCGGGTTTGTGATAGCAACCAATTCTGCATCAGCACCCGCACGGGCACCTGCGTCTTCAATTACTTCAGTTTCTTCTAACTCGGCAAAATCGAAACTTGAGAGCGCACTCACAAGCATCAAGGTGACGAGAATCATAGGGGTTATCTTTCGCATATCTATACCTCCGATGGTTCGGTATTCCCCTGCACGAAATGTATCGTATTTATACTATAGGAGTCCCAAAAATGGCTTTTCGTAGAAGATTTCGCCTATAAAAGAGAAGATTATACACTTCAGTGCGCCGTTTTTGACAATGAATGGTGCGCGATGTTTGTAAGGTTGGTTCAAAATTGAGTACGCCGCAACCAAATCTCAAATAAAAATAAAAATTTAACAGTGATTCTAAAAGTTACATGCCATTAAGATTCGCGTAATGCTGCAGAAGCAGGGATTTTGGCAGCCTTATGAATGGGAACAAAGGTCGCCAATAAAACAAGTATCCACCCTCCAAAGAAAACTAATAATATCGATTCCATTGGAAGGCTAAAACTCGCTCCTTGATCCTTCCAAAAAGTCATATAAAGCGCCCTGTGGAAGCCAACAGCAACTAAAATCCCATTTAACATCCCCAAGACACTGACCCATGATACTTCGATAAAGAATGAAAGAAGCACCATGTTTTTTCGGTAACCAAGAGCTCGTAAGATACCGATTGATTTGGTACGTTCTGAGACAGACCGTACTGTAACAACCCCAATTCCAGCGATCCCAACGATGAGACCTAACGCAAGATATCCCTCAAAAATACCGAGTAATGCCAGTACCAACGATTGCAGTAACATGACTTCGTCTGAAATGATCGAAACTTGAACTCCTTTTGTGTTGAGTAATGGCGAGAGTTCTAATTCCAACTCAGCGGTAGCCATTCGAACATCTTTACTCTTACCAGTCGGAGAAAAATCACTCACCGTATCGTCCTGGTAGGATGCCGATGGTTGGGCATCATCCGAGACACTCACATACATGCGAGTAAGACGCCCATCAAACTGTTCAATGACCGGTTCATCATTCATCCAAACGCCTGCTGAAAACAGGTATGATGATTGTTCAAGAAAGCCAGCAACTCTTACAGAACGGGTGTTTCCAGGGTTTGAAATATCAATTAGCGAAATTGAATCTCCAATTGAAAAACTCAATGTTGAAATTCCACTTCCATCGGTAATTGATTCAAGTCCAAATGAGGCATCGAGAAGTACCAAGTCGTCACGAGAGGAAATGATATTCCATACTTCAAATTCATCATCACCCAAAGAGGAATCCCATACGTGAAGGGGCAATCCACCATGCTGTGCAAAAGCGTCATCGAAACCTCGAACAACATACGGCATTCGCTCACCATCCGAATCCTCGAGAAATACTTCCCCGCGGTGTATCCGCGCAACAGAATCGATTTGGCTTTCAAGGTTTGAAGAGAGATTCCATTCGGATATGTTTTCAGATAATTCGATTGGGCTGGAGCGTGAACCGGTCAATAATAATTCATAATCTCCCTCAGCGTCTTCAACAAAGGAACTTGTATAATTATCAAATTGTTCGGCATAACCTCCCAAGACAATGACTGAAAAAACGGTGATTGAAAACATACCCATAACCACAGCAGTGCGAACTGGCGTTGCGAGCGGGTAGGCGAGAGAAACTGGAAGTACTGGCCCCCAGCGTCGAGTTAATATTTTCGATTTCCCTAAGCGCTTAACGACAAGTGGAGCGGCACTGGTCAACAAAAGAACGCCTGCAAATACTTCAACTAAGCCAAGTACTATGAATGAAAGTTCATCTGGTTCCATTCCTTTTCGTACCGGGTCAAGTGAAGAAAGACCAATCGTCCAAATCAACAGCATGAATCCGATCATGGCTAGTGTGTTCCTACTTGCATTTCTCCAAAGACGTTGCCAAAAGTCATTTTTAGTTCGTAAGAAAATTGGCAATTCCCAAGTGAAGAACGGAACGATAGCGATTATAGCGCAAACGCCTGAAACCATCCATAGGAAATAGGCTACACTGGAATCGAATCCAAGAACAAGTAAGATGAGAAGGGCAAGCGAACCACCTCCAAGGGCAAGTATCTGAAGAAGAAGAAGGAACCAAGGAATACCTTCAGAGCGTGCAATTCGTCCACCCCTAAGTGCTGAAATAATGTTCAATTTCGAAGTCCAAAAAGCGGAGCCCCAGAGCGTAAGCACTGCAAGAAGGAAGCCCCAAACTGCACCCGAAAACAAAGAAGTCCATTCCCAAGCAAAAGCAAATTGATTCGAACCAACGGAAGAAAACATATTATCGAATCCAATACTGATGAACCATGCGAGAATCAATCCTACAATGGCACCCAATATACTCGCTAGGGCTGAGAGAATAATTCCCTCCAATATCGCTAACGCTCTGACATCGGATTGAGTGACACCCAAAGCACGCATGGTGCCAAGTTCTGAGCGTCTTGCTTCAGCCAACATCATGACAATGGTGAGAACAAGTAGTATTCCCGCCGCAATGGTAAATGTTCCAAAAACTAAAAACATAGCCGCGAGAATGCCTGAGGACTCCTCTGCGATTGCCGCTGCCTCAACCTTCACGGCCCGTATATTCAGATTTGCATCAGAAGTGTTGGATTGATTGTCTAGCCAGGAAGTGAGAGAAGTGCTAACCGTATCATTCCATTGCCCTGGAACTGAAAGGACAACCATAGAGCGCTCATCTTCACCTGCAGAAGCCAGCAGTTCTCCATCAGTCAATGACACGAGACCGAGAATGACTGCATCAAGTTCTGAAAGACTTTCCATACCCTCAAGGTCAGCATAAGTTCCAGAGAAGTTCAATCGGTAGGCTGTGTTGTCACCAAAAGCATAGGGAATCAGTCCCTTTACCCAAACTTCACTCTCCTGCTCAGATAAATTCAGCTCATTGAGACGTTGACTGAAAAGCACATCACCTTGATCAACAACAATGGGTGATTGCTCACCTCCAAACGCCAAGAATAATTGCGGCAGAACACCTAAACCACCTGCGGTTGAAACAATTGGTATACGGAGCGATTCAATAGGTCCCGTTTCCGAGTCCCATCGAATAAGACCGTTGGCAACAGTGCACCAATGATGATTAGACTGTGGTAAAGTCACAGAAGCACGACCATCACAGGATGAATGAAGAGATATATTGGCAGAGAAATCTTGCGGTGAAGGCCATTGTGAAGAGTTCTCCAACACTGAAAAAGAAATATCTGAAACGGTGGACTGATAACGAGTTGAGGACAGAAGGCTTTCAATTTCTAAGTAGAGGTACTCATCGAAATGTAACTGGCTCGAAAGCACGGTGGATGGTATGTCAAGAGAGAGATTGGTAACGATATGTTGTTCCAGGTCGAGAGAAAACGAATGTAATTTGAAGGAGGATGAAGTTTGCTCAAGTGCCCACCATCGATTTGCATCTGCCGTTACAGAGAGGATTTCGCCCTCGCTGTCAAACGAGGCCCATTCCTCTTCCTCAACATCACCCTCATAGCCGACAATAAGTCCTGTATCGGTTGCAATCAAGCCATATTCACCTGAGGCATCGAGGGTGAAGTCGTGAGCGATGCCTCCTTCATCGACTCTCCATACCCAAGCATCACCTGCACCTTCGATTTGGAAACCTGCACCACTGGGTGAAAAATGCCAAAGTCCATTTTCACCAGCCTGAAGTTGAGAGATGTCAGAATCGGCAAGTGTGAGAATCTGTTGATTATTTTCCACAAGTTCAATCATCGGGACTTGCAGGACCTCCATCATGCTTGAACCAGGTGAAATTTGACTCAAATTACCCCTTAAACCCCGTACTAACTCCCCTGAAAGACGCCCTAATCCTTGACTTGATGTCAATGTTAACGAATTAGTGTTTTCATCTAGAGCGACTTTCAATCCTACATCAGTTACCCGTATCAATCGGTCGAGAAGTTGTTCGACATCCTCCACTATTGGCTCGATGTGCTCGGCGTCGTCATAGGCATCATCGACTGCATAGTACAATGAATTGATGCTCCCATTGAGGCGTTGAAGTGATTGTGCTGTAGCTAAATCAGTGAACAAGGCTGGCGCTTGTGTTCCAGCAGATGCACCTTGACCCTCATTGGATACGATGTCGAGAATTTTCAATGAGGATTCAACTCTAATTCTTTTCCTCTCCTCTGTGACATACCAGCCAACTTCAAGTTCATCATCAACAGAAATATCTAATTCCTCGGCTAATACTTCATTCACGACAATGTATTTTTGTGAAGAGAAGATATTTGCTTCATACAAATTGGCATATCGTATTCCTTGAGCTTTTGAACCAATCTCCGGCCATATTAGTTCGCCATCGATGGTGCTGTTCATCGCCATCCATGTAACTCCGGTGAGTGATGCATCAGCCGATGCAACACTTGCAGATGCCACCAATCCCTGCTGTTGTCCTTCAATGACGTCTCGCAATGCCGAATTGTCTTGGATTTCATCCCACATTTCATTGGCAAGAGATTCTGAAAGGGTGACTCGTTGTCCAACAGAAAGGTCAAACCCCGAAATGGTAATGTCTGTTTCGCCCCATGCACCTTCAACTTCATACCGAACGGTGGCATCCAATGAATCACCAACAACCATCGATGAAGTAATGATTGCTGATGCGATGATTAAACCAACCATGAGCAGTGCCGCTTGCCGCTTTCTGCGAAGGATATTTTGTTTTGCCAAACGCCAGACGACGAGTCTCTGTGGAACAAGAAGCGGTTGCATCAACACATGACTTGTCATACCAAAAGCAAAGGCACCCGCCCATAAGGTCAATCCCGAGACTGAGAGCCAATCAAGTAAAAAATAACCGATTAGAGCATCGATGATAGGACCAAGGATGAGCAAAGCAACTTTACTGACACCAAGTTGCTTCCAGCGACCAATTCCAAAAGTGGATGCTGCGCTCAAAAGAGCAACCACGATTGAAAGAATGGCCAATTGAATCAGCAGTTTCACTCCTCCTCAGTTTTCCTCTGGTCTTCAATAATCACGCCATCTGACATATGTAGGGTACGGGTGCACTGTTCAGATATTTTCGAGTCATGTGTGACGATGAGAAAGGTCGTGTTACGCTCATGATTCAAGCGAAGTAGAAGTTCGAGAACTTCACCAGATGTTGCAGAATCAAGGTTACCCGTAGGCTCGTCGCAAAGAATGATTGCAGGATTGTGAACCAAGGCCCGCGCTACAGCAACACGTTGTTGCTGACCACCTGATAATTCGGCTGGACGATGTTCTGCTCGGTCTTCTAATCCAACTGATTTGAGGGCCGCAAGTGCACCTTTGTGTGCTTCAGAAGCAGATTTACCAAGCAATAGTAACGGCAATTCTACATTCTCGACTGCGGAAAGGACTGGTAGAAGATTAAAATCTTGAAAAATAAAGCCAAGATGTTCCGCTCTCATTCGGGTTCGGTCATCGTCAGAAATCCCAAATAATGGTTGATCCTTGACCGTGACATCACCTGAATTTGGCTCATCAATTCCGGAGAGAATATTGAGCAAAGTAGTTTTGCCGCAACCTGAAGGGCCCATGATGGCAACCATTTCTCCAACTTCAATCGAAACATTCACGCCTTTGACCGCTTGAATCGAAGTATCACCTGATGGATAGATTTTCCACAAACTGGTTGCTTTCATTACTGGTCCCATGCCTTGAGGACAACCGAGTGCGTTGATAAACTACCGCTTCGAAGCATCACCATGAACGATGCAGAAGGCTTTGAAATATCTCTTCTGGCGTTTGGCCCACTCGCTGAAGCACTCGGGTGGAAGCGACACAAGTTGACGCTACAGTCACCTTCTAAAATCGAAGATGTACTAAGAATACTCTCTATCCATGAATGGAGTGAAAGAGGTCTTGTATTTGCCATCAATGGCTTACATCGTGAAATGTCTACTGAAT